>ERZ1370068.8545-contig-7389_pt1 | contig 49555 bp, 79 predicted proteins | sample MGYA00561227_ERZ1370068 | MGnify/ENA primary metagenome ERZ1370068 (study PRJEB38410, sample SAMEA6850437) | metagenome | study: Metagenomic assessment of the ecological functions of the soil: analysis of the soil microbiota associated with the... | reverse complement strand
TGCTCGATGTGGACGAACCCAGCACCGTGCACACTGCGATGGTATTGTTTTGCGCGCCGTTGATCAGGCGGATCGTGCTCGTGCCGGCAGTCGCCGAAACGGTGGTGTTGGAAATGGTGAGCAAGCCCACGCTTAAACCATTAATGGTGACATTGTCGGCGCCATTGAGATCAATTAACGGACTACCTGCCACAATCGCGCCAGAGATCACGTGCGCGCCATTGGGCACCATCAGCACTGACGTGTAACTGGCACTGCCGGTGCCGCTCGCATTTAAGACGGCCGGCGCCGTCTCGGTAGTGTCGCCGCACACGCCGATAGTTATGGCGCCAGTGTGAGTTCCGGCATTAATTGCATCAAATGCATCCTTCAGGGTCGCATAGTCAGCGTTATTTCCGCTGTTGGTGCCTTCCACTCTGATGTTGTTGGCCCCACAGGTGATTATCCCGTGCGGCAAAAAGATTGATAGTCCGAGTGCGCGCCGGCGAAAGTAGACGAGGGGGCGCGGGATAGGTGAGGTCCTGCGGCTCCGGATTCTCCGAGCACCGGGACTTCTGGCGTTTTCGTAACGTCGTCCTCTTTCGGCGGTGCACCTTGAAATCCGGATTCGCCGCTATCGCTAGTCCTGATTTGGATTCGGCGGGATTGACGACCGCTGGCTTACCCATGCTTTGCCTCGGCAGTCCCGCGACTCGGGACTGCGCCAGCGCAAATGGGATTGCGCAGACGCCCAGGAGCAGAAGCAGGTAAAACGCACTTCGAATCAAATGCGCTTTGATGGTGGGATTAAGTTTGCTTTTTCATGGGAGTTGTCCGGGTTGATAAAGGCCGCGCCACGATGGGTGACGCCGCGCTACGGCGTGATCGCTTTGTGATGTGTTCTGGGGCTTCAGAAAAGTTCTTAGTGGAGTAGCGGTTTTAGTCGAAGGGCCGAAAACGTGTCAATGCTATTTTTAATAAAATTGAAAAAATAGTAGCCGGGCCTCGGCCCTACAGCTGGGGAGCACTGTAGCTGCTTCGCTGCTTGCCACGCCGAAGCTGCCGCGAAGGCGGGTGCGAAGCGCTCCGGTCCAGAGTCGCGGTTTCCGCCACGCGAGCTACAGGATGATCTGGCTGGGGCGCCACGTTGGTGTGCCCTGCAGCTGTAGCTGGCGTCGTTGACGCCGGCCGGGATCATCGATACCGGCTACAACCGATCACGGATCACCGATCACTTTTCACCGACCAGTAACCGTCAGGGCCTCGGCAGCGGGTGTGGACGCGGTCTGGGCGTCGGCCCGGATCGCGGCGTGGGCGTCGGCCTTGGCGTAGCGGTAGGAGTAGCGCTCGGCGTAGTGGTTGCGTGTGGCTGCTGTGCGGTGTCAGTGCTGTGGCCGTCGCGTGTAGCCGTAGCAGTCGCTGTAGGCGTAGCAGTAGCGTAGCAGTAGCTGTAGGCGTTGGCGTCGGGCCACCGGTTGGCGATACACGAACGAAATAGACATCTTGTTCGTGCTGTCCCCTGCTCGGATTGAAGTTGAAGGTGGCGGAGTAGGCCACATCGCCTCCAGTGTTGTCCGACACGATGGTGATGTAATCGCCTATCTTGTTCTGCTGCCGGCCAGCCTTCGAAAGGATTAAACGGATCGCTCACGGCGACGTTAGGCGCCCACGTGACGCCGCCATCGGTGCTGCAAGAATAGAACAACTGCGAATCGGTGTTATTCGCAGCGTTTCGCGAGTCCAGCCACACAGAATCGATCCGTCCATTGGGCGCTACCGCGAGCGTGCCGAACCAGTGCCACTTGTTATGATTAATTGGATCGTCGTTGATCCGGTGCGGCGCGCTAAAGGTCAGTCCGCCGTCGGTGCTGCGCGCGAACATCACGTCGGTTCCGTTGCCGACGCCGAGTTGGCTGCACGCTGGCGACCATGTAAATATTGTTGTTAGTGGGACCGCCGGAGCGGTCCACCGCCAGGAACATCTGGCCCGCCAGTCCGCCTGGATTAATCGTGTCGCCGAAACCGAGGCTGCCGCCAAGGTTGACCTGAGTGACTTTGGTCAAAAGTGGGCGTGACGGCCGGGTTCTGCGCGTTGCTGGAGCGAACGCACCAAAACGGGCTGGCAAAGTTGGCCGCGCCGCCGATAAAGAGATTGCCGTTTGTGTCCACGTCCAGCGTTCCCCAGACAGGCGAGCTCGGGAATAAAGATTGGATTCATCCATGTGGCCCCGCCGTCGGTGGAGCGGCTGAACTGCCTGCCGCCCCAATTGTTGCCAGCAGGTGCTCCAAGCTTGATACTGGAACCCGTGACCTGTGCCGTTGGTCCTATCTATGGTGAACCATTGCTTGTCGCCTCCGCTCACGTCACCGAATGTTCAAGCGCGTCCAGGAACTGGCCACCGTTTGTCGAGCGCCAGATATCGTCATAAAAAGTCTCCCGAAGGCTGAGGTAGAAAAATTTCCTGTCTCATCGGAGTCCAATACCGGGTCGCTGCGGAAAACGTTATTTTCCAAGCACGCCGGGAAACGTCCAGGTGATGCCGGCATCAGTGGTGTAACCCCAGCCGCCCTGCCGGAAGTTCGGACTGAACGCTGTTAAACTGCCTCCAGCCGATTGTCATCTTGTTGCCATCTGTCGGGTCAACTGCAATCGACGGCTCGTTCGCGGCGTCGCCGACGATGTTGTTGCCACTGCGCATCGACGTTCACCTGGTAGCTGATGAATGGCCCATACGGCGAGATCATGCGTGGCGCACGTCTCCAGCCGGTAAATATACGCAGGCGGCATGTATCGTATTTTTCCAGCGGCTCGTTCGGGTTTAGCTTCGATGTGGCTGTTTGTCCCGAAGCGGTGGCAATCGATGCGAGTGAGACGAGCAAAATCGACAGGCTGTTGGCTGATATCGTGGAGGATCTCATTGAAGGTTGGAAGTGTGAAGCGGTTGAACCGGCAAGCGACTTCTGTCAATCTGATCGCCGCGCGGGCGGGTTTCCTAATCCAGAACAACAAAGTTGTCGACAGATATTCTCGCTAATATTTGGTAACAACATTGAAACCTGATTTCGGTTGTAGCCGGGATCGGTAATCCCGGCATCGCATGCTACGGCGAACAGAGTCAGTTCGTAAATAAGGAGAGTTTCGCCGGCATCACCGATGCCGGCTACAGCCTGAACGACTACGGTCTCAGTGCGGAATCACGGCCAGAGGGAGTGGCGTGGGGCGCGGCCTGGGCGATGGCCCAGATCTTGGCGTTGGCGTGGGCCTGGGGAGTAGCGGTAGCTGTTGCCGTTGATGTTGCCGTAGGAGTGGCTGTCGCCGTGGCTGTCGCTGTAGCGGTAGCTGTTGCCGTAGCCGTAGGCGTGGCAGTCAGCTGTTAGCCGTGGCGTGGCACTCGGTGTACGACAGTGAGTAGCCGTCGGTGTTGCGGTTGCGCGTCGGTGTAGCGGTAGCTGTTGCCGTCGAGTGTAGCAGTCGGTGTTACAGTCGGCGTCGGACTCCCCTGCGTGCAGGTGATGATTTCCATCGAGCTCAGCGGCGTAATGCCGTCGCTGGCATACCCGCCTGCCAGCCAGATCCTCGTTAGTGCCGTCGGTGTCGGTCGGGAAGTTGCGCCGCGCAGTCATAAACGCAGGGACCGGAGTACTGTTGTCCAACTGTTAGTGCTCAAGCTGTAGATGTTCACCTCGTTCGAAGGGTTGGGCGCGACTCTGCCACCGCCCATGACCAGCATTTTGGACCTGTCCCGTCAAAGTAGGTAAGTGCTCGCGTCTCACCTGTGGCCCTCGGTATCGGTGCGTATCGGACCAGATGGCGTTAATCGCAGGGTCGAAGCCGAAGGAGTTGGTGGTGTCCACCACTGTGCCACCCTGGTAGTCCGATGCTCCTCCCACGAAGATGATGCCACCTATGGCGGCTGTGGGCGCATACATGATCCCCTACCGGCGTGTTCACTCTCTGTAGCCACTTGGCGCCTACCGGCAGCAGTGGGATCAAACTGCCATATCTGGTTGGTGGAGGCTACGTTGATGTTGAACCCGCCCAGTATGTACAGCTTGTTGTTAGCCACGGCAAAGCCACCAGGCAGAATTGTGCCTGCGGCGTCGCCAGGCCAGTTGTCTGCACCGGTAAGCGTGGTCACCGTGTCGGTGACCGGGTTATAGAAGAACACGCGCGCTGTGGCTGTGGTCTGCCCAGCTGCGGAGCCGCCCACGCAGTAGATATAAGGAGTTCCTGAGACGGTGAGCACACCGCAGGCCATATTGTTCATCTGATTGTCGGGCAACGTCACGCCCATCTGCGTCCAGCTGTTGGTACGTGGGTGTGTAACGGAGCACGTGCTGGAAGTCAGAGCCTGCTGTATCCGACGTGCGGCCGCCCATGGTGTAAAAGTTGCCGTCGGGCTGGAAAGTAAACGCCAACCGCCCTGACTAACGGGGTAGGCATGTCCGGACCGGCGGACCAACTGCAGCCAGCCGGAGTTCCCGTTGGCGTCGGACTCGGAGCTGTTGGTGTTGGCGTTGCTGTCGGAGTGTGAGTTGCCGTCGGTGTCGCTGTAGGCGTTGCTGTTGCCGTCGCGGTCGCGGTAGGTGTCGGCGTCGGTGTTGGACTAGCTGTAGGTGTCGGTGTGGGTGTGCCTCCGCCCGATGGAGATACGCGCACGTAATAAACATCTTCTTCGTGCTGGCCCCGGCTCGGATTGAAGTTAAAAGTGGCCGAATACGCCACGTTGCCGCCGGTGTTGTCCGACACGATGGTGATGTAATCGCCTATCTTGCTCTGGTTCGGATAGCCTTCGAAAGGATTAAACGGATTGCTCACCGCGACGTTAGGCGCCCAGGTAACGCCGCGCGTCAGTGCTCCAGGAATAGAATAGCTGCGAATCGGTGTTATTCGCAGCGTTGCGCGTGTCATACCAGACAGCATCGAGCCGCCCATTGGGCGCTACCGAAAATGTGCCGAACCAGTGCCACTTGCTGGGATTAACCGGATCGTCATTGATCTTGTGCGGCGCGCTGAAGGTCAGTCCGCCGTCGGTGCTGCGCACAAACATCACGTCGGTTGTGCTTCGCCCGGGCGGCACCACGCTGGCCAGCATGTAAATGTTGTTGTTAGTCGGGCCGCCGGAGCGATCAATCGCCAGGAACAACATGTCCATCCAGTCCTGCTGGATTGATCCCCCGCCACCGAGGTCGCCACCCATGTTGACCGCGGTGCTTCGGTCAAAAGTCGGTGTCTGGCTCCCGATCTGCGCATTGCTCGAGCGAACGCAGTAAAAGTGCTGTATCCCTTCGCCGCCGATAAAGAGGTTGCCGTTGGTGTCCACGTCGAGCGTTCCGTATATCGGCGAGTTAGGAATAATAATCGGCGCCTGCCAGGTGACGCCGCCGTTGGTGGAACGTTGGAATTGCACGCCGCCGCCGCTGCAGTTAATGCCGTCGTCTGCCTGGTATTGGAATCCGTGCCCCGGGCCGTTGGTCTTATCGATCGTGAACCATTGCTTGTCGCCGCCGCCTGCGCCTCTGCTCGCCCGAGAGCAGCGTCCAGGATTGGCCGCCGTTCGTCGAGCGCCACAGGTCGTCGCAAAAAATGACTGTTGTACGTTCGACTGGAGGCTGAGATAGAAAAATTTCCTGTCTCATCGGACTTTGTCACCGGGTCGCTGCGGAAAACGTTATTTTCCAGAACACCGGGAAACGTCCAGTGAATGCCGCCATCGGTCGTGTAACCCCAGCCGCCCTGCCGGAAGTTGGAGGTAACGTTGTTGAACTGTCGCCAGGCGATTGTCATCTTGTTGCCGTCTGTGGGATCAACCGAGATCGCGCACTCGTTCGCAGCGTCGCCGACGATGTTCTGGCCATTCTGCATCGACGTTCGCCTGGTAACTGGTGAACACGCCGAACTGCGAGATCATTCGTGGCGACGTTTCCATTTTTCGCAGGAGGCGCGGGCGGGTTATCATATTTCTCGAGCGGCTCGTTTAACGGCAGCCTTGCGGACGGGCGCGAGCTGGGCTGACGCCCCAGGCAACGCAATTAGTAGGATCAGAAAAGGTAAAAGGCGGGCGTGTGAAGTTGTGGAGGATTTCATTGGATGGTTGAAGTGGTGAAGACTTGAACGCGTTAAAGCGGTCGCGATCTAAGATTCACGAATCTGGAGCGCTCAATCGTCCCGCTTGCCTTAATCGAGGACCGTGAGCTTGTCGATAATATTCTGTCAGTGATTGGCAACGAAATTGAAACTTAGATTTCGTGCTGGTAGCGCGTTGTCGCTATCATGGAGACGGCTTCGTCGCGTTGGTCGCCAGCATCGGCGACACCCGCCTTCAGTCGTCAGTCTTCGGCGCGGCAGGCAGCGTCCGTGACTACAACCTGCAGCCGCCGGTGCAGGGCGACGTGCAGCCCTACGGCCTCGGCCGGGGTGTGGGACGGGTCTCGGCGTCAGCTCACCTCTTGGCGTCGGTGTCGGTCTGGGAGTGGCTGGCTGTAGCCGTGGCTGTTGCTGTCGCAGTAGGCGTAGCACTCGGTGTACTGGCAGGAGTAGCAGTCGGTGTGGCGGTTGCCGTCGGCGTAGCAGTTGCGGTGGGGTGGCAGTTGCTGTTGCTGTCGGCGTGAATGTCGCTGTCGCCGTCGGCTGCTGTCGCTGTGGCCGTTGCTGTTGGACTAGCTGTGGGTGTCGGCGTCGGTGTGCTACCGCCCGATGGAGATACGCGCACGTAATAGACGTCTTCTTCATGTTGCCCGCGGGCCGCATTAAAGTTAAACGTGGCCGAATACGCCACGTTGCCGCCGGTGTTATCTGAGACCATCGTGATGTAATCGCCGATCTTGTTCTGGTTCGGATAACCTTCGTGAGGATTAAACGCAGTTGCTTACCGCCACATTAGGCGACCAGGTAACGCCGGCGTCGGTGCTAAAGGAATAGAATAACTGAGAATCGGTCGTTGCTGCGCATTTCGCGATGTCATACCAAACAGCGTCAAGCCGTCCATTCGGCGCTACCGAAAATGTGCCGAACCAATGCCACTTGCTAGGGTTGAAGCGATCGTCATTGATCTTGCGCGGCGTGCTAAAGGTTAGTCCGCCATCGGTGCTGCGCACAAACATCACGTCGGTGGTCGATCGCCCGGCCGGCAGCACACTGCACAACATGTAGATGTTGTTGTTAGTCGCACCGCCGGAGCGATCGACCGCGAGGAAGACTTGGCCAGCCAGGCCTTCGGGATTAATCGCGCCAGGATACAGCAAGCCGCCACCAAGGTTAACAGCGGTGTTTCGGTCAAAAGAGGGTGTCTGGCCTCGCGATCTGTGCGTTGCTCGAGCGCACACAGCGAAATCCTGTGCCTCCAGTCCAACCACCAACGAAAACGTTGCCGTTGGTATCCACATCGAGAGTCCCGTATATGGGCGAGTTGGAATATTGACAGGCGACTGCCAGGTGACGCCGCCGTTGGTGGAGCGTTGAAATGCCGCCGCTGGTGCCAGCGCAGTTAGCGCTATCGCATGCCTGGTATTGGAACCCGTGGCCCGGTCCGTTAGTCTTATCGATCGTGAACCATGCTTTGTCGCCGCCCGCGCTTCTGTCGGGCGACTGCTCCGTCCAGGTTTGGCCGCCGTTGGTCGAGCGCCACAGATCGTCACAGTAAAACGTTTGTGTTGGCCAAGTGGATTGCAGACTGAGATAGAAAAATTGCCCGTCTCATCGGATTGTGTTACCGGATCGCTGCGGAAAACGTTATTTTGCAGGACACCGGGGAACGTCCAATGCACACCGCCATCGGTGGTGTAACCCCAGCCGCCTTGCCGGAAGTTGGACGTAACGTCATTAAATTGCCTCCAGGCAATGGTCATCTTGTTGCCGTTGGTCGGATCAACCGAGATCGCGCACTCGTTGGCCGCGTCACCAACGATGTTGTTGCCATTCGGCATCGACGTTCACCTGATAGCTGATGAAGCACGCCGATACGGCGAGATCATTCGCGGCGAGGTCTCCATTTTCCGAGGAGGCGCAGGCGGGTTATCATACTTCTCCATTGCCTCGCCAAACGGCGGCGTGCGGACAGGCTCGAGCTGGGCTGATGCGCCGGGCAACGCAATTAGTAGGATCAGAAAGGTAGAAAGCGGGCATGTGAAGCGATGGAAGATCTCATTGTGTGGTTGAAGTGGTGAAGGCTTGAACGGTTAAAGCGGTCGCGATCTAAGATTCACGAATCTGGAACCGCTGAATCGCCCCGCTTCCCTTAATCGAGAACCGTGAGCTTGTCGACAATATTCTGTCAGTGTTTGGCAACGAAATTGAAACTGCAGATTTTTGCTGCTGGCCGCCTCGCTGTAGTCGTGAGTTGCGTCGCGACTGCCATCGCCAGCACACGCGATCGTGACGTTCGCCCGTAACTAACGCGTCTCGGCGGGCAGGCAGTCAGCGACGAGGCCTCAGCCGCGTCGGCGCCAACTCTCGGCGTCGGTGTCGGCCTTGGCGTGGCCGTAGCTGTTGGCGTCGGTGTCGCGGTGGGCGTAGCTGTCGCAGTGGCGCTAGGAGTAGCAGTAGCTGTTGCAGTCGGTGTAGCGGTAGCCGTTGCCGTTGCTGTTGCCGTCGCTGTTGCTGTTGCTGTTGCTGTGGGCGTAAAGGTAGCGGTAGCCGTAGGGGTCAAGCTGGCGTAGGCGTAGCTGTCGCTGTCGCCGTTGGCGTGGGCGAAGCGGTAGGTGTTGGAGTAGGCGTACTCCTCCAGTTGGAGAGACCCGCACGTAGTAAACGTCCTGTTCGTGCTGTCCCCGGGTCGGGTTGAAATTGAACGTGGCCGAATACGCCACGTTGCCGCCGGTGTTGTCGGAGACAATGGTGATGTAATCGCCTATCTTGTTCTGATTCGGGCTAGCCTTCAGTAGGATTGAATGAGGCGCTTACCGGGACGTTTGGCGACCACGTAGAACCTGCATCTGTGCTATAGGAATAAAACAACTGTGAGATTGAAGATTGCCTGCAGCGTTGCGCGTGTCATACCAGACGGCGTCGAGCCGCCCATTCGGCGCCACGGAAAACGTGCCAAACCAATGCCATTTGTTTGTGGTGGCATCGTCGTTGATTCGCACTGGCGCGCTAAAGGTCGCGCCGCCATCCGTGCTGCGCGCGAACATCACGTCCGTGCCGTTGCTATAGCTTGGCGGCCGAACACTGCACAGCATGTAAACGTTGTTGTTCGTAGGGCCGCCCGAACGATCCACTGCCAGGAATATCTGCGCTGTCAGCCCTCCCGGATTTACATTCCCGCCAGACCCGCACGCCACCCAGATTGACCTGAGTGACCTGTTCGAAGACTGGCGTCTGACTACCGATCTGCGCGTTACTGGAGCGAATGCACCAAAACTGGGTGCCGACCAGATCCTCTCCGCCGATGAACAGATTGCCGTTGGTATCCACATCAGCGGTTCCCATGGATGACCCCATGCGGAATATTGATCGGAGCTCTGCCAGCGTCATGCCGCCGTCTGTGGAACGGCTAAATTCGCCGGACGTGCAAGGAAAGCTGGCTGTCCAAAACTGGTATTGAAACCCGTGACCTGGCCCGGCGGTCCTATCAACCGTAAACCACTGCTTGTCGCCTCCGCTCGTCCCCGGAAGACTTGTCCATGATTGGCCGCCGTTGGTAGACCGCCAGATGTTGTCACAAAATGTCATCTCCACGAAGGCTGAGATAGAAAAACGTTCCCAGCCTCGTTCGAGTCCAGAACAGGATCGCTGCGGAAAACGCCTGGTTCGCAAAACGCCGGGAAACGTCCAGTGAATCGCCGCCATCGGTGGTATAACCCCAGCCGCCCTGCCGGAAGTTAGAGCTCAACGTGTCGAACTGCCTCCAACCGATCGTCATTTTGTTGCTGTTGGTCGGGTCGACCGCTATCGAGGGTTCGTTTGCCGCGTCGCCAACGATGTTGTTGCCCTGGGCATCAACATTTGCCTGATAGCTTGTGAACAGACCAAACTGCGAGATCATTCGCGGCGATTTTTCTAACCGGAAAATGACGCCGGCGGCATTATCGTACATTTCCTCGTGCTCCTTTGGGTTCATTGGCCGCGTCTCTGCTGAACCGGTGGCAATCGCTGTGATGGAGACGAGCAAAATCGAGAAAGATGTTAGCCGATATCGTGGAGAATTTCATAAGATGGAAGTGGTTGGAGCATTGAAGCGGTTAAAGCGCACGCGATTCCTGATTTCCGATTCGTCATCCTGAATCGCCGCGCTGCTGCGCTTCCCTAATCCAGAACAGTAACCTTGTCGAGAATTATCTCCGATCAATTGGTGACGAGACTGTAACTTGAAAGTTCGCACAGCGCACGCGTTGGAAGATTTCTGTTGTAGTCACCTCGTTCTGTCGAGGTGCGACCACATGCCAGCACGGCGACAGAGCGTCATGGCTACAACCAGATCACGGCCGAGGACGGGGCGTGGGGCGCGGCCTCGGCGTCAGCTCACCTCTTGGCGTCGGTGTCGGTCTGGGAGTGGCCGTAGCTGTTGGTGTTGATGTCGCAGTGGGCGTAGCTGTCGCAGTAGCGCTAGGGTAGCTGTAGCTGTAGCCGTTGCTGTCGCTGTTGCCGTGGGCGTAAAAGTGGCCGTAGCCGTAGCGGGTCAAGGTGGGCGTCGGCGAAGCCGTAGGTGTCGGAGTAGGCGTAGATCCGCCCGACGGCGATACCCGCACGTAATAGACATCTTCTTCGTGTTGGCCCCGGTTCGGGTTGAAATTAAAAGTGGCGGAATACGCCACGTTGCCGCCGGTGTTGTCTGAAACAATGGTGATGTAATCGCCTATCTTGTTCTGATTCGGATAGCCTTCGAAGGGATTAAACGCGTTGCTTACCGCAACATTAGGCGACCACGTGACGCCGCGCGTCAGTGCTCCAGGAATAGAATAGCTGCGAGTCAGTGTTATTGGCAGCGTTGCGCGTGTCATACCAGACAGCATCGAGCCGTCCATTGGGCGCTACCGAAAATGTGCCGAACCAGTGCCACTTGCTGGGATTAACCGGATCGTCATTGACCTTGATGTGGCGCGCTGAAGGTTACTCCGCCGTCGGTGCTGCGCACGAACATCACGTCGGTTGTGCTTCGCCCGGGCGGCACCACGCTCGCCAGCATGTAAATGTTATTGTTAGTCGGGCCGCCGGAGCGATCAATCGCCAGGAACAACATTCCATCCAGACCTGCGGGATTTATCCCGCCACCAGACAGGTCGCCGCCCATGTTGATGTGCTGGGTTACCTGGTCAAAGCTCGGTGTCTGGTTCCCGATCTGCGCATTGCTCGAGCGAACGCAGGAAAAGCGTTAGCTGCATCCCTTCTCCGCCGATAAAGAGATTGCCGTTCGTGTCCACATCGAGCGTCCCGTCTGTAGGCCCGGCTTGGAATAATGATTGGGGCCTGCCAGGTGATCCCGCCGTCGGTCGAGCGTTGGAATTGGACGCCGCTGCCGCTACAGTTAGCTCCGTCGCTAGACTGATATTGGAATCCGTGCCCCGGACCGCCGGTCTTATCGATGGTAAACCACTGCTTGTCGCCGCCACCCGCGAGTCCGTCGGGCTGCAGCTCTGTCCAGGATTGGCCGCCGTTAGTTGACCGGTACATGTTCTCACAAAATGTCTGAAGAAGGCTGAGGTAGAAGAAGGTGCCTGTCTCATCCGAGTCCGTTACCGGATCGCTGCGAAAAACGTTATTTTCCAACACACCAGGAAACGTCCAGTGGACGCCGCCATCGGTGGTATAACCCCAGCCGCCCTGCCGGAAGTTGGATGTTACGTTGTTGAATTGCCTCCAGCCGATTGCCATCTTGCTGCCGTTTGTTGGGTCAACTGAGATCGTGCACTCGTTAGCGGCATCGCCAACGATGTTATTCCCATTTGCATCAACGTTTACCTGATAGCTGACGAAAACCCCATGCGGCGAGACCATTCGCGGTGACGTGTCCAGCCGGTAAATAAGCGCAGGCGGATTGTCATATTTTTCCACCTGCCTGTTGATGATGCGGGTTCCACAGAGGCGCCTGCCCCGAAGCGGTGGCAATCGAGGCGATGGAGACGAGCAAAATCGAAATAGGGTTGGCCGATATCGTGGAGAATTTCATAAGAGGTGAAGTGGTTGGAGCATTGAAGTGGCAAAGCGCACTCGATTCTGATTTCCGATTCATAATCCCGAATCGCCGCGCTGGCGCGCTTTCATAATCCAGAACAGCAATCGTGTCGAGAATTATCTGCGATTAATTGGTGACTAGACTGAAACTTGAAAATTCGCACAGCGCGCGCGTTGGGAGATTTCTGTTGTAGCCACCTCGCTCTGTCGAGGTGCGACCACATGCCAGCACGGCGACAGAACGTCATAGCTACAAGCCAGATCATGGCCGGGGAGTGGCGTGGAAAGGCTTTTGTTCATGGCTGTCTGTCGGCGAGCGTCGAACTGTTCTACGCCACGTCAGAAACCATCTGTAGGGGAAGCTGTCAGCTTCCCTACAAATTGTTCCTGATCCCACTATGGCCGCGGTGGCGGAGTCCCACGAGGCCTCGCCGTAGGCGTCGGCCTGGAGCGCTACTGTAGCAGTAGCCGTCGCTGTAGCTGTATGCCGTAGCCGTAGCCGTTGCTGTAGCGGTAGCCGTAGCTGTAGCTGTAGCTGTAGCCGTGGCTGTAGCTGTGGCTGTAGCTGTAGCTGTAGGTGTCGGTGTTCCGCCACCCGCGCAGGTGTAGGTGCGCAAGCCTGCCGCTGGCGGGCCAGCATTGCAGAAGTCCTGAGTAAAGGCGTTGTTTGCTCCCTGCACACCGAGACATACAGCTGGTCGCTGCCGGGCTGGACGGTGCCAAAGATGAAGTCAAACTGCTTGTTGGGACTATTCTCATACAGCCGAATCTCGAAATTCGCCGTCTGAGTGTGATCGGCGAAATACACTGCGCGCCATTCAATGTTGAAGATGCGATTCGGTGCGGTGCCCGACACTGAAGTAAAGATACCGCAGCCGCTGGCGAAGGTTGAACAACCCTCGCCTACTACATCGGTGCGATAGTCGCTCCAGAGACCGAAAATCGTGTAAGCATACGAGCATTGATTGTCTGGAGCGGGCAGACAAGCTGACAGGTAGCCCACTGGCTCGTTGATGCACACGAAGTCGAGGCGGCCATTGGAGTTAACATTCACGCCGTTATAGGTCTGATCATATAACGAGAACGAGAACGGCAATGCGACGAAGGTATCGCCGTCATCAGTATGGTTACCAGTGTCGGTCGTCCCCGGAACGATCTGACCCGTGCCTGTCGTAAAGGTGTATTGACAGGCCCGCAGGGGTAGCAGTTGGCGTCGAGTGCCGTGGAGTTGAACTCGGCGAGGCCGTTGGTGTTGGTGTCGGGCTTCCGCCGCCGGCCACGATTAAACGCGCCGATTCGCAATCGCCATCCAATGGCGCTGGTCGTGGGAACGTACTCGTTTATGTACCAGAAAGTCTGTGTCGTCGACCGGATCGATGTCAATTGCCGTATAATCGCCCCAGCGATGGCTGCCGGTTTGCGAGCCGGTCCCGTTGATGATGGATCCTTCGCCGAGGGTCATCTGGCCCGGCGGATCGCCGTGCGTGCCGGGCGGTATAAAACACGCTTGGAAACACGGATGGGTTGGTGCCATTCGAGGCGCTGAAGCCCAGGGCAATATCGCCGAGCGAATTCATGGCGATGCTTCCCATCCAGCGATGAATCCCATCGGTAAGACCAGGTGCATAAGTGCCCTCCTGGAAGATAACCGGGCTACTATTGGGACTGCGCAGCTCCCACCAGCGAATCGCCTGACACTTCGCCGTTTGGTCCTGTGCCGGCAGACACCGACTGATTGGTCACCAGCGACTCGTGCGTGCCAAAGTTGCGATAGGCAAGCCGAAACAGCGGCCGCTGTCGATAGCCCAAATGATCGATCTTGATTGGCGGTACTCGGCTGCGGAATACAATTGCGCGCTGCCAGCCGCATAGGCCCAGGATCGAGTTAAAGGGCTGCGTCGGCAGCGTGTTAGTCAGCATGAAGGTCGAATTTCCAGGAGTCATTGGGATCGTAGTGGAACTTCCAAAGGTTCAACGCATCCGATGGCGCGCCGTAAGGGCCGTTGTTATCCTGCGAACCGACAAAATAGTTTGGGCTTCCAGCGGCGGCGGTCGTCTGGCCATCAAGATCGCTCGGCAACAAGCCGTCGCCAACCACGTATGCCGGGCTTGGCGGCGCCAGAAACCCAACCATTGTCGGGATTGGGATTACCGACCAAAGCCTGGGCGCGATCCAGCGCATAAGCGCCAACGCCCACAAATGTCGATGCCACCTGCGAAACTCGCGCGTGCTGAAGTAATAGGCGTCGGGCCACATGCCAGCTTTCGGATAATCCGGAAAATTATTTCCGCCGCCGAGTGGCAATAGCCCAACGGAAATACGATCCGAGTCGGATCGTTGGTCTGCGAAAGCGCTACACACTCGAAGAACGGTCGGCCCGACTGAAGTAAACTGCGTAAGCAACCAGCGATCGGCCAGCTGGTCGTAGAGCACGACAGGATCGCCGGCGTTCTCGGTCTGGCAGTCGCCGCCAAATCCGGACCAAAGCGTATTGTTCGCTGCCGGACCAAAGAGCGATGTCCCGGTCTTGTTGAAGATTTGAAAATGCAGGTTGGCCATCGTCACCACATGATTGGGACCGACCGCTCCGTTCGGGTCGGGCGGAGAGCAGCCGCACAGGTTGCTGTTCCCATCAAAGCTGATGATCGGCGCCGGTATTCCAATCTTGCCGAGCACTCGCTGCACAGCCGTATCGGGCACAACCGGACCGACCGGTCCGAGCGGAATCGGACCCTCCTCCTCGTTCTCGCGCTTGCGTACATTCTTTCGCAACCAGCGGCTTCATGCTGCGCAGCGGCGGCGAGATATCGAACTTCACTACCGGCATGACGCCTCGATATTGGGCGCGCACAATGGGCTGTGAATTGCCCGATTGGCCGGAGGGAGTGCGTGGCTGCGCAAACAGAACGAGCGTGATCGCCCCGAAGCAAAGCAAAACGGCGATTAGGAGGCGGAGTTTGAAGAATGCGGATTGGGAAGCGGATTTCTTTTTCATTGGATGGAGTTTGGACTGAGTGGGGCTTTCGCCGACACGCTCGAAAGCGTATCAACGTAGTTTTCCGGGTGTGGTTAATTTCCCTTGGTTCCAACAGTGGAACGCCCTTTTATCTGAATCCGCACGCGCGTGTCAACACAATTTTGACTCATTTCCTGCGACTGCCCACGCCACGCGGGATCGGACGTCGTGAGACCGCTGCACAGCGCGATGCGGCAGCGTGCACGCGCAGTGGTGCGAAGTCGGTCAGGGACCGATCGCTCATCACCTGTCGCCGATCGCGAAAATCTCGGCTCCGGCGAGCGCTTCTATGGTCTCGGTGGCGGCGTGGGACGAGGCCTCGGTGACTGCGCAGGCCTCGGCGTAGGCGTTGGTCGTGGCGTGGAAGTAGCGCTAGCTGTCGGTGTCGCACTGGCCGTGGCTGTGGCTGTCGCTGTTGGCGTAGCTGTGGGTGTCGCGCTGGCGTGGCTGTGGCTGTCGCTGTTGGCGTAGCTGTGGGTGTCGCACTGTAGCTGTGGCTGTGGCTGTAGCCGTTGGCGTAGCTGTGGCTGTCGGCGTAACTGTAGGCGTAGCCGCTGGTGTAGCTGTGGCGTGTACTGTACTAGGCGTAGCTAGGTGTAGCTGTTGGCGTCAGTATAGCTGTCGCCGTAGTCGTTAGCGTAGCGGTAGCTGTTGCTGTCGCCGTAGGAGTCGCACTGGGTAGCTGTTGGCGTGGACTGTCGGGCGTCCCTACATGGTGACGATGGCTGTCAGCGATGGCGTTGGTGAGGGCGTTCCGCAAGGTGTCAGGATGTAAGCTTTGACCGCCAGTAGCCGCGCCGCCTGAGCCGTTGCAGAATGCTGGATAAAGGACGGTGTTGTCCTTCTGCACTCCGGCTGTGGCCGATGTGTTGCCGTTAGTCACTGTGCCGTAGATCACGTCAAAGCGTGCTCTGCCCCTCGTACAACCTCAGCTCGAAGTTGGCACTGCCGCTTCCCGGGAAATACTGCGCCCGCCACTCGATGTTGAAGATGCGGTTGGGAGCAGTGCCGCTTACCGATGTGAAGATGCCAAACCCACTGTTCACCAAATACAGGTCGTCCCAGTATGGGAAGATCGTGTAGTTGTGGGTGGTCCACGGCAGGCACGTGGTTAGTGAAGGCCGTATCGGTAGTCACGAACTGCGCATTGCCGTTGGACGACAGATTGATCGATGGTGAAGGTCTGGTCGTATAACGTGTAAGGGAAGGGCAGCGCGATGGTGGTAACCGTATCATCCCCGTGATTGCCGATGTCGGTCGTGCCTGGCACGATACTCCCGCCGATCTGATTGATCGTGTATTGACCGACGCAAGGTGTCCCCGTTGGTGTAGGCGTTGGACGTTCCCGCCCCGCATGCAGAAGGTGTGCTGTTGCTGTTGGCGTAGGACTTGGCGTCGCGGTTGGTGACGGCATACCTACAGCGGCCGCGATATCGACCCGGCCCCAGCCATAGACGTTGTTTGGCGGTCCCGCCGTGCCGCACTGGGTGGAAGAGATATAAGACAGCATGGTTATTTAAGGCATCGCGACTCGCGGTAATCTGGTGCCGCAAGCCTGGAAGAGCCGACCACAGCAACGCCATGGCGCCGGAGATGTGCGGAGTCGCCATGGACGTGCCGCTGGCAGTCGTATATGCATTATCGCCGGCATTGCTCGCCGAGCGCGTGCCCGTGCCAGGAGCAGTGATATCGGGCTTGATGCGGCCGCTTCCATCGGCGGTGACCGGGCCGCGGCTGCTAAAGCCAGCAATCGTGTCGGTGCCGGTATTTAACGCCCCGGCCGTGTAAGATGCCGCATAAAACGATGGGGATCTGAGACTGTCGAACAACCAGAGCCTGAGTTGCCCGCGGCGACTACCATCATAATGCCAGCAGCAGCCTGGGCTTCGACAGCAGCTTGCAACGTGTTAGCCGAGCAGCCTTCTGAAGGCGGACAACCCCAGGAGTTAATGGTGATATCAGGCGCTTTGGTCGGGTCGCCCTGGGCTGGCGTGCAGTTGATCGGGTAAGGCGCCAGGAAGAACTCCATGCACTCGATGTGCCTGGCCGGTGTGCCGTTGCCCGCGTCCATGTTACGGCAACCGATCCACTTTGCGCCGGGCGCCATCCCGATCTGGTTACCCATGCCATCATCGCCGATCGCGGTGCCGAGTGGTGTGAGCTACCGTGGAAGAAATCGTCGCAAGGGAAAGGCGAATCGTTCCCGCAAGGGTTGCCGACGCTGTTATGGATGGAGTCGTGCCAGTTGTAATTGTGGTCGGCGTTCACTCCGTCCCAGCCGCGATAGTGCGGCTTAAGCGCGTTATGCGTCCAGCGAACACCGGTATCGGCGCTGGCAACAACGATGTTCTGCCCGGTGAATCCCAGCGCCCATACCTGCGGCGCGTGCGTGTAATTGATCCCTGGCTCGATCGTTTCCGGACGCAGGAGGACGGAGGCGCTTCATCGACAGGGCCAGGTTGAGGAAGGTCATTGTGGATACGCGGATTGCCTTCCACTCGCGCCACGTCCGGCCGGGCCGCCAGCGCTTCGGCGACCTCGCGAGTTCCTTTCACCAAAATTGCATTAACGATGTAGAAGGATTGATGCTCGATGCTGCGTTCGCGCAACCATTGCAGAATTGGGTCCTGCGTTGTCTGGGCCTTGTTCTAGCAGAGTTTGATATACGTAGCGGCCCTTTTCGGCCTTGGTCTGGCAAGTTGGCGGCCGGCTCAGGTCGGCCTGATCAGCGAGCACAACGAAAAATTCGGCCTGCTGACCATTGGCGGTGTGTTCCATCACCCATGGCGCGATCTTGTTCGCCGCAGCGAATCCGTCCCATTGGCGGATTGGTCTGACCTGCCGGCGTCCGTGGTTGTGCTGAAGCTTTGCCCAGGGCAAGCAGCACAATCGTCACTGCCGCGAAACAAAGCAGGACGCCAAACAAAACACGGAGTTTGAAGAACCCGCCTTCGCGAAGGTTACGGCGGACAGAGTGAAACGCAGATTTCTTTTTCATTGGATAATAATGGTTGTGGTTGAAACGACCGGAGGCGTAACGACACGAGTTCGCTTCCTGCCCGTGATATTAACTTCCCTCGGTTCCAAGAGTGGAACGCCCTTCTACCTACCTGAATCACCGAAATCGTGTCAACGCCATTTTGACACATTTCCAGCGACGGACCACGCCATGCGGGATCGGACGTCGTGAGACCGCTGCACAGCGCGATGCGGCAGCGTGCACGCGCAGTGGTGCGAAGTCGGTCAGGGACCGATCGCTCATCACCTGTCGCCGATCGCGAAAATCTTGGCTCCGGCGAGCGTTTCTATGGTCTCGGTGGCGGCGTGGGACGAGGCCTGGGTGAATGCGCAGGCCTCGGCGTAGGCGTTGGTCGTGGCGTGGGAGTAGCCGCTAGCTGTCGGTGTCGCACTGGCTGTGGCTGTCGCCGTTGCCGTTGCCGTTGGCTGTTGCTGTCGCTGTGGCTGTCGCCGTTGCCGTAGCTGTGGCTGTAGCTGTGGCGGTAGCTGTAGCTGTAGCCGTCGCTGTCGGCGTTGGCGTGGGTGATCCTCCGCTCACAGCCGCAAATATATCGACCCGGCCCCATCCATACACGTTGTTTGGGGGGCCTGCTGTGCCACACTGGGTGGACGTAATAAAATACTGCTGAGTTATTCAAGGCATCGCGACTGTTGGTAATCTGATGTCGCAAACTGGGAATCGCCGACCACAACAGCGCCATCGCGCCGGAAATATGCGGAGTGGCCATGGACGTGCCGCTGGCAGTCGTATATGCACTATCGCCGGCTGTTGGAGCACGAGCGCGTGCCCGTGCCAGGAGCAGTGATATCCGGCTTGATGCGGCCGCTTCCATCGGCAGTGACCGGGCCGCGGCTGCTAAAGCCAGCAATCGTATCGGTGCCGGTATTTAACGCCCCGACGGTGTAAGATGCTGCATAAAACGATGGGGGATCTGAGACTGTCGAACAGCCAGAGCCTGAGTTGCCCGCGGCGACTACCATCATGATGCCAGCAGCGGCTTGAGCTTCAACGGCAGCTTGCAACGTGTTAGCCGAGCAGCCTTCCGAAGCCGGGCAACCCCAGGAGTTAATGGTGATATCGGGCGCTTTGGTCGGATCGCCCTGGCCGCCGCCTATTGGGTACGGCGCCAGGAAGAACTCCATGCACTCGATGTATCTGGCCGGTGTGCCGTTGCCCTGCGTCCATGTTGCGGCAACCAATCCACTTTGCGCCGGGGGCCATCCCGATCTGGTTGCCAGCGCCGTCATCGCCGATCGCGGTGCCTGTGGTATGAGAGCCGTGAAAGAAATCATCGCAAGGGAAAGGCGAATCGTTACCGCAAGGATTGCCACTGCTGTTATGAATGGAGTCGTGCCAATTGTAATCGTGATCGGCGTTCATGCCGTCCCAGCCGCGATAGTGAGGCTTTAGCGCATTGTGGGTCCAGCGAACGCCAGTGTCGGCACTGGCAATAACGATGTTCTGCCCGGTGAATCCCAGGGCCCACACCTGCGGCGCGTGCGTGTAATTGATGCCCGGCTCGATCGTGTCCGGACGCTGGAGTGCGGAGGCGCATCGACGGAAGGGCCTGGTTGAGGAAGCTGGTTTTGGATGTGCGGATTGCCTTCTACCCGCGCCACGTCCGGCCGGGCCGCTAACGCTTCGGCCACCTGCGCGGTTCCCTTCACCAAAATCGCATTAACGATATAGAACGAGTTGATGCTCGATGCCCGCGTTCGCGCAGCCATTGCAAAATCGAACCTTGTGTTGTTTGGGCCTTGTTCTGCAGAGCTTGGTATACGAATCGCCCCTTTTCAGCCTTGGTCGCGAAGACTCGCGGCCGGGCTCAGGTCGGCCTGGTCAGCAAGCACAACGAAAAATTCGGCCTCCTGGCCATTGGCGGTGTGTTCCATCACCCACGGCGCGATCTTGTTCGCCGCAGCGAATCCGCCCAATAGCATTTTGGTTTGGACTGCCGGTGTCCGTGGTTGTGCTGAGGCTTTGCCCAGCGCAAGCACAAGCGTCACTCCCGCGAAACACAGCAGGACGCCGGACAAAACCCGGAGTCTGAAGAACCCGCCTTGGTGAAAGTTACGGCGGACAGATTCGAACGCAGACTTCTTTTCATAGGATAATAATGGTTGTGGTTAAAACGGCCCGAGGCTTAACGACACGAGTTCGCTTCCTGCCCGTGATATTAACTTCCCTCGGTTCCAAGAGTGGAACGCCCTTTTACCTGAATCGCTGAAAACGTGTCAACACTATTTTGACGCTCTTGATCGACGAATCCGCTCTTGCTCGAGCTACATGCTTCGCCAGTGGACAAGACGTGACAACCCATCGAGGAACGATGGCGCGTGCAGCATTCGGTCGGCGATTTCTGTCAACCGAACTACTACACCGGTGACCGAGCACCAGGAATTTCCAGCGGGAAATTCTATGGTCTGGGCAGAGGCGTGGGGCGCGGCCTTGCTGATGGCCCAGACTCTGGGTGTTGGCGTCGGTCGCGGCGTAGCTGTGCCGATGCTGTGCGGTGGCGGCTGGCCGTTGCCGTGGCTGTCGCGTGGCGGTGCTGTCGCCGTGGCGGTCGCTGTCGCTGTGTTGCTGTCGCGTGACGGTCGCTGTCGCCGTGGCGTGGGCGTCGGCGTCGATCGTACTCCTCCCACCGCAGCTAAAGATATCGACGCGACCCCAACCATAGACGTTGTTTGGCGGGCCCGCGTCGCCGCATTGAGTCGAAGCGATGTGGACAGCCGAGTTATTCAAGGCATCGCGGCTCGCCGTAAGCTGGTGTCGCAAGCTGGGAATAGCCGACCACAGCAAGGCCATTGCGCCGGCGATGTGCGGAGTGGCCATGGATGTGCCGCTGAAATTCGCGTATGAACTATCGCTGGCGTTGGTGGACGAGCGCGTGCCTGTGCCCGGAGCAGTGATGTCAGGCTTGATCCGGTTGCTTCCGTCAGCTGTCACTGGACCACGGCTGCTAAAGCCAGCAATGGTATCGGTGCCAGTGTTCAACGCTCCCACCGAGTAGGTCGCCTCGTAAATTCCGGGCGGATTTTGCACGGTGGAACAACTCGGCCCGGCGTTTTGCGCGGCCGACACCATCATGATGCCGGCAGCGGCTTGTGCTTCGACAGCAGCCTGCAACGTGTCAAACGAACAACCTTCCGAAGGCGGGCAATGCCAGGAGTTGTTGGTAATGTCCGGCGCCTTGGTCGGGTCGGGATCGCCGCCGCCGATCCGGGTAGGCGCAAGGAACCATTGCATGCACTCGATGTACCTGGCCGGCGTGCCGATGCCTGCGTCCATGTTACGGCAACCAATCCACTTTGCGCCGGGCGCCATGCCGATCTGGTTACCCATGTCCGTCGTCACCGATCATCGTGCCCGTGGTGTGCGAGCCGTGAGCCTGGTCGTCGCACGGGAACGGCGAATCGTTCCCGCAAGGGTTACCGACGCTGTCATGAATGGAGTCGTGCCAGTTGTAATCGTGATCGGCGTTCTGTCCGTCCCAGCCGCGGTAGTGCGGCTTGAGCGCGTTATGCGTCCAGCGCACGCCGGTGTCCGCGCTGGCGACGACAATGTTCTGTCCGGTAAACCCGAGCGCCCATACCTGCGGCGCATGCGTGTAATTGATGCCCGGTTCGATCGTTGCCGGGCGCTGAAGATGCGGAGGCGCCTCGTCGACATAGCCTCCGGTTGAGGAAGATGATTTTGGATGCGCGGATTGCCTTCCACGCGCGCCACGTCCGGACGCGCCGCTAATGCTTCGGCGACCTCGTCGGGTTCCTTTCACCAAGATTGCGTTAACGATGTAGAACGAACTGATGCTCAAGCCCGCGTTCACGCAGCCATTGCAGGATTGGCCCCTGAGTCGTCTGCGCCTTGTTCAACAGGGTTTGGTAACACGAACCGACCCTTTTCGGCTTTGGTTGGCAAGTTGGCGGCCGCGGCTCAGGTCGGCCTGGTCAGCCAGCACAACGAAAAATTCCGCCTGCTGACCGTTGGCAGTGTGTTCCATAACCCACGGCGCGACCTTGCTTGATTGAAACGAGCCGTCCCGCCGCCGGGCGCGGCTACCGCGGGTTGCCGCGAGGAGACAATGGCTCCCAGGACAGCGACAAAAGCTGCCAAAAGAAGTAGTGAAGAAAAACACGCCGACAGCCGCGACGGCGTGAAGGTGGAAGTCCGAGGTAGGTTTGTGATCATTGGGATTGCCGGTGGTTTGAATTAGCTGGTTTTGAACGGAACTGCGACTTGGTTTTTAACGGAGGAACAATCCACGGTGCGGATAGCGCAGGGAATCGAATCTCTTCCGCTGCTATTTCGCTATCCTGATTACGGGCGCGGATGCGGTGTTGGTCGCGGACGCGGCACGACCGTGCGTTGTACAGCCCTAAGGACATCGAGTCGGCCCCAGCCAAAGACGTTATTTGGCGGCCCGGCGTCACCGCACTGGGTGGAAGAAATAAAGTGCGCTGTGTGGTTCAAAGCATCGCGGCTTGCGGTAATCTGATGTCGCAAGCTTGGAATAGCTGACCAAAACAACGCCACGCCGCCGGCGACATGCGGAGTAGCCATCGATGTGCCGCTGAAATTTGCATATGAACTATCGCTGGCGTTAGTGGACGAGCGCGTGCCGGTGCCGGGAGCACTGATGTCAGGCTTGATCCGGTTGCTTCCGTCAGCTGTCACCGGTCCACGGCTGCTGAATCCAGCAATGGTATCGCTGCCAGTGATCAGTGCTCCACCGAGTAGGTCGCCTCGTAAATTCCCGGCGGATTTGTCACGGTGGAACAATTCGGCCCGGCGTTTTGCGCTGCAGACATCATCATGATGCCGGCAGCGGCTTGCGCTTCGACAGCAGCCTGCAACGTGTCAAACGAACAACCTTCGGACGCCGGGCAATGCCAGGAGTTGTTGGTAATGTCCGGCGCTTTGGTCGGGATCGCCCTGGCCGCCGCCTATCGGAGTCGGCGCAAGGAACCATTCCATGCACTCGATGTACCTGGCCGGAGTGCCATTGCCCGCGTCCATGTTACGGCAACCAATCCATTTCGCGCCGGGCGCCATCCCGATCTGGTTACCCATGCCATCGTCACCGACCATCGTTCCCGTGGTGTGCGAGCCGTGAGCCTGGTCGTCGCACGGGAAAGGCGAATCATTCCCGCAAGGATTGCCGACGCTATCATGGATGGAGTCGTGCCAGTTGTAATCGTGATCGGCATTCATTCCGTCCCAGCCGCGATAGTGCGGCTTAAGCGCGTTATGCGTCCAGCGAACGCCGGTGTCCGCGCTGGCTACGACAATGTTCTGCCCGGTAAAACCCAAGCGCCCATACCTGGGGCGCATGCGTGTAATTGATGCCCGGTTCGATCGTTGCCGGTCGCAGAAGATGCGGAGGCGCTTCGTCGACTGCCTCCGGTTGAGGAAAATGATTCTGGATGTGTGGATTGCCTTCTATCCGCGCCACGTCCGGCCGCGCCGCTAATGCTTCGGCAACCTGTCGTGTTCCCTTAACCAAAATTGCGTTAACGATGTAGAACGAGCTGATGCTCAAGCCCGCGTTCGCGCAGCCATTGCAGGATCGGCCCCTGGGTAGTCTGAGCTTTATTCAACAGAGTGTTATACACGAAACGCCCCTTCTCGGCTTTGGTTTGCAAAGCGGCGGCAGGGCCTAGATCTGCCTGGTCAGCCAGCACAACGAAAAATTCCGCCTGCTGACCGTTGGCAGTGTGTTCCATCACCCACGGCGCGAGCTTGCCTGATTGAAACGGCCCGGTCCCGCCGCCGGGCGCGGCTACGGCGACTTGCCGCGAGGAGACAATCGCTCCCAGGATAGCGACAAAAGCTGCCAAAAGAAGTAGTGAAGAAAAAACACGCCGACAGCGCGACGGCGTGAACGTGGAAGTCCGAGGTAGATTTGTGATCATTGGGATTACCGGTGGTTTGAATTTAGCTGCTTGTGAACGGAAACTGAAACCTGTTGTTTAACGTAAAGCGCGGCGCTTTGTCAAACCTTTTCGCGCGACTCTGATCCTTTGGGACTCGCCCGGGGAAATGACATTGCCTGCGCTATGCGCGCACCGTGGATTGTTCCTCCGTTTCATCCACAAACAGGAACTCGCGAGCTTTTGCTCGCGAGTTCCCGAATCTAACCAACTAAACGCTGGAGCTTATGGGCGTGGAGGCTGGCGTGGGACGCGGCCTGGGCGTCGGCGTAGACCTCGGCTCCACACGTCGCAGTTGCCGTTGCCGTTGCTGTGGCTGTTGCGCGTATGCGTAGCTGTTGCTGTGGCTGTTGGCGTCGACGTCGGTGTATGTGTAGCTGTTGCTGTTGCTGTTGCCGTAGCCGTTGCCGTCGGAGTCGGACCCTGGCAATTAGTCAGCCAGTTCCCCGCATTGACTATCACCTTTCCCCAATCTCCGCTCTGCGCCGCATCGAACCCGACATAGGCTGTGACGCCCACAGTCGTGTGCCCGCCGCTGACCGGCCGGTACGCCACGAGTGACTCGCCCAAGCTGTTCTGCGCTACCTCTGTCGCTCCGGCAGCCAGCGTTACGATGTTGGCAAAGTCGCTGTTGAGCGTGGTAACACCAGCCATCAGCGGGTGCGCGGCGTTATGGGTGCCCAGTGTGAATGCATTGAATTCCAAGTTCGTCGAGTAGTTGTACGGATTGTAGTTGCCGCTTACCCATCGGCCATTAACTGCCGTACGGCTGCCCAGGGCCGTAGTGGCTGAAACCGTACTGCACCACAACTCCCGCCTCCATCCACATAGTCGGCCAGGTTATTACCCAGCGTATCTCCGTCGAGGAAGGGAATATTGCTGAAAGGCACAACGATCTGGTATTGCTGAAGCTGACCCTAGAGTGGGCGTGCCGACGTTCGGCGTCAAACAGGTCAACAGCGACGACATTCGGTTCGGCTTGGATCTCCGATTGAAGCTGGGTCGGCGGACCGTCGCGTATCGGCATAGACGATAAGCACATGAAATTGGCAGCCTCCCGGGGTTCCAGTTGGCCGTGGTGAGGCTGAAGCTGTTGGCGTCGGACTAGCTGTAGGCGTTGGAACTGGTGTTCCGCACGGCACGACAGAAACCTGCACAGTGTTGTAATAGGTCGTGTTGTCCACACCGCCCTGCACCATTAGCTGCACGTCCCCCTGGCCGGCCGCCTGACGGTGCTGCCGCCTTGGTTACAACTGGGTTGCCGTAGGTCCAGCTATTCGCGCCGATCGTAATAGATTTCTACCGATACCGGCAGCGGCACTCCTGTGAAGAAGGTCGGCGTCGCCACCCATTACGGCATAAAGCTGGTCTCGAACGGGGAGGTCATCAGCTCTTCACTGGTGCGCGCCGTCTGAAGCGGGGCCATCGTTGCCCAGGTGTTCGCCGCAAAGTCGTAGCGATAAAGGGTGTTGACCGTGACCGTGGTGATACCACCTGCGTAATAGGCATACGGGGTCCCTAAGCCCGCAACCGTTGCCCGGCCATAGGTGATGCCGACAGGCATTGCCGCTCCGTTAGACCAAGTGTTGGTAGCTATGTCGTAGATCGTGACCGTGCTTTGCGGACCGGGGTTGCCACCGAAATTGTAAATCTTGTTATTGAAAGCCACGTTAGCACCCGTCTGTGGCTGCCGGCAGAGGCGCGCCGGTGCGTCCACGTGTTGGTAGCGATATCGTAGATGGCGTTCTCGGTAATATGCGCGCCGTTGAAGCCGCCGGGAACGTATATCTTGCCATTCCAATAGGCGCCTTGAATGTTCTGCTTGGCAGTCGGCATGTTGGCGAGTTGCGTCCAGGTTTGCGTCACCGGATCCCAACGCCAGAGGTCGTTATAGTAACCGCCAGTAGAATTACCACCGCCGTACACGTAGACATATTGTCCATCGGTGCATCCACCGGCACGATAGCGAGCCGGCGGGCCAGGCGTGGCGGTCTGCCAGGGCCCTGGGGTGCCGCAGCCACCCTCCGGAAACAGTGGCGCTCCCAGATTCTTGACCACCGCAGCGCCGCTAGCGTCGGTGGCGCCGCTCGCCAGCGCGGCCGCCCCGTCCGTAGGAAGACTCGAGAGCTGTCCCTGGATCACCCCAGGAGGGGCAAAGTCCGGGTTGGCGGGAACGGCATGGGTCGTGGAAATGGCCGAGTCTTAGCGAGGTCAAATTTGGGAGGACCGTTGGTCTGATCACAGCTCGGCTCGGTAGTGCCGCGACTGCGCGACTGCGCCAGCGCGAATGGAATTGCGCAGACGGCCAGAAGCAGAAGCAGGTAGAACGCGCCTCGAATAAGATACGCTTTGATGGTGGGATTCATTTGCTTTTTCATAGTGTTGTCCTTGTTCGAATCCTGATTTTCCCGGATACAAGATTACATTTTGGAGCGGTACACTCTTTACCCAGGCGCGCCAAGCAAAGTCAATACTTTTCCAATAATTTTTCCGCCGGTTACATAATCAGCGAGTTTTAAGCGGAGCTGCCAGCAATCGTCTGAAACTCTCGCATCGCACGCACTGAGGAACCCAGTGCAGGAGTGGGGAACTCGCGAGCTTTGCTCGCGAGTTCCCTAATCTAACCAACTAAACGCTGAAGCTTATGGGCGTGGAGGCGGCGTGGGTCGCGGCCTGGGCGTCGGCGAAGGCCTCGGCGCAGTCGCAGTCGCCGTGGCCGTGGCCGTAGCTGTCGGTGTATGCGTAGGTGTTGCTGTGGCTGTTGGCGCTGATGTTGCCGTAGGTGTTGACGTTACCGTCGGGCTTGATGTTGGCGTTGGCGTCGACGTCGGTGTTTGCGTAGCTGTTGCCGTGGCTGTTGGCGTCGGCGATCCGCCCTGGCAGTTAACCGGCGCAACCTGAACGAGGTCATAATAGGTCGTGCCGTCCACCCCGCCTTGCACCATTGCCTTACCACCCGCCAGACCTCCCGAAGACGCTGCTGCCTTGGTCACCACTGGTTGCCATAGGTCCAACTGTTGGCGGCGATGTCATAAATTTCCACCGTCACTGGCAACGGCACCCCTGTGAAGAATGTCGCGTCGCCGCCCATGACGGCATAGAGCTTGCAAGCATCCGGGGAGGTCATGAATTCCTCGCTGGTGCGCGCGGTCTGAAGCGGGGCCATCGTTGCCCACGTGTTGGCCGCGAAATCGTAGCGATAAAGCGTATTAATCGTCACGGTAGTGATCCCGCCTCCGTAGTAGGCAAAGTTGCCGGCCTTGGTAGCCCGGCCATAGGTGATGGCCACAGGCATCGGCGCGCCGGGGGCCCAGGTGTTGGTAGCTGATGTCATAGATCGTGACCGTGGTTTGCGGGCCGGGGTTACCACCGAAATTTAGACCTTATTATTGAAAGCTACGTTTGTTCCCGTTTGGGGCGCTGGTAAAGGCGCGCCAGTATCTCCACGCATTAGTCGCGATGTCGTAGATGGCGTTCTCTGTAATATGAGCGCCGTTAAAGCCACCGGGGACGTATATCTTGCCATTCCAATAGGCACCTTGAATGTTCTGCTTGGCAGTCGGCATGTTAGCCAGTTGTGTCCAAGTCTCGGTTGCCGGACTCCAACGCCAGAGGTCGTTATAGTAACCGCCACTACGAATTCCCACCACCGTACACGTAGACATTTGTTCCATCGGTGCATCCACCGGCACGATAGCGAGCCGGCGGGGCAGGCGTGGCGGTGGCCCAAGCGCCGAGGACGCAGCAGCCGCTGGGCGAGCCGGTTGCTGTCGGTGTTGGCGACGGAGTTCCACAAGATTGCAGCGTGTAGCTTTGCCCACCAGTAGCAGGCATACCGGCACCGTTGCAGAAGTATTGAGTAAAGTTGGGGGCGGTGTTCTTCTGCACTCCGCCTGTGGCGCGATGGTGTTACCGTTGTCCACAGTGCCGTAGATCACGTCGAAGCGACGTCTGTCCCTCGCATAATCTCAGCTCGAAGTTGGCATTGCCGTTCCCGGGAGCACTGCGCCCGCCACTCGATGTTAAAGATGCGGTTGGGAGCAGTGCCACTTACCGATGTGAATATGCCAAACCCGCTGTTGACCAAATACAAGGTCGTCCCAATACGGGAAGATGGTGTAGTCGTGGGCGGCCCACGGCAGGCAGACGTTGGTGAAGGTCGTATCGGTGGTCATAAACTGCGCATTGCCGTTGGACGACAGATTGATGCTGGTGAAGCTCTGATCGTATAAGGTGAACGGGAAGGGCAGCGCGATCGTGGTGACCGTATCATCCCCATGATTACCGATGTCCGTTGTGCCTGGCACGATACTGCCGCCTATCTCATCGATTGTGTAGTTGCCAACACAAGGCGTCGCCGTCGCAGTGGGCGTCGGGCTTGGCGTGCCCGTTGGCGTTGGCCCTCCGGTATTGCCGTCGGCGCGAATGAGCCAATTGCCAACCAGACCAACCGATTCGATTGGGATAGCTCCACTCAGATCATTGATATTCGCGGTCTGAGCGACCAAGGAACGATTGGGAAAGGGTTGGTGCGTCTTCATCGAACGCGGCTGGGAATTGACCGGCAGTGTGAGTTATAAGGAACCCGACAAAGAAATTCGTCGTCGTTACCATCGTGGGAGGAATGACAGTGGTTATAAATGTGTCCGTGCCCTGCTGCGAGATTACTCCGGGAGCCATCGCCAATACCACCGCGTCAGTGGGCGAGCCGTCGCCATTTGGATCGCTCCACAATACCGCAGTGTAAGCCAGACCATTCAGAGTGGGATCGGGAAAGGCCGGAGTGCCCCAGGCGATTGAAATCGAGGTAATGACATTGTTGCCTCCGCTTACCGGGAACGAGTTGCAGGCGACAAAGCTGCCGCCTGACTTGTCAGGCCGATCGAGTCTTCAGCCGTGCCGTCGTCGATCATGTACGTGAATAGAGGAATACTACGCTATTCCAAATGGACGGAGTCCGAATTGCAGCCTTCGGCGCCTTTGGCACCGAAACTTCGGAGGCAGGCAACCCGCCGAGCACGGCCTTAGCCGACGTAAGCTGCGGCCCCGCAGTCTCGAATTCGCCGGCGCACCAGCGGGAATATGAGCAGAATCCGGGTTGGGCCGAACGATCGATTCCGGCATCTTCGGTGCCGTCGCGCCTGGCTTGGTAGTCCCGCGACTGCGGGATTGCGCCAGCGCGAATGGGATCGCGCAGACAGCCACAAGTAGAAGCAGGTAAAATGCGCCTCGGATGAGATGCGCTTTTATGGTGGGATTAATTTGTTTTTTCATTGGGTGTTGTTCTTTCGACTTCGATTCCTGAATTGCGAATTACATTTTGGAGCGGACAGCCCTTTTACTTCGGCGCGCCAGGCTAACGTCAATACTTTTTCTAATAATTCTTCCGCCGGTTACATAATCAGCGAGTTTTACGTGGAGTTGCTCAGCAATCGTCTGAAAACGTCGCGCTGTACGCGCTGAGGGAACCCAGTGCAGGAGTGCGGGAACTCGCGAGGTTCGTCTCGCGAGTTCCCTCAAATCACGGACACGTCGTATGGCATCCAGAGCCGTCTAGCCAGGAGTTCCCGCCTTGGGTTAGACATGCAACGCAAGTAAGCGTGTCGGTCTTGGGAAACCCGGTGCAGTCAGAACTATCATAGCAATTGGCTCACATGCGGCGGCGGTGTCGGCCGTGGCCGTGGCGTCGGTGTAGGCCGCGGCGGTCTGGTCGCAGTCGCTGTTGCTGTAGCTGTATGCCGTAGCCGTTGTAGATGTCGCTGTTGCTGTCGGTGTATGCGTAGCTGTTGCCGTCGCAGTCGCAGTCGGCGTGAATGTGGCCGTCGGCGTCACCGTTGGCGACTGCGACGTTGCTGTCGGAGTCGCCGTTGGCGTGAATGTGGGCGTTGCCGTAGGCGTGCCGCATGGACCGCCGCCGTTGCTGCGACGTTGCACCTCAGCCAGGAACTGGAAGGTCTGGCCTACCATGCCTCCTACACTCCAGATCTGTCCCGAGCCGTAGAAGCCGGCCTGGTTAGCCTGACGATTGGGCAATATCAGGTTAGGCGGTGAAGGCATCCAGCTCCCAGCAGGCCAGCTCGCCACCGATAGCTCGTCTACCGGCGTTGGTCGAATCGAAGAAACCGCCACCCGGTAAGTCGCCACCCAGCGCATACAGCTTGTTGGTTCCCGCGTCGTAGGCCAGACCGAAGTCTGCCCTACCCGCTGTGAATGCCGGCCCTGTGCGTCCACACCCCAGGGGCTGAACTCATGTCCAGACGCCATGTGGTTGTGTTGTTCGCCATTGGCACTTTAGGCTGTTTAGACTGCAGGCTCCTGTTCAGCATCGAGCTCAGCGACACTTTAGGCCTGTTGAGACTGCCGGCCCCTGTTCAGCACCGAGCTCTGCGCTGCCGAGCGCTTAACAGGCCCACTGGCCTCGAAGCCGCCCACCACATACAGGAACTGACCCACCTGCTGGTAGCCTGCCAGCAGGAAGTCGTTTGGCGCTGCCGTCCCGGCCGACCACGTATTGGTCGCTACATCGTACACCTGTACCGCGCTGACGAAGCCGGTGGTGCCGCCCGCTACAAACACCTTGCCATTGAACGCACCCGAAGCTGATCCGTAGTGATCCCCACCGGGTATGGAAGCCAGTGGCGTCCAGGTGTCGGTGGCGATGTTGTACGATGCGAACCCGCTGCCGGTGTCTCCCTCCGTGCAGTACACGATGCCCGTAGATGCCATCAGCGCACACGTAGGCGCTTCACTGGTAAAGGGCATCGGCGCGCGGGTTGCCACATTCCAGTGGCAAGGTCCAGGCGGTTGACGTCGGGCACTCGCGTCCCATTGGACACTCCACCGAACACATAGAAGTGCGTGGCGGTCTGCGCAAAGCCGTAGCGCACGTCGGGTATCGGGTATGGCGAGGCCGTGCTCCATGGACCAGGTGTGCCTCCCGGGGTGCAGCTCGGCGACCCAGTCGGCGTTGCCGAAGGCGGAACTGTCGGCGTTGGGCTGGCGCATCCACCGCCGGCGACATTGATCTCCACCGAGGTCGTCGTGCTAGAGCCGGTGTATCCGCCCACCGCTACCGCTGTGTTACCCACATCGGTCCCCGCAGGGAACGAGCGCTGCTGGTTCAGGGTCGGCCCGCTGGTCCAGCTGTTGGTAGCCGGATCATACACCTGCAGGGAGTTCGTGGTCTCCGGATTGAAGCAGTCCGCTTGAGCCATGCTCTTACTCCCTTGCTTGCCCGATGTAGGCGATGTGCCCGATCCGGCGAACGGATTGCCACCGCCAAAGACCCACAGCTTGCCCGCGATCACTGCCGAGCCCGGCACGTTGACCCCACTGGGCATATTGGCCCCCGTCGTCCAAGTATTGGCCGCAATGTCGTAGTCATACAACGTATTCAGGTTCGTGTTAGCGAGGTTACGCCCGCCGGCTATGTAGATGTGCCCGTTGATAATGCCAAAGCCGGGTCCTCCCAGCGTGGCCGGCATGCTCATCCGGCTGGTGTTAAAGGTGTTGGCTACAGGGTCATACTCCCATACCTGGCCAAAGGATGGATCTACATTGCCAGTGGTATATCCACCTACCAGGTAGATCTTCCCGTTGAAATAGCCCGAACCCATGAAGGCGCGCACATCAGGCATCGGCATTCCAGTGCTCCAGGTGTTGGTGGCGATGTCGTAGATGCGGGTGGTATTGACCACCGTGCCGGTGGTGGGATCGTCGCCACCGAAGACGAAGAGCTTGTTGACGTTGGGCGCATACACGCCTGAGGCCTCGGCGTTGTTCAGATCTGGCACTGGAGCCAGAGGCGTCCAGGTGTTGGTCGACCGGGTCAAACTTCCCGAACTGGTTGATGGTGCCACCAGTCGAGAAGGAGTAGCCGCCTCCCTCATAGGCAAAGGTGCCATCGCTGTCCATGAAGCCGCCGTAGTGATCAATCGCTACCGGCGCTGCCTGCGTCCACGGCCCGGGCGAACCTCCCGGTGGGCACGTAGGCGTCGCTGAAGGCGTTCCCGATGCTGTAGGCGTGGGGCTAGGAGTCCCGCATGGTCCGCTAATCAGCCACCTGCCCGCATTGACTATCACCTTGCCCCAATCTCCGCTCTGGGTCGAATCGGAGCCGACATAGGCCGTGACGCCGACAGTCGTGTGCCCGCCGCTGACCGGCCGGTACGCTACCAGTGAGTCGGCGAAGTTATCCTGCGCTACCTCTGTCGCTCCAGCAGCGGGCGATACGAGGTTCTCAAAGTCGCTGTTAAGCATCGTAACACCAGCCATCAGCGGGTGCCCGGCGTTAAACGTGCCCAGCGAGAATGGATTGAACTGGAGGTTCGTCGTGTAGCTGTACGGATTGTAGTTGCCGCTTGCCCATCGGCCGTTGATCCCGTACGGCTGTCCCGGGCCGTAGTGGCTAAAGCCGTAGCTGGACGACTACGCCTCCTCCGTCCACGTAGTCTGCCAGGTTATTACCAAGCGTGTCCGCATCCAGGAATGGGAAATTGCTGTACGGCACCACGATCTCATACTGCTGCAATTGTCCCAGGGTGGGAGTGCCTGCTTGCGCATCGAAGAGGTCGACACGCTACCACACCGGGTTCGGCGAGGATCTGCGATCTGCAGCTGGCTCGGCTGCGCCGTATCGGAATAGGCGATGAGCACGTGGAACGAACTTGGCGTGCAGCTGCCCGTCGCGGTAGGTGTTGGCGTTGGCGTTGGACTGCCGCCGCACGGACCGCCAGTGTAATAGATCGTCCCATTCCATACCCGAGGAGAGAAGACCGGCGCGGTGAACGGCACGTTGGTGGCGGATCCGAGGAAAAGGGCCAGGTCCGCGTTGGAATAGTTTTGATTCGATCCATTGCCGTTGGTGTAGTGGAGCGTAATTGCGGGTCGGCCACCACAGCGATTCCGTAAAGAGTGCCCGCGTTTAGGACGAACGGGTTTGACAAGGTCACGTGGGTCGGCATTGTCTGAGCACCGGCCCCGGTTCCGCTGCCGGTTGCCACTTGAGTCCAGAGGGCCATATTGGTTTCGTTCCCTGCGAAGGTCATCCCGGGTAACACATAAACTCGCACATTACTAAACGCCACCGTAGCATGCGGTATTGATATCTAATGCCGTTACGGTAATTGGATTCGCCGCAACGGTGAGATCGAAATAATTAGCGCCGCCCGGGTTGCCATTGTTATTCGAGGCGAAAAGTGTTGTTATCTGTGCCGGCGTGCACGTCGGGCTAGCCGTCGGTGTAGCAGTAGCTGGCGCTGTCGGTGTAGCCGTAGCCGGAGCTGTCGGGGTGGCTGTGGCCGAAGGTGACGCTGTCGGCGTTGCCGTAGGCGTGCCGCATGGACCACTGCCGTTGCTGCGACGTTGGACCTCAGCCAGGAACTGGAAGGTCTGTCCTACTATGCCTCCTACACTCCAGATCTGTCCCGAGCCGTAGAAGCCGGCCTGGTTAGCCTGACGATTGGGCAATATCAGGTTAGGTGGTGAAGCCACCCAGCTCCCAGCAGGCCAGCTCGCCACCGATAGCTCGTTCACCAGCGTTGGTCGAGTCAAAGAAACCGCCACCCGTGGTGTCGCCACCCAGCGCATACAGCTTGTTGGTTCCAGCGTCATAGGCCAAACCGAAGTCCGCCCTACCCTGCTGCGAATGCCGGCCCTACGGTCCACACCCCAGGGGCTGAACTCATGTCCAGACGCCACGTGGTTGTGTTGTTCGCCATTGGCACTTTAGGCTGTTTAGACTGCTGGCCCCTGTTCAGCACCGAGCTCTGCTCTGCTGAGCGCTTAACAGGCCCGCTTGGCCTCGAAGCCGCCCACCACGTACAGGAACTGACCTACCTGCTGGTAGCCTGCCAGCAGGAAGTCGTTTGGCGCTGCCGTCCCGGCCGACCACGTATTGGTCGCTACATCATACACCTGTACCGCGCTGACGAAGCCGGTGGTGCCGCCCGCTACAAACACCTTGCCATTGAACGCACCCGAAGCTGATCCGTAGTGATCCCCACCGGGTATGGAAGCCAGTGGCGTCCAGGTGTTGGTGGCGATGTTGTATGATGCGAACCCGCTGCCGGTGTCTCCCTCCGTGCAGCATCACGATGCCCGTAGATGCCATCAGCGCACACGTAGGCGCTTCACTGGTAAAGGGCATCGGCGCGCGCGATTGCCACATTCCAGTGGCAAGGTCCAGGCGGTTGACGTCGGGCACTCGCGTGCCATTGGACACTCCGCCGAACACATAGAAGTGCGTGGCGGTCTGCGCAAAGCCGTAGCGCACGTCCGTTATCGGGTACGGACTGGCCGTGCTCCATGGCCCGGGTGTGCCTGGCACGCAGGTAGGCGTCGGTGTCGGCGTTCCCGCCGTAGCCGTTGGTGTCGGCGATTGTCCTCCGCCGCAGCAGAAGATTTCCATCGAGTCCGTTGGTGTCGTCGGAGCATAGCCGCCTGCTAGCCAGATGCGGCAGCCGTCCGTGTCGGTCGGGAAATTGCGCCGCGCAGTGGCGAATGGCGTGCCTATTGACCAGGTGTTAGTGCCCGGATTGTAAATGTCCACCTCATTGGATGGATTGGGCGCAGTTCTGCCCCCGCCCATGCACCTACATCTGGCCATTGACGTTCAGCGCCCGCGTCTCGCCTGTGGCCCGCGGTATGCTGGCAATGGTGATGATGGAATCAGCCACGGGATCATATCTAAATGAATCAGTCGAATCGACGATGATCAGAGTGGGATCGAACATGCTGCCACCCCCGGTGTAGATGAAGTTGCCGATGGTGGTGGTGGGTATATAACCGCGCGGGGCTGGCAGGTGCGCGGACTTCAACACCCAGGCGGCGGGGCTGGGAGTAAACTCATAAATCGTATCGACCATCCCCACGGGGTTGTTAAATCCGCCAAGGATGTAGAGCTTGTTGTTGAAGACACTGAAGCCACCGGGCAGAATGGTTCCCATCGCACCGGGCCAGGGAGCAAGCAACCGGGCTGATCACGTCCGTGACAGGGTTGTAACGGAACACGCGGTCGGTAGCCGCCGCCGATCCGGCTGCCGAGCCTCCTACGCAGTAGATGTAGGGAGTCCCCGCGTCAGTGAGCACGCCGCAAGCCATGTTGTTGACCTGGTTGTCGGCGTAGGTAGCTGCCTTGGTCGTCCAAGTGTTAGCCGCCGGATTATATTCAAATGGATGAGTGAAGTCGCTGCCCGCAGTGTCGGCACTGCGCCCGCCCATCGCATAAAACCTTCCGTTGGCCGGGAAATAGACGCCAACCGAGCGCACTCCGACACTCGGGAGGGGCGCACCCGCGGACCAGCCAGGCGTGCAAGTGGGTGTGGACGTCGGTGTCGGTGTCGGCGTGGGCGATCCGCATGGCGGAGTGTGGCGGTCAATACCTGACCGTCGCGACCGGCGGGCTCTGTGCCGCCGTGGTGTCGCACGCGATACTGGGTGAACTGGTGTCGGTGCCTTGCTGGACGCCAACTGACGCAATCTCGAGCCGGTTTGCATGGTGCCGTTGATCAGGCCGTAGATCGTAATCGAAAGCCGGTCGTGGCCGTCTCATACAAGCGTCACCTCATAATTGAGCTCGGCGTCGCTGAGTTTGCGCCAAACGTAGCAGTCGTCCGATACTCGATGTTGAAGATGCGGTTGGGAGCCGTGCCCGATAGTCGTGGTGAAGATACCGCAGCACCCGCGTGCGTGCAGCCGGTGCCTACCTGGCTCCAGTGCGCTGGTCGCCCTAGTACGGCATCGATCGGCATGTCGAACGTCGCCGAGGTGCAGCGGCAAGCAATTGCGGCAAAAGAGCGTTGATTGCTGTCCAAACGTGCAGATTGCCGTTGGACCCGACGGTTGGCCTCGTGAAGCTCTGATCCATACAGCGTCACCGGGAACGGCAGCGAAATGACCGTGGTGCACGTCATCGCACGTGGTTGCCAGTGTCGGTTGTGCCCGGAACGATCGTTCCTGTCCCCGATGGTGAATGCGTAGGGCGGTGTGCAGCTTGGCGTTGCCGTGGCGGTAGGTGTAGCCGTAGCCGGCGCTGTAGGTGTAGCTGTGGCCGGAGCCGTAGGGGTCGCTGTTGGCGTTAGCTGTTGCCGTAGGTGTTGGACGTTACCGTCGGGCGTGACCGTTGGCGTCGGCGTTGGCGTCCACAAGGACCGATCGATTCAACTGCGGTGGAGCCACCGCCTGCGGCGCCACCACCCACTACAAAACCACGACCGTTAAACAGCGCAGCTCCAGGTCCCTGGTGATCTACGTTGTACGGCGGTCCCGCTCGCCAGCTATTACTGCCTGGATTGTAGATCCACACCTGCTGGTTTATCGCCAGACCCAGGCAGCCTACTACCCACAGTTCATTGTTGAGGACAAACCCGTTATCGCTCTGGCACGTGCCGCCCGTTGTTGGCAGTGCGGCGATAGTACGCCACACGTTGGTGGTCGGGTTGTAAGCGTATTGTGCGCCTGGCGCTGTCCCGCCGCCTACCACGTAGATTTCGCCATTGAACAACACACCTGCCGCGTTGCCCTGGGGCGCAGTCATCGGCGCCCCGGTGGTGTAGCTGTTCGCACCCGGGTTATAGATATACACCTCAGTGTGGCCGGTGCCGATCGGATTGTAACCGCCGATCACGTACACCAGGCCATTGAAAGCTGCCGTCGCCACGCCGGAACGTGCTGCGGGCAAAACCATGCCCGCACTCCAGGTATTGGCTGTGGTGTTATAAATCTGCATCGTATCGAGCGGACCACCGAACGACACGCTGTTGAATCCACCCGGCACATAGATGTTGGTGCCGACAGCCGCTCCTCTACTTTGCGCGTGTGGCACGGGGATAGGAGCCAGGGTCGACCAACTGGTGCCGTTGAAGCGCTCGTTTACAGCGGTGTAATCGGGGCAAGCGTTGAACCCGGTGATGGCATAGAGGTTAGAGCCGACCACCACCGTGGCCGGGTTGCGTCGTGCATTGGCCATGGGCGGTTCATTTTGCCACGCCGGTGTGCAGCTGGGCGTTCCTGTCGGCGTTGGCGTCGGAGATGGCGCATGGTCCCAGCGTGTAGCTTTGTCCGCCAGTAGCCGCGCCGCCCGCACCGTTGCAGAAATACTGGGTAAAGGTGGTGTCGTTCTTCTGCACTCCCGCAGTGGCGCTGGTGTTGCCGCTGTCCACAGTGCCGTAGATGATATCGAAGCGAGTCTGTCCCTCATCAACCTCAGCTCGAAGTTGGCACTGCCGCTCCCGGGAAGCTACTGCGCCCGCCACTCGATGTTGAAGATGCGGTTGGGAGCAGTGCCACTTATCGAGGTGAATATGCCAAACCCGGCTATTGACCAAATACAGGTCGTCCCAATACGGGTAGATGGTGTAGTTGTGGGTGGTCCACGGCAGGCATTGGTTGGTAAAGGTCGCATCCGTCGTCACAAACTGCGCATTGCCGTTGGACGACAGATTGATGCTGGTGAAGCTCTGGTCGTATAACGTGAATGGGAAGGGAAGCGCGACGGTGGTGACCGTATCATCCCCGTGATTGCCGATATCCGTAGTCCCCGGCACGATAGCTGCCGCCGATCTGCGTTACTACATATGCAGCGTTACACGGCGTCCCCGTCGGCGTAGGCGTCAGGACGTACCGCCGCCTGATCTGTCCCCACGAGCCGGAAAAGCTGGTCCGGGCCATTTTGAGTGGGTAGGCAGGTGGTCTTGCGGCCATAGGTGAGGCAGCCCACGCCGAAGCCGCCACCGGGTTTTGCCAGGCTGCCCCTGAGTTCGATATAACTAACCGATTGTCCCAGAACCACTGACCGGCCGGCGTGTTGTCCTGTCGCGCTTGAACTGCGACCCAATAAGTCCCTGGAGTCAGCACAACCGCAGGTGTCAGCGTGATGAGAGCATTCGCGCCGCCGGTATAGGTGCTCGCCGCGCGGGTTGCAACCACCGCCCCGGGCAGAGTAGCAGAATCTGCAGTAGAAAATGACGTTGAACGACGCAGCGCGGCCGCCCACCAACGCTGTATTCGCCTGCCACATCCACTTCGGTGATATTCCAAGTCTGACCTCCGGGCACGACGAAATCGTCAGCCGCAAAGCTGTCAAAGCGGATCGATCACCGTTTCGAAGTCCTGCGACGTAACGCCACCCGGCGTTGGTGCAGGATTGTTTATCTGGTCGTAGAGGACAACATTCGGTTGGGCCGGCATCCGGGGGTTGATCGGAACGAAAATCGGCGGTCCGGCAGCGGCAACATTTGACGTCGTGGGAAGCTGCGACGGACCAGTTCCGGAAGTGTTCGGCAACGGCTGGTCGGAAACAGCTCCATCAGCGCGGTTCGCGACCTGCGGGTTATACATGTTCGCGGGCGCATTTGGCTTGGCCAGGCTTTGCTTGCTCGTCCCGCGACTGCGGGACTGCGCCAGCGCGAATGGAATCGCGCAGACGGCGAGAAGCAGAAGGAGGTAAAACGCACCTCGAATCAGGTGCGCTTTGATGGTGGGATTAATTTGCTTTTTCATGGGGAGTTGTCCGTTTTGATGTGCGACGTTCGCGGGAGCGATCCGATAGAGAGTATCGGTAAGCGAACATCATGGGAGCACGCTTCTAGCGGAAACCGCAGAAGAAAGTCAAGACTTTTTCTAACAATTTTTCAGCGATCGACGTAACCGCTTTTACAAGAAGGGTTCGGAGGCTGCAGCAGACGCCTCAAATGCAGAGGAACGCGCTAGGGTCCGGGCTCTCTGAATAGAGGCAGCCAGTGTCCGCAAAGTCCTTGTAGAGCGCAGACACTTCGATAGGCGAAACACCAAGCCTTTCGAATCGGCAAGCCATTGCAGACGGTGAGCCCGCGAAGTCTTTCGCGAGCTCCCGCCTTAACAGTTCCTAACTAGACTAGGGGCGCGGTCTCGGCGTCGGTCGCGGCCTTGGAGTGCGTGTAGGTCGAGGCGCAGGCGTAGGCGAGATCGAGCCGCACGGCAAGGTTAACTGCACATCGTCCACAAACATGCCGGTAAGGGCGCCAAAGCCATCCTGATGCACCAGGAACTTGACCCGGATGGTCTGGCCCACATATGGAGCCAAGTCCACTGTCTGGTTAACCCAGGATTGGCAGTTGCCACATTGATGGAAGATGGTTTCGAGGATGTTGCCTTTGGTATCGGTGATGTAAGCGTCCTGCCAGTCGAACTTAATGCTGTCACTGCTGCACTCCCAGTGCCAGAAGCTTAGCGTAGCGTTGGCAGGCACCGGTCCAAACTCCTGATAGAACGAGCTGTCTCCGGTTGGCTCGGTCCCGAAGCCGCAAAATTGCAACGGTAGGTTGCCGCCCGCGAATGCGGAATGAGTCCCTCTGTACGACCAATCGTTGGTGACCCTCGGAGAAGGATGGGTGCCGTCAATGATCCAGCTGGTGAGGTTACCCGTCTCGAATCCGCCGTTTCGAATTAACCCAGTATTGCAAAGCGGCGGTGTTGGCGTCGGCGTAGGCTTCGCGGTTTGGCACGTCAGATCGTAGAGCACTGGATTACTGTTGCTGTCGTTGATCGCGACAACGTGTGCGTCGGCGGGCAAGTCCGTGTCGGAGGCAAGACTGGCAGGGTCGCCGATGATGGGATTGGGCACGCCGAGCACCATCGGACTGCAAATATCAACGATGGGATCCTCGAAACCAAGGTCGATACACGCCTGGCCGCCAAACGGCAGCGGATAACAGCCATCCTGGATGGCGCCTTGCACCCACACCACGCCTCCTGCAGCAGAATAGGCTTCCAACGCAGGAAGGGCCGCAGTGTGCGGACAAAGGAAGTCACCAGCGAATGTGTCGTCCCAGTTCAGGATGACCACGCGATATTGGCTGAAGTCGAACCCAGCCAAGTCTCCTGGCGTAAACACCGAATAAGTGTGCCCGGCAGCGGTGATGGCATCCTTAACTACGGTAAAGCCCCATGGGTCATGTGTCTCGAAGATGGCATAGTCGTTCGGAGCGCTCACGCTCGAGGAAAAAGTATAATCAACGATGTTGCCGGCAATAAGCTGATAGCCATTTGGCTCAAAGCCGATCGCCAACCCATCGCCGATCAGCAGCCCGCAAGCGAGGTGTCGGGCTCGGGCTCGGAGTCGGGGCATAAGGCGTAGGTGTCGGCGTTGGCGTCGGGATACACGGGGTTAACGTCTCCGCGCTTGCCAGGGAAGCCCTGCCGTCATCGCCGCCGGCAGCGATGATTACGTTACTGCCGGAGATGAACGCGCCCGATGCAAACGGAGCGAGCCGCGTTCAAGTTCGCAGAGGTTGTCCACTGGTCGAGGGACGGGTTATACTGAAGGTGCGACTCGTGGTAAGAGGGATTAAGGCCCTGTCTTTAGCAGCTGCTCGACCTACGGCTATAGGCAAGGCAGTCCTGGTGAAGTCAGACGCAACCTTGTTCGAGGCACCTGCCGTCTTGTTCCTGCCAGACCAGCTATGCTGCCAGGTTAGTGCCGAGCAGGTTGCCCTGCTCGCAGAACTTCCAACGGCGAGGAAGGGTTGCCCCCGCCGAACGCAAACAGCGCGTTGAGGGCGCACAGCGCTACCCGGGACGTTTGGCTGATGCACCGGCCTGTTGGCCTTTGGCGTATCGCTGGAACTGAGGGATCGAATTCCCAGGTGAGATTAATGTTGTCGTTATTAGCGTCGCGCCCCCGGATAGGATACCTTGTTGTTGATAACACCATAAGCGAAGCCGCCAGCCGGATGAGGAAATGACACGGTTGCGGTGAGATCAGTCCAACTGTTCGCTACCGGGTCGTACGCCCAGGTCCTGTCCTGTGCGCTATCGACGAAACCCGTGTTGTACTCCGCTGATGATGTAAATCTTGGCCGCACCACGGGACATAGCCGCCCGCCATGAAACTGCCTACATCCGGCATGTTAGCAGCCTTGCGTCCATGTGTTGCTGGTGATGTCATAAACCTGAGTGATGTTGGTGTTGTCGCCGGTGTCGATGTCTATCATACCCCCAAAGACATAAATCTTGCTCCCGAGTCGGGTAATAGACTGCGACCCCAAAAGCGACTGCCTGCGGCATGGACGCCATCGTATCCCAGGAGTCGGTGCCGGGATTGTAGGCGATACCGCGTCCAGGATCGCAAACAGACTGGACGAAAACCCACCGGCACTATAAAAGTATGTGCCGTCGGAAGCGCCTGCCGCGCCTTCAAGATCCAGCGGCATGTCTGCCACCAACGTCCATGGCGTCGGACACGTTCCCTTCGGTGCCAAAGCTCTCTTGCCCAATCCTCGCTGCGCCAGTGCGAATGGGATCACGCAAATTACGACAAGCAGAAGCACGTAAAATGCGCTCCGAAGCAGATGCGCTTGAATATTTGAATTAGTTTGTTTTTCATGTGGTGTTGTCCCTGCTTGAATCGTGATTTCCTGATTTCCCAAGAAAATTTCCCTTTGAGAGTCAGCGCGCCCTTTTAGTCAGGCGCCCGAAAAGATGTCAACAGGTTAGTGAGCGGTCTTTTGTCCCTGGTTGCCGCTCATCGCTCCAACGATTCAACGAATCAAACGCTCCGTGTCTCCTCATCAAGGACAGCGATCGCGCGATCGTATAAGGCTTTCGCGTCTGCGTGCGAATTACCAACAGCTGTCATCCCTGTCCTTCCCAGCTCACCCAGGGCGCTCATCATGTGAAACACCACGCCTGTCTGGCGGAATTGGCCAAAATGCAGGTGGTGCCGCACGACAATATCGAACAGGTCGTCCGGAGTAAGAGTCCGATAGCGCGGCGATTCGACGTGATCGCTGGCTACAAAGAATTTCTGCTGACCATTCGGAGCCGTGAAGATGCCAGTCTCCGTATCGTAAGTTCCATCGGTAAGAAATTGCAGAGTCAAAAACGGATGAGTGGTGCCGCCTTTTCTTAAGTTAATCTCAATCGCGTACGGCTCCCATGTTCCGTCTTTCGCGCGCACCACCACAAAATCGAGAGCGAAGCGACCGATAACACCTTCTTTGGCCAAACGCCTGCCTACCTTGGCAGCTTCCTGGTGATCAGCGGAGCGTAAGCTGTGTCGGCCGGGAAAACGCAGCCGAGATAGCTTTGTCCGGTCGGTCCGCCCAGAAGCTGGTCATGCGTTGATAACAGTTCAACCTTACCGAGCGGCGTGACGCGAAGCTGCACGCTCGGGCTTCTGAACTCTTCTCCCATGATCCGTTCCTCCACGACTCCCTTTCGCTCCTGCAACTTCTTCATGTAACTCTCGTAAGTAGCTCCCTGTAACTCGAACTTCATCGCTCGAAGGCGATCCTCTAGCATCGCTACCTCCTTCGAGTCACCGGGCGCGGGAAGCCCTGTTAGATCAATTACAGCGTTGCCTTCACCGGAGACGCCTTCATTCAGCTTTACCATCACCTGCCTGATCGAAGGCTTGGTCATCCGCATCTGCGCGATCGCATCGACGAGGTCTTCCTTGCTGCCAATGTCCTCGCGACCCAAAGGAGATGGCACATCTTCCTCCATAAAAATTTTGCGGCAGCCGCTCTTTGTTCCCAGCGGGAAAAATTTCGGATCCGCTCCGTACATCGGAATGCCGAGCCGCAACGCCAGTTCTTTCTCCCGGTTCGTCGTGTTAAACGGAACAAGATGCGCCCGATTAGGATCCATGATCAGCGAGCGAATGTGCTCGATCAGTCGTGGCCGCTCTAACAGTTTCTCACTGAGCGGACGCGCTGAACCGTCCATCGGTGAAGGCAGGAAAAGTCGCTGCCGCGCTTGGCTCGGGATGACGCCGGGAAGAAGATCGAGGTAATAATCGATGATACTCGGCAGAATCGTTCGCGACGTCACGTAGATCAGGCGCGCCCGCGGCTGGCGCAGCAGCAGCAACAGAAATAAGAACCGTTCCTCATGCGCCTGCATCACCGCGCCGGAGTCAATCGCGTCGATCGACATCGAGGGTACGACCACGATCGTTTGCGGGTCCTGGTTGAATCGCTCGATCGATTTCCACAACGGCACCAGCTTCTTCTGCAACCGATCAAACTCGGCCTGTGAATCGGGAAGGATGAATTCATTTTTCGAAGTCCGAAAGTATTCACGAACAAGTGCGCTAAGCGCAAGGTGGAACGCGTTGTCCTCCGTAAAGGAGCGTGGCCCACGGAGCTTTACGCTCAACGCGTTGAAATCGTGCGGCTTTGCCGCCTGATATCCGCGTCTTCGGCGATAGCTTGGGCATCGTCTTCGGAGAAGCCGATCCACCTCTGAGACATCTGAGTTACCTTCGTCGTCCGAATGAATAGCCGCGATGGGTTCTTCCGCCACCTATTGTGCGCCGGCCGCTTGTGGCTGATTCCGACTCGAAGAGTGCCGTGTATAGGTAGGAGAAATTCTCCAGCTTCAGTCGCGGAATTTTCCGGCCGATGAAACGTTCGATCGCTTGCAACGCGGGCAACTCCTGGCCGCTCAGAAGTGTGAAGGCGTCGCCGACATTTTGCGCCCGTCCCGTGCGCCCGATCCGATGGACGTAATCTTCGGGATGCTCGGGCACATCGTAATTGATCACGTGACTCACACCTGCGATGTCGAGTCCCCGCGATGCAATATCGGTCGCCACCATCACTTCGTATTTGCCGCTCTTGAAGCCTTCCAGCGCTTCGATCCGTTCCCGCTGTGTCCGATTGGAATGCAACACCGCCACCGCATGCTTACCCTGCTTTAATTGGTGCGCGATGCGATCGGCGCCGTAGCTTGGTTCTGCAGAAAATCAGCGCGCTGTCGAAATTCGTTCGCTCGAGCAAAGCCATTAGCAGATCGAATTTTTGTTCAGCGGCAACAGGATAAACCGCGTGGGTGACTGTTTCCGCAGGCGAACGGCGTACGCCAATTTCCACTAACTCAGGATCGCGCAGCACCCATGCCGCCAGACGTTCGATCTCCGGAGGCAACGTGGCCGAAAACAGCAAAGTTTGCCGCTTTGTTGAGATTTTCTCAACGATCCGGCGCACGTCGGGCAGAAAACCCATATCCAGCATCCGGTCCACTTCATCGAGCACGAGAATTTTTATCTCTTTGAGACTCATCGTGCGCTGCTCCAGCAGATCGAGCAGACGTCCAGGCGTGGCGACGAGAATATCGACGCCGCGCTTGAGTTCTTCGCGTTGTTTCCCGTAACCGACGCCGCCGTGCACGAGACTCACTCGCAAATCTGTGAAGCGGCCATAATCACGAAACGCCGTTTCCACTTGCGCGGCCAGTTCGCGCGTGGGCTCGAGCACGAGACAACGCAAGCCGCCGTGCTTTGCCAGCAACGTCAGAATGGGTAAAGCAAACGCCGCGGTCTTGCCGGTGCCGGTTTGTGCGGTGCCGATCAAATCCTTTCCGGCAAGGACAATCGGAAACGCGCGAAGCTGGATCGCGGTCGGCTCCACGAATCCCATAGCCTGCGTTCCACGCACGACCTCGGGCAAAAATCCGAAACGATTAAATGACACAGCAAGAGAAACGTTAAAGGAGTTACAAAAGTTACAGGGTTAAAGCGGAAGATACCACTTCGGCTGTCCTAGCAGACGAGACTGCCCATTTTCAACCTAAAAGTTCATCTTTCGCTGCTCACAGCCACACGGATCTCTTGTCTGGTCAAAATTCCGATGGCGGAGTAAAAGCGTTGACACCTCTCCGCGTGTCGGCTACAAGCGGCGGCTCTAATCGAACCCTCCAATGCAGAAGAAGTCCCCTCTTAACTCCGCATCCGATCAGTCCTCGAGCGCTAGTCATTCTCCTCGTCTTGCGCAGCCGCATGTTTGATCCGTAACGCGCACATTACCCGCATTTCTCCGGAGCGAAGCGCCGGCGAAGTTCGCACGAACACTGACCTTTGCGGAACGCGTCGCTTACCAGCGAGCTATCGAAGACGTTTACTGGCGTCACCGGATCTGGCCTAAAGAACGGCCCGATCCCAAGCCGTCTCTCGATGCAGGTGATGTCGCAGGCGCAGCTGGAAAAGAAGGTCTCAGATTACCTGCGCAAATCGCAGGCGCTCGAAGATTACTGGCAACGGCCGATCACGGCTGAGCAGTTACAAGCTGAAATGGATCGCATGGCAAAGCACACAAAGCAGCCCGAGGTATTGCGCGAACTGTTTGCAGCGCTCGGGAACGATCCCGTTTGTCATCGCGGAATGTCTGGCAAGACCTGCGCTTGCTGAGCGTTTGTTAACAAACTGGTATGCGTACGATGAAAGAATTCACGGGAGCTAAAGCAGCGCACGCAGGCTGAGCTACGAATGCATCCTTCTGTCGAGCAGATGAAACGGCTCAGCGGGAACTACGGCGAAATCGAGCTGGCGAGAACCGACAGCGGCCAGGGAGAAAACTAACCACGACGCTGGACACGCGGTGAAGCTAAATAGCAGTGACTGGGAGGCGACCGTCCAGAAACTCGCCTCGACGCTTGCGAAATGCCCCGCAGGGCAGCCCACTCGTCTGCAAAGAGAAGCACCGATAACACAGATCAAAACCGGGGGTAGTAAGCTCCCTGCAGGAAGACCAGGAGCGTTACTATGCGACGGCAGTTCTTAGCAAAACCAACTGACCGTCTAATGCTCGCTATCGTCGCATGGCTGAAAGAGCCACTCGGACTCCTGGCTAGCTAGACCAGAAAACCAGGTGCCTACCGCAATGGCAGCAGCGACCGGCAGCTATAGGCTACCGAACTTATCGGAGGGTGCAGGATGTGTTGATGATACTTGGACAGCTACTGCTGGCCCGCCGGATGCGCGGGAGGTCACACCTCAGTCTGGACGGGCACTGAGATGATCGTCTGGGGCGGGCGGCGCAGCAATATGGCTTTGAATACCGGTGGTAGGTACAATCCGAGCACGGATAGTTGGATCAGTCACGAGCACCACCAACGCGCCGACTGCGCGAACCGCTCACACGGCAGTGTGGACCGGCAGTGAAATGATCGTCTGGGGTGGCATCGATAACTCCTTCAACATTCTAAACAGTGGAGGAAAATATGATCCCGGGCACGGATAGTCTGGGTCACCACCAGTATCGTCAATGCACCCGCCGCCCGAGAGTTCACACGGCTGTGTGGACTGGCAGCGAAATGATCGTCTGGGGCGGAACCGGTGCCAACTATTTCAATACCGGCGGCAGGTACAACCCCAATACAGATAGTTGGACAGCCCACTAGCACCGTTAATGCACCGTCTGGGCGATACGGCCACACATCAGTGTGGACCGGAAGCGAGATGATTGTCTGGGGTGGAACATGATGACTACGACGTGTTTGAACACCGGCGGGAGATACAATCCCGGCACGAACACCTGGGCAGCGACTAGCACGACCAATGTTCCGGATGCCCGATACGAGCATACAGCAGTCTGGACTGGAAGGGAAATGATTGTCTGGGGTGGATCATCGGCGGCGCCGAGTGGTTCGACACTGGCGGGAGATACAATCCGGGCACAAATAGTTGGACAGCCCACAAGCGTGATCAACGTGCCCCCGAGGTCCAGATGCGCTCACACGGCAGTCTGGACTGGAAGTCATAATGATCGTCTGGGGCGGGTATGGTGAGTCTCAACTTCGCGAACACCGGAGGAAGATACAATCCGAGCACGAACAGTTGGACAAACTACCAGCACCGCCAATGCCCCTACTGCCCGATCTTCACACACGGCAGTGTGGACCGGCAGCTGAGATGATTGTCTGGGGCGGATTCAACTCGGGCGGTTTGAATACTGGCGGGAGATATGATCCCAACATGGACCGTTGGATGCCAACAGGCAGTAACAATGCACCATCAGCCGCGAATCTCTCACACCGCGATCTGGACCGGCAGTGAAATGATCGTCTGGGGCGGGCACCGTCATGCTACCCTGACCTCCTCAACACTGGTGGCAGATATAATCTGGCTCTGGATAACTGGACGGCTACGAACCATCAACAACGCGCCGACAGCGCGACACTTTCATACCGCGATATGGACGGGCGCCGAAATGATTGTCTGGGGTGGACTAGGCAGCACTTTCAGCTTCAATACCGGCGGAAGGTATAATCCAGTTACGGATAACTGGACACCTACGAGAACCACCAACGCGCCTGACGCCCGTTACCAGCACACGGCAATCTGGGCGGCAAACGAGATGATTGTCTGGGGTGGGATCGGCGACTTGGGCGATGTGAACACAGGCGGGAGATACAGTCCAACCACAGACAGTTGGATCGCCACTCAATACCGCCGATGCCCCTCGGCCCGAGACTCGCATACGGCAGTGTGGAGCGGCGCTGAGATGATCGTGTGGGGCGGATGGGACAACAATCACCTATTTCAAACACGGGCGGAAGATACGACCTCTCAGCACGGATAGCTGGACAACTGTAAGCAACGTCAACGCACCCACTGGTCGCGAGACCTTCATACCGCAGTATGGACTGCCACTGAAATGATCGTCTGGGGTGGCTTTCGATAATAGTACGCCTAATACGAATACCGGCGGGAGATACAATCCTAGCACGGACAGTTGGGCACCTACGAATAATGCTGAAGCGCCAGAAGGCCGGTATAATCACACTGCAGTGTGGACGGACGACGAAATGATCATCTGGGGCGGAGAGAATTTCTCCGGCTATCAGGGAACTGGAGGAAAATACGAGCTAGCTACGGATAGTTGGACAGCCACTAGCACCACCAATGCGCCTGTAGCACGATCAGGTCAAACGGCCATCTGGACCAACAGTCAAATGATCGTTTGGGGCGGTAAGCCAGGTCCTTTGGAGAGCGGTGGACGATACTGTGCACAATCCGGTCCGCCGCCAACACCGACTCCAACGCCGACGCCATGCACCGGCAGATGTACACCGACGCCAAGGCCGCGTCCTACTCCCGCTCCACGGCCCTAGTCCGTAAGCCATAACATATTGTCTTGAGCGAGGCATCATCTGGCACAGTTATCTGGTGAGGACATCCTCCTTCGCCCTGGGCTGCGGCGTCCGCGTCGGACGCTGCAGTTTCGGCGCGCAAAGATTATTGTTCACTCGTAGGCACCTATCGCGCCGTAGCCGGCGGCTTGTCTCGCTCTAGCTTATGTGAGGCGAATCCGAACCCCTTAGAATTGCTGGTTGGCGCGAAGGCGGATTCGTGGTTAGTAGAAGCTCGATGAAAACCAACGCCAGATCGAATCTCCGATTCATCGCCTTTACCGCTGCGCTGTTATCGGTCGCGATACTTCCCGCAGCTACTGCGACTACTCCGCAGTATCAGATCTATGACATCGGCGTGATTGATGCCGGCGATGACGGCTTCCACAGGGCTTTGGCGTGTCGCACGGCGGAATTGCGGTGGGCCGATCGATTCGCACCGGCGGAAGTCAGGCGTTTACCTGGACACTCAACGGCGGCATTGTTGGCTTGCCGAATCTTGCCGGGCGCAATCACGCGGTTTCCAACAGCGCGAATGACAACGGCGTCGTGGTGGGGACTGCCGCCACCACACTTTTCGGCTCCAGCCGGTTGCCGGTGATCTGGCAGAATGGCGCGGTTTCGCAGTTGCCGTTGCCGCCGGGCGAAACGCTCGGTGACGCGAACTCGGTGAACGCTTCGAGTGTTGCGGTCGGGTCGGTCGACGGTGGCAGCTTGCAGCGGGGCGCAATCTACAGCGGGGCAGCGGGACAATCATTACGCAAACCACAGCGAACGGGAGTTACTTTGTCACTGCATTCGGCATCAACGACTCAGGCCGCGTCGTGGGCCAGGGCATCGATCCGATGAATGCCGCGCGCAACGTTGGGATCGTCTATGATATCGGTCAGAACATGGCGTTCGAGGTCGGCGCGTTGCCGGGATTCAATGGCGCGCTCGCGTTCGGCGTGAGTAACACCGGTTACGTGGTCGGCTCGAGCATGCTAAACCAGGGCTCGGGTTTGCCGTTCATCTGGTCGGATCAAGGTGGAATGGTTGCCATCCCACTCGCGTCAGGCACGAGCCAAGGCTCGGCGCGCGCGGTGAATTCAGCCGGCTGGGTGGTGGGAAACGATTCGTCAGCTTTCTCGATTCCGTTTCTTTACGACGGAACAAACACTTATCGCCTTGCCGATCTCATCCCTCCGAACTCAGGCTGGGACCTATCAATGAACACTTCCTCGTCGGCCCTCGGCATTAGCGAGAATGGCGTCATCGTGGGCACTGGTGTGCACAACGGCGAGACTCATGCGTATGCGATGGTGCCCGTAGCGCCCAGCCCGACACCTACGCCAAGTCCAACTGCTACGCCCACCGCGACGTCAACACCCACGCCAACTCCAACTGCTACGGCCACCGCGACTTCGACACCTGCGCCCAGAGTTACTCCTACACCAAGGGCGCGCCGGACTCCGCGACCGCGACCGTAGTTGCTGGGAACTTCCCTTATGCGGGCGCCCGGCGGTCGCGCCCTACCACTGATCACTTACTTGTCATTCGTGTTTGCGGACGCCAAGATGGCGCTGCAGTCATGAACGAAACGCATCGCGAGGACCCGCACGCCCCG
>ERZ1370068.6387-contig-5371_pt1 | contig 49563 bp, 72 predicted proteins | sample MGYA00561227_ERZ1370068 | MGnify/ENA primary metagenome ERZ1370068 (study PRJEB38410, sample SAMEA6850437) | metagenome | study: Metagenomic assessment of the ecological functions of the soil: analysis of the soil microbiota associated with the... | reverse complement strand
TTGTACTTCGTTCCGGTTACGTATTGCTGCCACGCTGCATTCGAATACCTCGGACTCCTGCGGGATCAGGGTGGCGATTGCACCCAGGTGGCGCAGGCTGGATTCATGAACGCCATTGACTGCGATCTGCGCCGCCTGCGGATCGTACAAGCCCGCCAGTGCACGCAATAAAGGTGCTCTTACCTGACCCGCTCGGGCCGACGATGGCGATGCGTTCACCACGGCTCAGGCGCAGCGACACATCGTGCAGCTGGCCGCGCGAAGAGATTGCGATCGGCACTCGCCACATTATCGTCGTCGGTGCGCAAGTGGTGCAGGCCTGCGATGTCGATGGTCTGCCAGTGCCCCAACGTAGCGGGCAGCGCAGCGTTGCGCTGCGGCGCCTCCCAAATCGGCTGTGCGCTGGCGTAGTCGGTGCGGGTTCGGGCCAGGCCCTGCAAGTTGCCCGCCATCGAACCGATGACCCCACCGGCTTGCTGTGCATACTGATAGACCATGAACAGCGTGCCGATCATCACCGTGCCGTTCCCCGCGCCGGTGTGCCACACGAAACTCGCGACCAGCCCCCAGGTGAGGCACACGCTGAGGATGTCGACAACCCCCACTTCACTTCATTGAGCACGATCATGCGTTTGAGCGGCACGAACACGGCTTCCAGCCGGCGCGCCAGCAAGCGGTGCGTCGACGGTTGCAGTCGCAGGCACATCACGCTGCCGATGTTGCCGAGCACATCGAGCAAGCCCGCGGCGTAGCGGCGCTCGGCCTGGTTCTCGCGCGCCGACAGCGTCATCAGCGCCACGTCGCAGCGCACGATGACGCAGCCCACGACCACGAAGCCTACGCACGCCACCAACGAGAGCCAAGGCGCCAACAGCCATAAGGCCACCAGCGGCCCGAAAAGTTGACGGCGCTTTGCAGATAGATGAACTGGCTCTGCGCGAAGTTCTGCAGCGCGTGGGTGCTCTGCGAAACGCGCTGCTGCAGCTCGCCCGAATGGTGCCGTTCATGCCAGGTCAAAGGCGCATTGGTCAGCCGCAGGTGCAGCGACTGCGCCAGTTGTTGCCTTCACCCGAACGCCCACTTTGCGCTCGAGCACCCGGCCCGGCCCATGCAGGGTCCAGCCACACACCGTGATCAACACGACCGCAGCGACCCATAGTCCGGCCTGCATCAGAGCCCTCGCGCCGCCTTGTTGCAGCGTGTCGATGGCGCGGGCGGCTGCCCAGGGTGCCATCAGCTTCACCAGCTGCGATGCGATGAGCAATGCAGCCGAGCCCAGCAGAGGCACGCGAGCGCCCTGGGCATGCCGCCATAGGCTGGCGTAGAGCTGGGGGATGGTGGAGGGCGCGGGGGCAAACTCGAAGACTGCACGAGCGACGACTGCAAGAGGTGGACGACTGGCGGGAGCAGAGTGCGATCGTGCCTGCCCCTCGACCCGCTCAACGCACGAGTGCCGCATGCGATGCTTCGTTCTCTGCGTTGATGTGCGTTGCATCACGCACGCATCGCCAACGACAATTCTGCAATCGCTGCCTGACTTCTGGTGGTCAAAGCGTTTCTCTACGCTGAAGACCCCAGATACGCCCGACCGCCTTGCGCCTACGTCTCAGAAAGTCAGCTTCTGCTTGGAGAACGCCAACCACCAGATGGCGAACGCATCGTCAGCTCGCTACGTGGCAGATGTCGACGTCAGCCATGAAGTGGGACCCCACGGGTTGGGTCGATAGCGGTCCATCGCGAGTGCTCGCTATCGGCCAGAAGCGGACACCGGACGCCACTCGCCGCAAGTGGCCGTTCGGTGCCGTCAGGGCCGGTTGGTTGAGAGGTGGGCAAGCCCTCGCCGGTAAGGTACCTGCGTTGCTTCCGACAAAGCAAGGCAATGGCGGCACCGCTCGTGCCGCTAGTCGCACTGTCTTCGAGGAGAAACGGCATGACGCAGCAACTTCGCAGTGGCATCGAATCGTTTCGGGCCGCGTTCGGCGGGCAGGTCCTCACGCAGGAGCATTCCGACTACGACCGATCGCGGGCAATCTGGAATGGCGCTATCGACCGCAGGCCCGCGGTGATAGCCCAATGCAGCACGACGCAGCATGTCGTGGAGGCGGTGCGCTTCGCCCGTGATAGCGGCGTTGAGATCGCGGTCCGCGGTGGTGGTCATAGCTATGCAGGCCATTCAGTGTGCGATGGCGGAGTGATGATCCATCTAGGCCCGATGAACGCCGTCACCGTTGACCCGGTCGCACGGCGCGCAGTGTGCGGCGGTGGCGCGACGTGGGCGGATGTTGATGCGGCCACGCAGCAGCACGGGCTGGCGACACCCGGTGGTTTCATCAGCCACACCGGCATCGCGGGGCTCACGCTCGGTGGCGGTATCGGCTGGCTCACCAAGACCGCGGGCCTCTCGTGCGACAACCTGGTCGGCGTCGAGATCGTGACAGCCGACGCTCGCGTTCTGCGCGCCTCGAGCACTGAAAGCCCGGAGCTGTTCTGGGCCGTGCGCGGTGGAGGCGGCAACTTTGGCATCGTGACCTCGTTCGAGTACGCGCTACACGCGGTCGGCCCATTCATTCATCTGGGCCTGTTCTTCTTTGGCCTGGAGGATGGCACGCCCGCATTGCGTTTTGCGCGTGACTACGTCAAGACGCTGCCCCCGGATACCACCGCATTCCTGGCGATCGGGCTCAACGCGCCACCCGCCCCGTTCGTGCCCGAAGCACATCGCTTCAAGCCTGGACACGCACTGCTCGTCGTAGGGTATGGATCGGCTGAACAACACCTGGCCGCAGTGACGCCGATCCGCCGCACGGTCACGCCGCTGTTCGAGATGGTGACGCCGATGCCGTTTGTCGCCCTGCAGCAGATGTTCAACGAGAGTGCGGCGTGGGGCACGCTTGGATACGAGAAGGCCCTGTACCTGGACGAGCTCACTGATGCTGCGATCGACATCATCGCCGAGCATGTACCGAAGAAGACCTCACCCATCTCGTTTTGCCCGACGTTCACTCTGCAGGGAGCGTACCGTCACGTCGGCGAACTTGACACCGCCTTCGGCGGCAGCCGCACAGCAGGCTATGTGTTCAACATCGAAGCGGCCGGGTCGACGCGTGAAATCTATGAAGCCGATCGGCTGTGGGTGCGCAACTTCTGGGATGCCATGCGCCCGCACGCTTCGGGCTCGGGCGGCTACGTGAATTTTCTGGTCGAGGCCGATGCCGAACGCGTGCGTGCTTCGTACGGCGAAGCCAAGTACCAGCGGCTCGCGCGGATCAAGGCGCAATTCGACCCCGAGAATGTGTTCCACCTCAATGCCAACATCAAGCCGGCCGCCTGAAGCCGGAAGACCGCTGGCGGTGCGCGCGATGTTGGTATCGCCGAAGTGCTAGCCATGCCCTTGGTGGTGCGTGACATCGCGCGCAGCCTGGCCAATGTGTTGAACGACTAAGCGTGTCGCGACGCGTGACCCCGGCTCATTCGCGTCGGGGTGGCAGGTGGCTTCTCTAGCGACGGGAATGTCCGCTCTGCTTGTCGCGAGGGACTGCTAAGGGTCGAGTGCGTAAGTTCGACGCCGTGAGCAGCAGACGTTCAATTGGCCATCTGCGCCGATTGCGTCGGCACTGATCGAGCTACCGACCAGAAGCCTGAGTCGCACTGTGCCGGCGACGCGCCACATCTGCAATACCTTTAAACCGGTCGTCCATTCGAGATGTCTCATGCGCCTGAATGACCGCGAGGTGCCCGAGACCGTGAGTTCCGGGACCCGTCCGCGACTGACCGGACCCGCTGCACAGCGGTCGTTGGCGCTCCTCGACCAACTGATGGCAACGGGTCGCAAGCCTGCGCTCCGCCCCACCGGCCAGGACGTCACGGCGCGCCGCCGCTCCACTCGCGCAGCGCGAGCCACTCCGGCGCGTGCGCGGCCCGTAGGTGGCAAAGGTCGGCTGTGGATCGTTCAGGTAGTCGAGCTTGCTCTTCTGCACGCGGTCCTTCGCCAGCTTGCCGCGCATCGCGTCGGGCTTCAGGCCATACACCTGCGCGCATTGAGCCCGAACACCTTGCGCTTGAGCTGCGGCGTCAGCGCTGGGTAGCCGTGGCGCTGCTGGAACTCGCGGCTGATCTGAAACGCGCGGAAGGCCTGGATCTGGTCCTGCGGGCTGCCGTACCAGATGGAGTCGGTGCCCCACAGCACGCGGTCTTCGCCGAAGGCTTACGAGCAGCTTGCCCAGCAGGTGCGCGGCCTGGTCAGGGTCGCGCATCACGTAGCGCCAGGTGCTGCCGAGCTCGGCATAGACGTTGGTCGGGTTGCCGGCCTCCTGCATCGAGCGCACCAGCACGTCGACGCCGGACTTGGCTTGCGCGTCGTACGGCCCTTCCTTCACGCTGGTGTCGAAGCCCGCGTGATAGACGAGGAAGGTCATGTCCGGGATGGCGCTTGGCCGCTGGCCCGATGTCGCGCGCGCTCGAGTACTCGTAGCCGCGCTGGCCGAACGGCAGGCCCTTGTGCACCGCGATGCGGCGCACGCCGAGCTTGCGCGCGCGCTCGATGAACGGCGTGCCGTAGCGGTCGTCGTCGAGGATAGAAGCCCGCCGCACCGTCGCGCGGGCCGAACTGCGTGTAGGTCTTGAACGCGGCCACCGGAAACTGCGCGATCTGCGCGTCCATGCCGTCGATCTCGCCGGGCAGCGTGGGCATGCAGCGGCCGTGCAGCAGCAGCCGCTCGGTGCCGTCGAGCGCGTTGGCCGCCGCCGCGCGTGGCGCCCGGCGGCATCGAAGTCGAGCGGGTTGGTCGCCATGCCACCCGGCACATGCGACAGCACGCCCATCGCGGTGTCGCTGTCGTAGAACACGTCCTTCAGCAGTGCGCCGCTGGAGAAGCACTCGACGTGGTCGGCCTTGCCGCAGTTGCTGTTGGGCATGCCGCGAAACGCGTTCGGGCCGGCGCTCCTGGCGCCACGCGCCCTGCGGGTTCACGTGGTGCAGTTGCACGTCGAAGATGAATTCGTCGCCACCGAGCGCCACCTGCGCGGCGGCGGGCTCGAACGCGGCCTCGGCCGGCAGCACGTAGTGGCCGCCGCGTTGGCCGGCGGCCGCGAAGGCGCGGTTGAATGCGGCGAGCGTGGCGGCCGCGCCGAGCAGCGATTGCAGATAGCCGCGGCGGCTCGCGCCGAGCCGGCGTGCCGCCTCGTCGATCGCTTCGCGCGCCAGCGCGCGGGCGTGACCGCGGCGCGGCGCCGAGCGGCACCGGCTCGAATTCGCCGTTGGAGGTGCTGTCGAGCTTGATCGGCAATCGCTCGGGTTGCGTGCCACGAAGTGAGTCCATCGCGAGGGCTCCGTCAATGCACAGGAGAAAGGCACCTTAGACCGGCGGCCCCCGCTTGCCAAGCGCGCCCGCCGTTGTCCGCACCGGCGATGCGGGCGGCGGGCGGCCACGCCGCGTGAGCGTCAGGCGGGCTGCGCCGCGGGCAGCCCACCGCGGCCCACGCTCAAGGTCTGCGACGGGCGCTCACCGTAGAGAAGCCTGTAATCCTGCGAGAAGCGGCCCAGGTGAAAGAAGCCCCAACGCGTGGCGACGTCGGTCACTGACGTTTCTGCATCGGCGCGGAGCAACTCGCGGCGCACCGCGGCAAGCCGCCGCAGCATCAGCATCCGGTGCGGGCTGACGCCGAAGACCTCTCGAAACGCCCGTTCGAGGCGCGACAGGCTGGTGCATGCCGCAACGCACAGATCGTCGATGCGAACCGGTGCGTCGCGATGGCCCTCGAGGTACTCCTCCGCCTGACGGACGACCCGCCAACGCTCGCCCGGGCCCATCGGTCGGGCCGCCATTTTTCGAGCTGCGGTCGGTCAGCTCGCCCAGCAAAGCGGCCAGCAAATCGTCGTGGGCCAGTTGGATCTCGGCGTCGCCAACGTCTGCGTGATCGTCATGCGGGGCCAGCACCGGCGCCAATGACGTCGGCGTAGCTCTGCAGGCCGGCATTGATGCGTCCCTTCACATGCCGCGTGGTTCCATCGGGGCGCAGCATGCGCGCCAGCCCGGCGGACTCAAAGCGGCTGCGCGGCACTTGCATCGACAACCACTGCGCCTGATGGGGCAGCGCAATCAACAGCTCACTGCGCTCGGGAAAGACGACCATGTCGCCGGCGCTCGTGCGGTTGCCCTGCGCGCGCCAATCACCCTTGCCGGTGAGCGCGACGGCGATGGAGACCATGTCCTGAGTCACGTCGCCGCGCGCCAGCACGGAGAGTTCGTAGCGGCCCCAGTCGACTCGGCTGCCAGCCGCCACGGTGTGGGAGATCTGGCCGCGAAACACCCCGCGCTCGAGCTGCACGTGCTCGAGCACACCTTCTTGCAGCGCCACGGTCATGACGTCCGGATCGAAGGTCCGCAACTGCGTCTTGCGCAACGGCGACACCGGAGCGGCCGAGGCAGGGTCAGGAGGTCATTGCGGGGTTGATGCCGAGCGGGGGCACGTGAATGCCACCCGGATTGAATCGGCAACCGGTGCCAGGCGCAAGCTGGGATTGCTGACAGCGGCGATTGCGATTCGGCGCCGATCGCCGGAAAACGGATAGCCGACTTGGCGTCGCGACTTCAAGATGCCGGAAAACCTGGAGACACCCATGCCCAAGCTATCGGTCATCGACCTCGCAATGTTCTTGCTGGAAACGCCGGAACGCCCGTTCAACATCGGTCCGCTGGTGCTGCTGCGCCGCCAAAGAATGCAAAGCGCTTCGCCGACCGCCTGGTCGAGCGCATGCTCAAGCACGAGCCGGGGCCGCCGTTCAACTACGGGCTGAAGCTCTCGCTGTCGCAGGCGCCAGCGTCGAACCGTTGGCAGACGCCGATGTCGCCGCGCACGTCCACCGGCTCACGCTGCCCGGCAAGGCGTCGATGGACGATCTGCTCGCCAAGGTTTGCGAGCTGCACGAGATCCCGCTCGACGCAGCGGCCTGCTGTGGCAGTTCTATGCCATCGATGGCCTGGCCGACGGCCGCGTGGCGCTGTACGGCAAGGTGCACCACGGCATCATCGACGGGCGCAGCTTCGTCAACGCGGTGACCCACTGGTTTTCGAGCGACCCGAAGGACACCGATGTGAGGGCGCTGTGGCAGGGCGTGCCCCAAAAGCCACACGCGCGAGCGCATCGAAGCCGGGCTCAAAGGCGCGCCGCGCGCGCAGGGCGAGCGCTTGCGCGAGCTGGTGACAAAGTCCGTCGGCACGCTGGGCTCGGGCATCGCGCTGTACCGCATGCTGGCCGCGCTGGGCGCGGCGCAGCCTCGGGCTGGGCGGCGAGGCGATGGACCTGCCATTTGTCGGTGTGCCGCAGGTCCTCAGCGGCCCGGTCAGCGCCAAGCGCAACTATGCCTTCGCGACCTTGCCGCTTCGGCGAGCTGAAAGCGCTGGGCAAGGCGCACGAGGCCACCATCAACGACACGTTGCTTGGCGGTGCTCGACGGCGCGCTGGACCGCTATCTGGCCAGGGCAGCCGAATCGCCCGTCCAAGCCGCTGGTGGTCGACATGCCGGTGGCGCTGGCCGGCGCCAGCGGCGGCAACCAGATCGCGGTGCTGCAACTGGCGATGGGCAAGCCCGGCTCCTCGGCGCTGCAGCGCCTGGCCGCGATCCGCAAGGAAACAGCGCGCGTCAAGGCGGCGGTGAAGGCCAATTCCAGCGAGACGGTGATGCTCTACACCACCCTCGTGCACGCGCTGCCCACACTGCTCGAAAAGGTCGGCCTCAAGCGGCCGCTGAGTGTGTCCAACCTGTTGTTCTCCAATCCGTTCGGATTCGAGGGCAAGTGCTATCTGATGGGCGCCGAGGTCGAACTCGCGCTGCCGATGTCGGTGGTGGCGGCAGGCCAGATGCTCAACGTCACCGTGGTCACGCTGGGCGACACGCTGCAGATCGGTTTCCTGGGCATTCCCGGTGCGATCGACCGCATCGACGAGCTCGCGCAGTGCACGCGCGACGCCTTCGATGCCCTCAAGCTCGAACTCGCCGCACCGGCGCAGCCGAGCGCACGCGCCGTCAAGTCTGCGGGCAAGCGCACACCGAAGCCACCCACCAAGCGCATCTCCAGGCCACCAACCAAGCGCATCGCACGCAACCGCGTCGCTGCCTGAACCGCTGTGCGCAAATCCCTGCTCAACTTCCTGCTGCGTCGGCTGGTCGAGCCGATGTGGCGGCGCACGCCGTCGATCGAGGCTGCTGCGCAAACGTGCGGCGATGATCGATCGCCGGCTCGGTGCTGCCGGCGCACGCAGGCCGGCCCAGTTGGAGCGCGCCTTTCCGATCAGGCCACTGGCCTGTGGCTCGGGCCGCGCGAGCGGGCAGCGCAGGGCGCGATCCTCTATCTGCACGGGGGCGCGTTCTGCGTCCACTTGCCCTCGCTGTATCGCGAATTCTGTTTCGATCTCGCGCAGCGCACCGGCGTGCCCGTGCTGCTGCCGGACTACCGGCTCGCACCCGAGCATCCGGCGCCCGCAGCGCTGGACGACTGCGAGCAGGCTTTGCGTCGCCTGCTGCGCGAAGTGCCGGCGCATCGCATCGTGCTGGCCGGCGATTCGGCCGGCGGCAATCTCGCGCTGGCGCTGTTGCACCGATGCAAGCGCATCGGCTTGCCGATGCCCGCAGGCGCGGTGTTGCTGTCGCCGGTGACCGACTTGAGCGGCGAAGGATGGTCGATCCAGTTCAACGAAGCGCGTGACGTCATGTTCACCTCGCACGCGCTCGGGGTGGTGGTCGACCACTACCTGCCGCGGGTGCTGGCCGACGACCCGGAAGTCTCACCCTTGCACGGCAACTGGAGCGGCATGCCGCCGCTGCGCTTCACGTCTCGAGCTCGGAGATGCTGCTCGACCACAGTCTGCGTGCCGTCGAACGCGCCGGGTTGCAGGGCGTCGACGCACGCGCCAAGGTGTGGCTCGACCTGCCCCATGTCTTTCCGATGTTCGGCATGCTCGACGAGGCCCAGCAATGCCGCGCGGAGATCGCCGCCTTCATCAAGGCGCGCCTGGCAGCGCCGCCTGCGGCGCCGTCGATTGACGAAATACGGATAGTCGGCGCCCACCCCTCGTCCTACAGTGACTGCAATCGAAACCCGCAGGAGAACTTCTGGTGACCCGAATCAAAACGAGCAAGGCGCGCGCACGCCAGAGCCGCCCTTGCGATGCGGCCCGTCGCGAACTCGCGCACGGACCTCGACGCAAACGTCCTGTCCGGCCGCGCCCCGTATGCAGGCCTTCAAGCCGTGGTGCAGCGCCTGAACACGCTGATCCGAGGAAGCCATCGCCGAGTGGCGTAGCGCCGGTCGGGTGATGGCCGCAATCGGACCCTGGCACAGCATCGGCCATCTCGACAAGCTGGCCGTCGCGAGCTGCCAGCTGGCGTTGGCCGACCTGCGCGAGCTGACCCTGCTGACCGCGAGTTCGCAGCGCGACGCCTTCGCCATCGTGCGCCAGCGCATCGATCAAAACATCCACAGCGTGCAGCGCTTGCTGCGCGCATGAACAACCTCAAACCCAAGGAGACTTCCATGACCAAGCAACCCTGGCTCGCCAGCTACGCCAACGGCATCCCGCACGAGATCAACCCCGACGCCTACCGCTCGGTGGTCGATCTGATGGAGCAGGCGATGAAGCGCTTCGCCGACAAGCCTGCGATGCGCTGCGCGGGCCAGACGCTGACCTACGCCGACCTCGACCGTCTGTCGCGTGACTTCGCGGCCTACCTGCAGCGGGCAAGCTGGGCGTCAAGAAGGGCGACCGCATCGCCGTGATGACGCCCAACCTACTGGCTTTCCCGATCGCCTTCCTCGGCATCATCCGCGCCGGCGCCGCGCAGGCCAACGTCAATCCTCTGTACACGCCGCGCGAGCTGCAGCACCAGCTCAACGATGCGGGTGTCGAGACCCTCATCGTCTTCAACGGCGTCACCGCTACGGTTGCCGAGGTGATGGCCAAGACCCAACTGAAGACCGTCATCACGGTCGGCGTGGGCGACGGCAGCGGTGTCGCGATGCCGAGCCCGCCGGTGGATGCGCGCCTGACCGGCACGGTCAGCTTCGCCGATGCGCTGGCCGAAGGCGCCAAGCTGCCCTTCAAGCCGGTGGACATCAACGGCGACGACCTGCTGTTCCTGCAATACACCGGCGGCACCACCGGTTTGTCGAAGGGTGCGGCGCTGTCGCATCGCAACCTGGTGGCCAACACCGAGCAGTTCAAGGCGCTTCATGCCCGACGACATGCGTCCGGGGCAAGAGGTGATCGTGACGGCGATCCCGCTGTATCACATCTTCGCGCTGATGGTGAACTTCATTACCTATTTCTCGGTCGGCGCCGACAACTGGCTGGTGCCCAACCCGCGCGACTTCGGACAGGCTTCCTCGACACGCTGAAGAAAGCGCGTCCGAGCGTCTTCATGGGCGTCAACACGCTCTACGCGGGGCTGGTGGCGCACCCCAAGAGCAAGGAGATCGACTGGTCCAACCTGCGGCTGGCCGGCGGCGGTGGCTCGGCGGTGATCGGTGCGGTGTCCGACAAGTGGAAGGCGCTCACCGGCACGTTCATCCGCGAGGGTTACGGCCTGTCCGAGACCTCGCCGGTGTCTGAGCTTCAACCCCGCTGCGGTACGCGAGTTCACCGGCACCACGGGGCTGCCGTTGCCGTCGACCAACATCAAGCTGATCGACGACGAGGTCGCGAGGTCGGCATCGGCCAAGCCGGTGAGATCTGCGCCAAGGGCCCGCAGGTAATGAAGGGCTACTGGCAGCAGCCCGAGGCCAACAAGGCCGCGTTCACCGCCGACGGCTACTTCCGCACCGGCGACGTCGGCACCTTCGACACGCTGGGCTTCCTGAGGATCGTCGACCGCAAGAAGGACATGGTCCTCGTCTCCGGCTTCAACGTGTTTCCCAACGAGATCGAAGCGGTGGCTACCGCATGCCCTGGTCTCGCCGAATGCGCCTGCGTGGGCGTGCCCGACGAAAAGACGGGTGAAGCGGTCAAGCTGTTCGTGGTCAAAACCCCTGGCAGCACGCTCGACGAGGCCACGCTGATCGCGCACTGCCGCAAGGAGCTCACCGCCTACAAGGTGCCCAAGATCGTGCGCTTCGTCGATGCGTTGCCCAAGTCCACCGTGGGCAAGATCCTGCGCCGCGAACTGCGCGACGTGGCATAGCACATCATGAATCCGGGCGTTTGATTACATCGTGATCGGCGCCGGCTCGGCCGGCAGCGTGGTCGCCTCACGCTTGTCCGAGGATCCCAACGTCAACGTGTGCCTGCTCGAGGCCGGCGGCCCAGACAAGAGCGTCTTGATCCACATGCCGGCGGCGGTGGTGGCGATGGTGCCACGCGCATCAACAACTGGGCGTTCAAGACGCGTGCCGCAGCCGGGCCTCAACGGCCGCCGCGGCTACCAGCCGCGCGGCAAGACGCTGGGCGGCTCGAGTTCGATCAACGCGATGCTCTACGTGCGCGGCCATCGCTGGGACTACGACCACTGGGCGTCGCTCGGCAACACGGGCTGGTCGTATGACGAGGTGCTGCCGTACTTTCGCAAGTCGGAGCACAACGAGACGCACCGCGACGCCTTACCACGGGCAGGGCGGGCCGCTCAACGTGGCCGAAGTTCAGCAGCCCAGCGCGGTCAGCAAGCTGTTCCTTGAGGCCGCGCGCGCGAGTGCGGGCTGCCGATCGTGGCCGACTACAACGGCGCCGAGCAGTACGGCGCCTTCATGTACCAGGTGACGCAAAAGAACGGCGAGCGTTGCAGCGCGGCCAAGGCCTACCTCAACCCCCAACCGCGGCCGGCCCAACCTCACGATCGTCACCGGCGCACTGACGCGCAGGTTGGTGTCGCAGGCCACCGCGTGGTCGGCGTGCAGGCGCGCGTCGACGGCCAGGAGGTGCAATTCGATGCCCGCCGCGAAGTGGTGCTCAGCGCCGGCGCCTTCGGTTCGCCGCAGATCCTGCATGCTGTCGGGCATCGGCCCCGGTGCCCACCTGCAGTCAAAGGCATCGCCACGCTGGTCGACCTGCCTGGCGTCGGCGAGAACCTGCAGGACCACATCGACTACGTGTACACCTACCGCAGCGGCAGTGACACCGAAACGTTTGGCGCATCGCGCGCGCGGCGGCCTGCGCGTGCTCAGGGCATTTCGCAGTGGTTCAGCGAGCGCCGCGGCGTGATGACGACGCCGTTCGCCGAGGCGGGTGCGTTCTTTCGCAGCCGGCCCGATGTGGAAGTGCCCGACCTGCAGCTCGTCTTCGTGCAGGCCATCGTCGACGACCATGCGCGCACGCTGCATCTGGGCCACGGCTTCAGCTGCCACACCACATTGCTGCGTCCCAAGAGCCTGCGGCACGGTTCAGCTGGAGTCCCCGATGCGGCCGCCGCGCCGCGCATCGACCCGCGCTTCTTCAGCGACCGCGACCGACATGCCGGTGATGATGGCCGGTGCGAACCTGCAGCGTCGCATTCTCGACGCAAGCCCGTTCGCGGCCATTCGCGGCAAAGGCTTGTATCCCCTCGACCAGTGCGACGCGAAGGCCGTCGAGCAAGACATCCGCAATCGCGCCGACACGCAATACCACCCGGTCGGTACCTGCAAGATGGGCAACGATGCCATGGCCGTAGTCGACGCGCAGCTGCGCGTGCGCGGCGTGCAGGGCGCTGCGCGTCGCCGACGCTTCGATCATGCCGACGCTGGTCGGCGGCAACACCAACGCACCCAGCATCATGATCGGCGAGAAGGCCGCCGACATGATTCGTGCAACTCCTCTGGAGCACTGAGATGAATGCTGTTCTGACACCGATCAGCCACCCACTCAACCGACGCGGCGGAAATCGAGCGCATGCGCCTCGTGTTCGACCGCCAGCGCAGCGCCTTCGCGGCCGCACCGTACCCCAACCTGGCAGGCTCGCAAGGCCAAGCTGCGCAAGCTGATCGATGCGCTGCGCCGGCACCAGGACGCGATCGTCGTCGCGGTGAACGCCGATTTCGGCATTCGTGCCGGCGCCGAAACGAAGCTGGTGGAGGTGATGGGGCCGATCCTCGAGGCACGCCACGCGCTGTCGCACATGCGCCGCTGGATGAAGCCACGCCGGCGCAGCACCGAACTGCTGTTCCTCACCAACAGCGCTTGGGTGCAGTACCAGCCCAAGGGCGTGGTCGGCGTCATCGGCACCTGGAACTTCCCGCTGTACCTGACGATCGGCCCGCTGGTCGCGGCGCTGGCCGCTGGCAACCGCGCGATGATCAAGACGTCGGAATACTCGCCGCGCACGACTGACTTGCTGCGCAGCCTGCTGGCCGAAGTGCTTCGACGAGGATGAAGTGGCGATCTGCGGTGGCGCGGTCGAGGCCGCACAGGCGTTCACCGCGCTGCCGTTCAACCACATCGTCTTCACCGGCTCGCCGCAGGTTGGCCGCCAGGTGATGCGCGCTGCCGCCGACAACCTGACGCCGGTGACGCTCGAACTCGGCGGCAAGTCGCCGGCGATCGTCGGGCCCGAAGCCGATCTGCGCGACGCGGCGCTGCGCATCGCCCACGGCAAGGTCTTCAACGCCGGACAGATCTGCGTCGCACCCGACTATGCGCTGGTGCCGCGCGGCCAGGCCGTCGCGTTCGCCGCCGCGGTGGTCGATGCCTTCGACCGGCTGAATCCGGCGATCGGCGGCAACGCCGAGTACACCAGCATCATCACCGAGCGCCACGCGACGCGGCTGCGCGACCTGCTCGACGACGCCGCGGCGCAGGGCGCGAAGGTGATGCGTTGCGGCACCGATGCCGGTACCCGCCGGCAAATGCCGCTGCACGTCGTGACCGGTGTCCACGACGGCATGCGCGTGATGCGCGAAGAGATCTTCGGGCCCATCCTGCCGGTGGTCGAGTACGACCGCCTCGACGACGCCTTGGCGTTGGTGAAAAAGGGCGAGCGTCCGCTGTCGCTCTACGGCTTCGGCTTGAACGGTGACCGAGCAGCACCGCGTGCTCGAGCAGACCCACGCCGGCGGCGTGACCCTCAACGACTGGGGCTGGCATGTCTTCCAGCACGATCTGCCGTTCGGTGGCATCGGCAACTCCGGGCATGGGCACCTACCACGGCGAAGAGGGCTTTCGCGAACTCTCGCATGCCAAGTCCGTGTTCAAGCGGCATCGCTGGTTCCCGATCGGGCTGTTCTATCCGCCCTACGGCAACCTGGTGCAGCGACTGTCGATGTGGTTTTATCTCGGCAAAGAGCCCTTCGTCGCACACGCCCAGCTCACACTAGCGCCCGCCGCGCGATGCGCAACACTCAGCGCGGTCTTAGCCGCGCGGGGCTGCCGCCGGACAGCGGCGTGTCTGTCCGTGCGATGACGAAGCTGGCACCACGGGACAGCAGCTCGGCCGCTTCGCGGTGCAGACGATCGATGCGCGCCGGCGGACCGATGTCCTCGCCGAGCGCACGCACGAACCGCGTCGAGGCGATCGGGCGGCGCGCAGGCATGGATCACGACGCCGCGCCCGACGTTGGCGACCAGCCGCGCACACCATACTGCAGCGCCAAGTGCTGCGCACTGGCGCGAAAGCCAACCCCTTGCACACGGCCGGTGATGCGAATCATCTCGGCGCGCTCGTCGGCACCGGCGTCCGGTAGCGTGACTGCGGCCTTCATCGCGTTGACTCGCCGATTTCGCTGGCGCCCGCCAAGCACTTCGTCGATCAGGCCGCGCATGCGCCGCCAGTGACTGCCTTCCCAGAACACGCGTTTGCAGCCTTCACAGGCGCTGAAGCGCTCAAACCGCGCCGCCGCCGCGCGGCGGCAACGCGGGCAACGCCTGCGCCTTGTCGATCGCCACCAGCTTTGGCGTTGCAATGCAGGCAGAGCGAGAACGGATGCGCGCCGCGCGCGAGGTCGAGCCGCTCGAAGACCTCACGCAACTGCTATCTGTCGAGCGCAGGGCACGCACGTACATGCCGTGCGTGACGCCGCTGCGCTTGAGCAGCTCCGCGATCGCGTGTCAGCACGATGCGGTGCTCGGACCTCGCCAGGCGCTCAATCTCGTCGTCGGCAAAGGCGTTGTCGTACAGCGTGTCGAAGCCCATCATGCGCAGCAGGTGCGCCAGGCCGCCCAGGTGCGCGTCGGCGACGAAGCGGCTCACGCGCAGCGGCTGCGAGCGCAAACGCAGCAGCGGTGTGACATCGAAGGCCTCGAACGTCGGGTACACGCGCGACGCGGTCGCCGTCGGCGAGCAGCCGATCGAAGCTGACCGACTCGCCGTTGAGCAGGATCAACTCGACCTCGGTGTGCGGCACGCCGAGCGCCTCGATCATGTGCTGGTGGTCGCCGCGCGCGCGCACGGTACGCTGAACTCGTGCCCGCGGCGATCGGGGGCAAGAAAGTCGTTCAGCTCCTCGTAGAAGCGGAAGGTCGCACACACGGCCGTCGCAGCCGGCCAGGCCTGGCATCGGGTTCGGGGCAGGCAGCGTGCGCACGCGTGCAGCCTAGATCAATCGGCCGCGGGCTGCACGCGAGGGCCGCATCGCCGGCATGACGCCGTGCCGATGCGGCGGAGCGCCGCGTCAATGCGGATGGCGTGCCGTCAGAAACCCAGCGCCGCCGCGGCGTCTGCGGCGAGTTGAGGATGCCCAGGTGAGCGCTCCCCAGGATCGCGTCGAACGCACTCCTGGCCCGTGAGGTCGAGCTGGCGCGCGCCGTGCAGCGTGGCGCTGCGCGAGAAGTCGGTCGGCTGCCCGAACGAATCCTCCGCCGGCACCGGTGGGAATACGCCGATCTTGCAGCGAGAAGTAGACGAAGCTGGTGTCGGCGTTGCGGACCACCAGGTATTTGGTCGGGCCGGGCGTGTCGTCACCCTTGTTGAGCAACTTCAGGAACGGCGTGTTCGGCGAACCGAGCTCGACGCAGACCTCGCTGCTCGGCGTGAAGCCGCCCTGCGACGGCAGCTGGTAGAAGTTGGCCGGATTCGGCGAGCAATTGATGATGCCGTGGTTGGGGCCGTCGATCGCGACGAAGCGGCGCACTGTGTGCGCAGCGTCGTCCTGGCGGATCCACTTCGCGCGCGATCGTCACGCCCAGGCTGTGCGCGACGATATCGACCTCCCGTGCACCGGTGAACTTGAGCACCGCGGCGACGAAGCGGCGCAGGTCGGGCACGTTGGCGGCGTTTGGTGTGGTCGATGCTCGAGCGGCGCGTCGGATTAGCGCCGAGGTCGCACTGGTCACCCTCGTAGCCGATGCCCCACAGCTCGGCGGTCGAGTAGCCGCTATCGGCGAAGAACTGCGCGAAGGCCAGCATGCTGCCGAACGGGTTGCAGGCGGTGGGAAATGGCGTGTCGTTGTTGCCGTGGATGAAGATCACCGGCGCGCGTTCACGGCCCCCGCCGCGCCGAAGCCGATCAGCGGCTTGTGCAGCGAGGTGTCTTCGATCGCTGGGAATCCATCAGGCAGCGTGGTGCCCACGGTGCCGCCGGCCTGCGCGAGCGTGCAGGCGAAGTGCGGCGATGCCGGTGGCAAGCGATCGGGCCCAGGGGTGTGGTCATGACAGTCTCCTTGTTGGACGGGTTGATCCGGCTCACGCGAAGAAGCGTTCGACCAGGGCAAAGTGTTCCGGTATGTTCAGCGCCGGCGCGTGGCCGCAGCCGGCGCAGCGATGACCACCACGGCGCGCGGGCCGCGGTTGCGCATGCGCTCGGCGACTTCGGGCAGCAGGAGGTCGGACGTCCCGCCGCGCAGCGCGCAGCAGCCGGGATGTCAATGAGCGAATCCCACGCCATCCCATTGCTTCGTGATCGTTCGGATGCACGACGAACTGGCGCACCATCGCCGGGTCGTAGTGCGGCGTCACGCGGCCGTCGGGCAGGCCGCGCGTCGAGGTCTCAGTGAGGGCGCCGCCACTGCGCATCGCTCAGCCAGCCATACGGCTTGTAGATCGTGCGGAAGTACGCCTCGAGTTCGCTCACGGTGGCAAACGCGCTCGGGTTGCCGGCGTAGTTGAGAATGCGTTGCTGCGCGGCCGTCGGCAGCTCGGGGCCGATGTCGTTCATCACCAGCTTTGCGGATGCGTCCGCGCAAGGCGCCGGCGCCGCCGCGCGCAAACCGATGCACCGCCCATCGAGGTACCGAGCCAGAGCACGCGGTGGATGCCGGAGCCTGGTCGAGCAGGGCTCGGCGAGTTGCGCGTAGAAGCGAGGCAGTACTCGCGGTCGGGGTCAGGCTCCATTGGCTCAGGCCGCAGCCGATGGTGTCAGGACACAACACGCGGTAGCGCTGCGCCAGGTGCGCGGCGATATCGTCCATGTCGCGCCCGGTGCGCGCCAGGCCGTGCCACGCCACCACCACCCGGTGTGCTCGTGGCCCCACTCGGTGACGTGCAGCTCGCGCCCGGCGACGCGGTGGTAGGACGAAGTCGAGATCGCGCTCATGCTCTGGGTCCTGTTCATTGAGCGGCGCGCAGTCGACCGACGATGCCGCTCGGGAAGTGATAGACAGCCAGCACGAACAACACGCCCAGCCACAGCAGCCAGCGATCGGGCGACACCAGCGCGCCGATCACCGGCACGCCGTCGAGCGCGCCCTGCGCCGAGCTTGAGCAGGTCCTGCAGGTAGTTCTGCGCGAACACGAAGATCACGCTGCCCAACGCCGCGCCGTACATCGTGCCCATGCCGCCGATCACGACGATCAGCAGGATGTCGAGCATGATCTCGAAGCTGAGCGTCGTGTCCGGGCCGGTGTAGCGCAGCCAGAGCGCCAGCAGCGCACCGGCCAGCGTGGCGAACAGCGCCGCGATCACGTTGCTCAGCGTGCGGTACACCACCGTGCGGTAGCCGATCGCCTCGGCGCGGAAGTCGTTCTCGCGGATCGCCTGCAGCACGCGGCCGAACGGCGAGTTGACGATGCGCAGCAGCGCCAGGAACAGCACGCGCCACGGCAGCGAACAGCAGGTAGTAGGTGACGAACTTGCCGTCGATCGTTGGCGCCGAGGATCGGCGCGTCCGAACGGCTCGAACGACGGGCTCAGGATCGCTCGGGCTCTTGAACGTCAGGCCGTCTTCGCCGCCGGTGAAGTCGGACAGCTGCGAGGCCAGCGTCTGGAACGCCGCGGCCACGGCGAGCGTGATCATCGCGTAGAAGATCGCCTTCACGCGCAGGCTGAACAAGCCGATCACCAGCGACAGCACGAGCGAGACGGCCAGCGCAGCGAGCGACGCCGAGCAGCGACGGCGCCGAACGTCGGCGCCAACCGCGTGCTAGCGATCGCCACGCCGTAGGCGCCGATGCCGAAGAACATCGTGTGCGCGAAGCTGACGATGCCGGTGTAGCCGAGCAGCAGGTCGTAGCTGGCGACCAGCAGCGACGAACACCAGCATCTTGGCCGCCACGCTGAGCGCCTTGCTGCCGGGGAACAGGAACGGCGCGAGGGCCAGCGCCAACACCATCACCACCAACGCGATCGCCAGCCAGCGGCTGCGCGGCAGGTCGTGCGAGAGCAATGCGATTGAGCATCGGAGTCCGCCCTCATCGATTCGTCACCGGATACAGGCCCTGCGGCCGCCACAACAACACCGCGACCATCAGACCGATGTTGGAGAACAGCGCCACCTTCGGCGCCAGGAAGCCGGTGTAGTTGGCCATCAGCCCGACCAGCAGCGCGCCGACGAAGCAGCCGAGCGTCGAGCCCAGCCCGCCGATGATGATGACGATGAACAGCAGCACGTTGACCTGCGCGCCGATCTGCGGCATCACGTTCTGCTGGTACAGGCCCCACAACACGCCGCCCATGCCGGCCAGCGCGCTGCCGGCGACGAACACGCCGACGAACAGGCGTCGGATGCGGTAGCCGAGCGACTCGACCATCTCGCGGTCCTGCACGCCGGCGCGGATCAGGAGACCGATCTTCGTGCGGTTGAGCGTCGAAGGCGAGCGCCGCGAAGACGACGCAGGCCGATCGCGCGTGGCCAGCACGCGGTACTTCTCGACCGCGGCATCGCCGATGCAGGAACGAGCCGCGCAGCGCGTCGGGCAGCGGCAGCGGAATCTGCGCCGGCCCCCAGATCACCTTGATCAGCTCCTCGCCGATGATCATGCCGCCCATCGTGATCAGGATCTGCTTCAGGTGCATGCCGTACACCGGCCGCACGATCACGCGCTCGAAGGCCCAGCCGAGCGCGCCGGCCGCAGCGAGGCCACCACCATCGCGGTGAACACCGCCACCAGCTGCGCCGCGCCCGAGTCGCCGGCCCACACCGTCATGCCGCCCATCACGCTGGTGGCGATGAAGGCGCCGAGCGCGATGAACACGCCGTGGCCGAAGTTGAGCACGTCCATCAGGCCGAACACGAGCGTCAGGCCCGAGGCGATGATGAAGACGATCATGCCCATCGCCAGGCCCGCCACGGTGAGCGTGAGCCAGGTCGATGGCGAGCCGATCAGCGGCAACGCGGCGAGCGCGATCACCACCAGCAGCAGCAACGGCTTCCAGTCGAACGCCGCTTTCGGGATCGCTGGCGCCCGCGGCGACGCGCAGACTGCTGTTGCGGTGCTCATTGGTGCGCCCCCAGCGACAGCCCCAGCAAGCGCTGCTGCAACGCCTCGTCGTCGGCCAGCTCGCGCATCGAGCCGGTGTGCACGACCGCGGCCGTTGTCCATCACCGCGCACCGCATCGCCGAGCGCGCGCGCCATCGTGGAAGTTCTGCTCGACCAGCAGGATCGTCGTGCGCTGGCGCTTCAGCTCGTTGAACGCACTGATCAGGTTGCCGATGATCGACGGCGCCAGGCCCTTGCTCGGCTCGTCGATCAACAGCAGCGCGCGCGGCTCGACGATCGCGCGCGCCACCGCGAGCATCTGCTTCTGTCCGCCGCTCAACTTGCCGGCCGGATAGAGCCAGAACTTCTTCAGCGCCGGGAAGAGCCCGAAGATCCACTCCAGCCGCTGCGCGTCGAGCTCGCCTGCGTGGTCGCGCCGCGCGCGCGGCGAGCACCAGGTTCTCCCTGCACCGTGAGGTCGCTGAAGATGCCCATGCTCTCGGGCACGTAGGCGATGCCGCGGGTGGCGATGTCGGGCGTGGCCACACCCTTCAAGGACTGGCCGCGGAAACGCAGCTCGCCGGCGCTGGCCTGCCACAACCCCATGATCGTGCGCAGCGTCGTCGTCTTGCCGGCGCCGTTGCGGCCGAGCAGCATCGTCACCTCGCCCTCGCGCACGCTGAAGCTCACGCCGTGCAGGATGTGGTACGCGCCGATGTGCGTGTGCACGCCGTTCAGTTCGAGCAGGTTGGGGTTCGGCGCACTCATGCGGGTCTTCACGCGGCCATGCCGAGGTAGGCCTGCTGGACCACGGGCGATGCGATCACCGCCGCCGGCTCGCCGTCGGCCACCAGCGCGCCGTTGTGCAGCACGACGATGCGGTCGGACAGCTCGCGCACCACGTCCATCTTGTGTTCGACCAGCAGGATCAGGCGGTCCTTGCGCGCCTTCAATGCGCGGATCAGGTCGAGCACCACCGGCACGTCGTCGACGCTCATGCCCGCCGTCGGCTCGTCGAACATGTAGACCAGCGGATCGAGCGCCATCAGCATCGCCACCTCGAGCTTGCGCTGGTCGCCGTGCGGCAACGCACTGGCGTGCACGTCGCGCTGATCGGCCAGGCGCACCTGCTCGAGGATCGAGCGCGCCTCGTCGATCCACACGCGGCGGTCGAGCCACACGTGCCACAGGTCGATCGCATGATGGCCACGCCCCTGCTCGCGCGCCTGCACCGCCAGGCGCACGTTCTCCTGCACCGCTGAGGTTGGGGAACAGCTGCGTCAGCTGGAACGCGCGGCCCAGGCCGCGCCGCGTGCGCAGCGGCGCCGGCAGCCTGGTGATGTCGTCGCCGTTCAAGCAGCACGCGGCCCTCGCTGGCACGGCAGCTGGCCCGAGATCAGGTTGAAGTAGGTGGTCTTGCCCGCACCGTTGGGGCCGACGATCGCGGTCAGCGTGCCCGCCTCGAACGCGCACGACACGTGGTCGACCGCGACGTGGCCGCCAAAGCGGATCGTCAGGTCTTGGGTCTGCAGCAGCGCGGGCATGTCAGGCGCTCGGCTGCGAGCCGAACTTTTGCGACTTGCCTGTTATGCAGCGTGGCAAAGCCGTGGGCGGGTATGCGCCGGCGCTCGAATGCGGCAGCCCTTCGCTGCGCTCCGGGTCCCCTGCGGTGCTCGGTCTCGCGGCCCGTCGCGAAACTCGCTTCACTCACTGCGTTCGTTGCGCTCGGACAATCGCGACGAGTCAGAAGACGCTGCGCGCTCACGCGCGCGGCCACGAGCCCTGCGCTCCTCGGCGCCGCATATGTCGCTGCCGACGCACACCCACCCACGGCTTTGCCGGCACCACCGTGCCCTCGTCGAACACCACGAGCGGTGCAGCGCGGTGGGCGGTGCCCGGGGTGGGCGATTTGTGGGGCGGCGAGAAGCGCAGCGCCGGGGTCGGCGCGCGCAGCGCGCTTCGTTCATCTGACTCGCCGCGATTGTTCGAGCGCAACGAACGAAGTGAGTGAAGCGAGGTTTCGCGGCGCGACCCCGGCGCGAGCATCGCAGCGGAGTCGGCGCATTTGGCCGACCGCCACACCATGAGCCCACCCGGGTGCCGCCCGCCGCGCCGCTCGCACTCACCGCATGAGCAGCTCGGCAAGGCGCTCAACGGACCGATGCGGGCAGCCAGCTCTGTCGCCACCGACGCCGCCACGCGCGCGAACCGTGCGCGCTGATTGCTCACGTCGAACTCCGCTGCTCAGCGCCGTTGCGGATCGGAACGTCCATTTGCTCGGGCTTGATCTCGCGCGACCAGCTCGGGCACGCCCCACGCGAACGCCGGGTCGACCTTGATCTTGAAGTGGTACATCGACTGCATCGCCTGGTGGTCTTCCTTGCGGAAGGTCATCTTGCCCTTGCGGCGTGTCGAAGCTCATGCCTTCCATCGCGGCTTGATCAGCTTGCTCGGCGTCGGTGTCGCCGCCGGTCTTCTTCAGCGCCTCGACCAGCGCGATCGCCGCGCTCATCGCCGCCGGCGGTGAAGAAATCGGGCGGCGCCTTGAACTGCTTGTAGTGGTTGGCGACCAGCCACTCGTTGACCGGGTTCTTCGGAATCGCCGAAGTAGTAGTAGGTGGCGCCTTCCATGCCGGGAACTGCTTGTACGCCGCCATCGCCGGCAGGATGTTGCCGCCGGTCGGCGATCTCGATGTTGTAGCGCTTCAGGTCGAGGTCGGCGATCTTGAACGGGTTGCTCGCGCCGGCCCAGATGATCCAGATCACCTTGCGGCCCGGCTTGTCCTTCAGCGCGTCGATCAGCCGCTGCGCGCCGGCGGTGAAGTCGGTGGTCGCTGGCGGCAGGTACTCCTCGTGGACGATCTTGGCGCTTCTTGATCGAGTCCTTGAACGCCTTCACGCCGTCGCGGCCGAACGCGTAGTCCTGCGCCAGCGTGGCGATCGAGACGCCCTGCCTTGTCGAGCGCCACCGCGTTGGAGATCGCGTCCTGCGAGCTCGTTGCGGCCGGTGCGGAAGATGTACTTGTTCCACTTGTCGCCGGTGATCGAGTCGGCCACCGCCGGCTCGACCAGCAGGATCTTCTTGTACTCCTCGGCCACCGGCAGCAGCGCCAGCGCCACGCCCGACGACGTCGGGCCGACGGCGAGGTCGGCCTTGTCGTCGCCGTAGGCCGTGCGCGAGCAGGTTCTTGCCGACGTCGGGCTTGCCCTGGTCGTCCTTCTCGATCACGACCGAGCTTCCTGCCGGCCACGGTCATCGTGCCGCCGGTGGCGTAGTCCAGGCCCATCGTGAAGCCGGTCTGCGGTCTGCTTTGCCGTAGGCCTCGAGCGGGCCGGTCTTGCTGTAGACGTGCGCGATCTGGATGTCGCTTGCCCTGCGCCAGCACGGTGGCGGGGCAGCGCCAGCGCCGCCACAGGCCAGCGCGCTGGCCGCCAGTGCAGCTCGGCGCGTGAAGGGCGAAGTGATTCTCGGCATGCGGGTCTCTGCGTGTGCCCTGATGAAATGAAGTTGTTGGACGCTCGCCTCGGATCGGCGCTGCGCGGTTGGGAACGATGACGCAAAGCGCATGCCGGCGACCGGCGAGCACGGGAAACACCGGAGGCCGCCGGGCGCGGCGGTGGCGGCCGGCCGCCTCGCACGCCACTGCCGGCGTCGCAGTGCCCAGTTGTCGGACAACTCCGGGTGAGTCCCTGGCTGGAATCCGGTCACCTGGGACTATCGTGCCAGGTCAGGATCAACCTGCAGCAGGAGACAAGCCATGAAGCGCAGAGCCCCTCGTGCAATCGCTGGTGGCGGCACCGGTGATCGCGATGCCGTTCGTAAACACAGCACACGCGCGCAGTAATCACGCTGCACGGCGCCGTGCAGTTCAACGACGACCACGCCTTCAACAAGGCGCTGCTGAAGTTCGAGGAGCTGGTCAAGAAGTACTACGGCAAGCCGATCGACTTCGTCCTGCACCGCAACAGCGAGCTCGGGCTGGAGAAGCAGTATTTCGAGTACATGGCGCAGGGCAAGGCGGTCGACTACGGCATCGTGTCGCCGGCGCACATGTCGACCTTCTCCAAGGCGGCGCCGTTCATCGACGCGCCGTTCCTGTTCCGCGACCTCGACCACTGGAACAAGGTGCTCGACGCCGACCTGCTCAAGCCGGTGGCCGACGAGATCAACGAGAAGGCCGAGGTGATGCTGATCGGCTACGCCGGCGGCGGCACGCGCAACATCTTCGTCAACAAGCCGGTGCACAACCTCGCCGAGATGAAGGGCCTGAAGGTGCGCGTGCAGGGCGCGCCGATCTGGAGCCAAGACCTTCAGCGGCCGTCGGCATGGCGCCGACCGTGATCGCCTACAACGAGGTCTACAACGCGATCCAGAACAACGTCATCGCGGCCGGCGAGAACGAGGCCGCCGGCGTCGAGGCGATGAAGTTCTACGAAGTCGGCGCCGCACCTGTCGATGACCGCAGCACGCGATCACGATCCGGCCGATCTGCTTCTCCGGCCAAGACCTTCAAGCCAAGCTGCCCAAGGACCTGCAGGACGCGATCGTCAAGGCCGGCAAGGAGGCCGGCGCCTACGGCCGCCAGATCGAGATCCTCGGAAGACGAGCGCCAAGCTCGAGGCGCTGGAGAAGGCCGGCAAGCTCAAGCGCGTGCCGTTCACCGACCGCGACGCAGATGAAGAAGCTGGCCGATCCGGTGATGGCGGCCTACGCCAAGGAGATCGGCGCCGACACGATCTACGCACAAGATCAACGCCCTGAAATGAACCAGCCCAGCGGAGCGGCGCACGGCGCACGCTCAGCACGATCGCCGTTCTCATGGCGCGACACGACTCGTCGCCAGCATGCCGAACAGCTTCACCGACGGCCTACAGCCGGCTGCTGTCGTGGCTGCTGGTCGGTCATCGGTCGCCATCCTGATCGTCCCGGTCAGCGCTGCAGATCTTCTCGCGCTACACCGACCTGATCCCGAGCTACATCTGGACCGAGGAGATGGCGCGCTTCCTGCTTCGTCTGGATGGTGATGATCGGCGCCATGATCGGCGTGCGCGAGGCACGCACTTCGAGGTCGACGTCTGGCCGCAGCTCGGCGCCGCGCGGCGACGCGCTGCGCTGCATCGTGTCCGGCCTCGGCGTGCTGGCGTTCGCGCTGGTGTTCATCTGGTGGCGGCTCAACGTTCACCGCGCTTCGCCTGGCAGCGCATCTCGAGCTCGCCGAGCTGCCGCTGTGGATGATCCACGTCGCCTGGCCGCGTCACCGGCGTCACCTGGCTGCTATTCCAGGGCGAGCATGGTGCGTCGACGCGTTCGCGTGCGATGGCAGCACGCCAGGGACAGCGGCATGACGCGGTCGCGTGCTGTCGAGCCCGGCATGGCGGCGCTGATCCTGTTCGGCAGCTTCTTCGTTCTGCATGTTCCTGCGCGTGCCGGTGGCGTTTGCGCTCGGGCTCGCCTGCCTGCCGATGTACTGTCATCGAGCCGCGGCTTGGACACGCATGGGCCTGGTGCAGGAGACCTTCAACGCCTACAACTCCTTCATCCTGCTGGCGGTGCCGTTCTTCCTGCTCACCGCCAACCTGATGAACGTCGGCGGCATCACCGACCGGCTGGTGCGGCTGTCGCGCGCGATGGTCGGGCACTTTCCGGGCGGGCTGGCGCAGATCAACGTGGTGCTGTCGATCTTCTTCGCCGGCATGTCGGGCTCGTCGACCGCCGACGCCGCGAGCCAGAGCAAGATCTTCATCGAGGCGCAGACCAAGGAGGGCTACGACCTCAGTCCTTCTCGGTCGCGATCACCGCGGTGTCGGCGGTGCTGGCGGTGATCATCCCGCCGTCGATCCTGATGATCGTGTGGGGCGGCGTGCTCACGGTGTCGATCGGCGCGCTGATGCTCGCCGGCATCATTCCCGGGCCTGCTGATCGGGCTGGCGCAGATGGCCACCGTGCACGTCTACGCCAAGCGGCGCGACTACCCGACCTATCCGCGCGCGACCTGCGCGAGGTGTTCTGCGCTCGACGCTGGATGTCGATGCCGGCGCTGATGACGCCGTTCATCATCGTCGGCGGCAAGATCTTCGGCTGGTTCACCGCCACCGAATCGGCCTGCGATCGCGGTGCTCTACGCCGGCGCTGCTGTCGCTGTTCGTCTACCGCGAGATGGACTTGAAGCGGCCTCTACAGCGCGCTGCTCGACACCGGCAAGCTCGCCGGCGTCGCGCTGTTCTGCGTCGGCACCGCCAGCGCCTTCGGCTGGCTGCTGGCCTACTACCAGATCCCGAAGGCGCTGCTGGCCGGCGTCGGCCTCGTGGGGCATGGGCTCGACCGACCGCCGGCTTCTTCATCGCCTTCGTGTTCCTGGTGGTGGGCTGCTTCCTCGACGCGATCCCGGCGATCATCATCGTCGGCACCATCCTGCGAGCCGCTGGCGCAAGGTCGGTGCGCATGGACCCGGTGCACTTCGCCATCGTCGGCATCGTGTCGCTGGCGCTTCGGCCTGGTGACGCCGCCCTACGGCCTGTGCCTGATGATCTCCTGCGCGGTGGCCGAGATCCGCATGCGTCGACGCGCTGAAGGACACCATGATCATGCTGGTGCCGATGCTGCTGGTGCTGGCGGCGATCATCGTGTGGCCCAGCATCGCCGCTGTTCCTGCCCGGCTCGTCTGACGCCTGCCTGGTCGTCGTTCCATTCGCTGCACGGAGTTCCACATGCAAACCATCGGCTTCATCGGCGCGTCGGGTCCTCATGGGCCACGGCATGGCGAAAAATCTGACGGCCAAGGGCCACCCGCTGGCGATCACGGCGTTTCGCAAGCGCGAGCGCGTCGCCGACTTGCTCAGCCGCCGGCGCCAAGGAGTTGTCCAATCCAGCGGCGATGGCGCGCGAGTGCGGCGTGGTGTTTTTGTGCGTCACCGGCTCGCCGCAGGTCGAGGCCAGGTCGTCAGCGGCCCCGAGGGCCTGTTGGCGGGCGCCAGCCAAGGCTTGGTCATCGTCGACTGTTCGACCAGCGAGCCCGACTCCACCACGCGCATGCGCGAGCTGTGCGCCGCCAAGGGCGTGAGCTTCATCGACGCGCCGCTGGCGCGCACGCCGGTGGAGGCCGAGGCCGGCAAGCTCAACGTGATGGTCGGCGCCAGCGCGGAAGACTTCGCGCAGCATCGAGCCGCTGCTGAAGTGTCTTTGCCGAGAACATCTTCCATGTCGGCGGGCCCGGTGCCGGCCACCATCAAGCTGCTCAACAACTTCATCGCGCAAGCGGTGTGCAACGCCACCGCCGAGGCGTTCGCGGTCGCGACCAGCGCGCCGGCGTCGACCTGAAGAAGCTGGTGGCGCTGGTGTCGGCTGGCCTGGTGAACTCGGGCCTGTTCCAGATCATGAGCAAGGACGCTCGACGGCCAGCTCGACGGCATGAAGTTCGAACTCAACAACGCGCGCAGGGACGTTCGCTGCGCCACCCACATGGCCGAGCGTCTGGGCGTGCCCACGGTGATGGGCGAGGCCACGCACCAGTCGCTGGTGCTGGCGTGTGCGCTCGGCTTCGGCAACAAGCCGGTGCCCCCGCTGGTGGAGGCGCAGGAGAAGCTCGCCAACGTGAAGATCGTGCCGAAGCGAACAGCGGATCGCGAAGCCGGATCCGCGGCGACGGCTTGCCGTTGCGCTTAGCGCGACAGGCTCTTGATCGCGCTAAACCGCGGCGACGGCTCGGTGACGGTGGCGTCGAACGGGTGGAAGCACGCACCCGAACAGGATCGACCACCTTGCGCACATAGGCGCGGGTCTCGGCATACGGCAGGCACGCCGCGGTAGCGATCGACTGCGCCTTCGCGCGGCGTTGTAGGCCGCGGCCGCCAGCGAGACGTCGCCCTGGTAATAAGCAAGCAGCCATTGCAGGTAGGCGGTGCCGCCGCGCACGTTTTGCGCCGCGTCGTAGGCGTTGCGCACGCCGAAGCGCGCGCGCGGTCTCGGGGATCAGCTGCATCAGCCCTCTGGCATTTTTGGGCGACAGCGCCACGGTGTCGAAGTTCGACTCGGTCTGGATCACCGACAGCACGAGTTGTGGGTGCACCTTGTAGGTGGGCGCAATGCCCTTGACCAGGTTGACGATCGGCAGCGGCCACGATGCGCGCGCCACCACGATCGGCGCCGCGGCGGGGTCGACCAGTGCGCGTCGCGGTGGCGCCTTGGCCACCGCCTTGGGCGGCTCGGGATCGCGCATGCAATCGGGCACGTAGGTCGGCGCGCCACCGACGCGATCGAGCATGCGTTGCGCCTGCTCGTACCCCTGCTCGGCGGCGGCATGGAAGAAGAACGCCGCCCATTGATCGCTGCGATCGACCCCGCGGCCGTTGCTGTACATCCAGCCCAGGTTGAACTGCGACGCCGCGTCGCCCAGCCGCGCCGCTTCGCATCACAGCTTGGCCGCTGCCACTGGGTCGCGCTCGACGCCCTCGCCGTTTTCGAGCGCGAGCGCTTGCGAGCGCAGCAGCTCGCGCTTGGCGGCCTCGACGTTGCCCTTCCTCGATCACCGCCTGCGCCGGCAGCGCAACCAGGGTCGCCAGCAGTAATCCGAGCCGCAGCATCGATGCTGCGGCCCGCTGGGTGTGTACTGGAGGTGTGCTCACGCCGGTGCCAATCGCGAGTGCGCGACTTCAGCCTTGCATCGCGCACCGCCGTCAATCCCCGGATCCGGCGGCCCGCGGCGCGCCTCGGCGATCAGCCGCTCGAGCCGGCGCCCCTTCGTCTCGTCGTGCTTGGCGCTGGTCACCCAGTGCACCACCTTTGCGTTTGAAGCTCGGCGGCTGCGCCTCGCCAGAAGTCCCACGCCGCGGCGTTGGCTGCGCAAGCGCCTCTCGAACGGCGCGCTGAGGGCCTCGCTGCTGCCAACGAGCGATTCGTAGCTGTAGCCGCTTCTCGGGTGCGCATGCCGGTCTTCGAGGCGCGCAGCCGGCGGCGTGCATGCAACCTTCGGCAATGAGCTGCTCCACCAGGCGGATGTTGATCGCGCTCCACACGCTGCCTTTGCGCCGCGGCAGGAAAGCGGATCACGTAGGCCTCATCGCCGAGCGACTTGCGCACGCCGTCGATCCAGCCGACGCGCAGCGCCTCGCGCACGGCCTGCGGCCAGTCGATGCTCGGCTTGTCGGTGCCCTTCTTCCAGAAGCCGACCCACAGCTCCGGCGCGCGCCCGTGGTTCTTGTCGAGCCAGGCAGCGAACGCCCGTGCGGTGGCAAAAGTGGCGCGGCTTGATCGGCGGCGCCGCGGCCTTCTTGGCGGCGCTCACTGGCGCTGTCTGTCGGCGGCGCCGAGCTTGTCGTACAACGTGGCGCGCGAAATGCCCAGCAGCTTGGCAGCGGCGAGCTTGTTGCCGCCGGTGGCGGTGAGCGCCTCGCGGATCGCGCGCATCTCCAGCTCGGCGATCGCTTGCGGCAGCGGCTTGCGCACGGCTGGGTTGGTCGGTGCTGGGGCCACGGGCGCGGCGGGCAGCACCGCTGCAGCGCCGGGTTCGGCGGCTGCCGTCGCAAATGCGGGGTCGAGCGCCAGGTGGCGCGCGCCGAGCACGAGGTCGTCGGTCATCAACGCAGCTTGCTCGAGCACGTTGCGCAGCTCGCGGATGTTGCCCGGCCAGCGGTGGCGCGCCAGCAGCTCCAATGCGTCGGTGGTCAGTGCCTTGTGCGGCAAGCCGCTGCGCCGCGCGATGTCGTCGAGCAACGCGTCGGCCAGCGGCTCGAGGTCTTGCAGCCGGTCGGCCAGCCGCGGCAGCCGGATCGGCAACACGTGCAGCCGGTAGTACAGGTCGGCACGGAACAGGCCTTGCGCCACCATCGCCCCGAGGTCGCGGCTGGTGGCGGCGATCACGCGCACGTCGACTTTCTCGACGCGGTTGCTGCCCAGCGGCTCGACCTCCTGCTCTTGCAGTACGCGCAGCAGCTTGGCTTGCAGCGGCAGCGGCATGTCGCCGATCTCGTCGAGAAACAACGTGCCGCGGTCGGCCAGCTTGAACTTGCCCTCGCGCCCCTTGCGGTCGGCGCCGGTGTAGGCGCCCGGCGCGACGCCGAAGAACTCGGCCTCGAGCAGCGTCTCGGGCACCGCGGCGATGTTGACGGTGACGAACGAGCGTGCCGCGCGCGCCGATGCGGCATGGATCGCGTGCGCGAGCAGCTCCTTGCCGGTGCCGGTATCGCCAAGCAGCAGCACCGTCGAATCAGTGCCGGCGACGCGGCGCGCCTGGCGCTTGACCTCGAGCGCGGCCGGGCTGGCGCCGATGAAGCTGGCGATCGTGTACTTGGGCCGGCGCTGCGCGGCGAGCTGGCGCTGCGCGTCTTCCAGCTCGCGCTGCAGGCCGCGAGAACTTGGTCATCAGCGGCTGCATCGTCGACTCGGGGTGGTCCATCAGCACCAGGCCGACCGCGCCGATCACCACGCCCGCGTCGTCGCGCAGCGGCAGCCGGCTAACCAGGAAGGTGCCGGCCTTGTTGGTGAGCAAATCCACCAGGATCGGGCGCCCGGTTTCGATGACCTGGTTCATCAGCGTGTTGGGCACCACCTCTTCGACGCGTTTGCCGACGAAGTCGCCCTCGCGCTCGAAACCGAGCGCCGGCAGAAACCGCTTGTAGCCCTCGCTGATCCACACGATGCGGTGGCTGCGGTCGACCACCATCATGCCCATCGCGGTCTGCGCGAACAGGTCGAACATCGACTGCGCAGCGAGCTTGAGCACGCCGTCGGCGCTGAGCGGCAACACGTGTTCGTTGGGGTCTGCTGACATATGAATCGCGGCCACTGTAGCGCGCGCCTGTTGCGGCCCCGCACGCTGGAAAACCCGGGCCGCGGTGCTGTAATTACGCGATTACAGTGCCCAGAGCGAGCAGGACCCATCCCATGGCCGATCCGATTCCTTTGCACGGCACCTCGATGCACGACGGCGTGGCGGCGCGCCTGCGCACGATGGTGTTCGACCGCGAGCTCGAAGCCGGCGACTACATCGACGAGAAGGCGCTCGCCGCGCGCTGGCAGATCAGCCGCACGCCGCTGCGCGAGGCGCTGAAAGTGCTGGCCGCCGAAGGGCTGGTCGAGTTGGTGCCGCGGCGCGGTTGCCGCGTCATCGAGATGACCGACCAGGATGCCGAGGCGCTGCTGCCGGTGATGGCGCTGCTGGAGGGCCGCTGCGCCTACGAGGCCGTGCGCCGCGCCAGTGACGACGACATCGCCGAGCTCAGGCGTCTGCACAACCAGCTCGAGCGCCACGCCGCCGCGCACCACATCGACGGCTACTACAACGCCAACCACGCATTTCACAGCCGCGTGCAGGCGCTGGCCGACAACCGCTGGCTCGACCGCGTGACCGGCGACCTGCGCAAGTTCGTGCGCCTGTGGCGCGGCCGGCAGCTCGCGCTGCCCGGGCGCATCGACGCCTCGATCAACGAGCACCGCGTGCTGATCGATGCGATCGAGCGGCGCGACGCGGTGCGCGCCGAACGCGCGATGCACGACCACCTGATGGCGCAGCTCGCAGCGTTGAAAGCGCTGCAGGCACTGGAGTCGCGCAACGGGATCTCGCGCCACCACGCGTGCGGCATCGCTGGCCCGCGTACGCGGCGCGGCAGCGGCCGGAGGCCGTCGTGCTGGCTGAACTCAGATCGAAGGCACAGGGCCTGCGTCAGGACCACGCCCTGCGCGGCCTGCTGGCCGAATGCCGGCGCCTGCTGTCCGAACGCGGCGAGGCCAACGGCCCGGCGATCGCCCACAGCATCGTCGAGCGGCTCGATGCATTGGCCGACGACCGGCGCGCGCGCTTTTTCGATCACCTGGCGCGCGACTTCAGCCCAGACCCGAAGGCCGTGCTGCGCCAGCGCGCAAGCGTATGCGCTGCAACCCGGCGCCGAGCAGCTGGTGCGGCTGACGCGCGCCACCGAGCCGCCGCGGCAAGAGCTGTTTCGGCGCCTGAACCGCGCGCCCGGCGGCACCGCGGCGATCGTGCGCCTGCGCCGCGGCTTGCTCGAGCGCTTGCCGAAGAACCCGCAGCTGCAAGCGGTGGAGGCCGACCTGCTGCACTTGCTGTCGAGCTGGTTCAACGCCGGCTTTCTGCAGATGCGCCGCGTCGACTGGAACTCACCGGCGCAACTGCTCGAGCAGGATCATCCGCCACGAGGCGGTGCACGAGATCGACGGCTGGGACGATCTGCGCCGCCGCCTGCAGCCCGACCGCCGCTGCTTTGCCTTCTTCCATCCGCAGCTGCCCGACGAGCCGCTCATCTTCGTCGAGGTGGCGCTGGTGGGCGAGATGGCCGGCGCGATCGCGCCGCTGATCGACAAGAAGTCGCACCCACTGGCCAGCGACCACTTCAAGGTCGCGGTGTTCTATTCGATCAGCAACTGCCAGCCGGGCTTGCGCAACGTCTCGCTTGGCAACTTCCTGATCAAGCGGGTGGCCGATGAGCTCAAGCGCGAGCTGCCGCAGCTCAAGACCTTCTGCACGTTGTCGCCGATTCCGACGCTGGTGCCGTGGCTGACGCGCTTGCAGCGCCTCGACGCGCTGCCCGGCGTCAAGCCGCAGCAAGTCGAACGCGCACTGCAATCGCTGACCCTGCTGCGCAAGGCCTGCGGCGACGATCTCGCGGGCCTCAGCCACGCCGCCACGCTGCAGGCCATGCCGGTGGCCGCGCACCAGGCGCTGTGTCGGCTGGCCACGCTGTACCTGGTGCACGCCTCGCCGACTCCGCAGGGCGACCCGGTGGCGCGTTTTCATCTCGACAACGGCGCGCGCCTGGAACGCTTGAACGCCAACGCCAACCTGTCGGCCAGGGCCTCAAACAAGCGGCGGGCCTGATGGTCAACTACCTGTACGACCTGTCGCGCATCGAGACTTGCCACGATCGATTCGTGCACGGTCGGGTGGTACATTCGCGCGCGCTTTCGGCGCTGCTGTAGCCGCATCGTCAACGATGGTGCGCTGCACCGAACCCCAGGAGACCGCATGATTTCCACCCCTCGACCCTCGCGCCGTGTGGTGTTGCGCGCCGCCGCCGCAGTGGCCGCGTTGGGCAGCTGCGCCGTCAGGGCGCAGGCGTGGCCTAACAAGCCCGTCACGCTGATCGTGCCGTTCCCGGCCGGCGGCGGCACCGACGCGTTCGCGCGGCCGATGACGGCCATGCTGACCAAGGACCTCGGCCGCCAGGTGATCATCGACAACAAGGGCGGCGCCGGCGGCACGGTGGGTGCCTCGGTGGCGTCGCGAGGCCGCGCCCGACGGCTACACGTTCTTCATGGGCGCGGTGCACCACACGATCGCGCCGTCGATGTACGCCAAGCTCGACTACAACCTGGAGACCGACTTCGTGCCCGTCGGGCTGGTGTCGAGCGTGCCGCAGGTGATCGTGGTGCATCCGCAGCGCGGTGCCGGTCAACGACCTGCAGGAGTTTCTCGACTACGTGCGCAAGAACCCCGGCAAGCTCAACTACGGCTCGGCCGGCAACGGCACGTCGCACCACCTGGCCGGCGAGCTGTTCAAGCTGCAGACCAAGACCTTCATCACCCACATTCCGTACCGCGGCGCCGGCCCTGCGCTGCAGGACCTGATTGCCGGCCAGGTCGACATGATGTTCGACGGCATGGGCTCGTCGGCCTCGCACATCCGGGGCGGCCGCATCAAGGCGCTGGCGGTGGCCTCGCAACGCCGCGCACCGGGCTTTGCCGATGTGCCCACCAGCGTCGAAGCCGGCGGTCCGGACTACCAGGTGTCCACCTGGTATGGCATCTGGGCGCCCAAGGGCACGCCGAAGGATATCACCGAGCACATGCAGGCCGAGATGAAGAAGGCGTTCGCCGCCGACGACATCAAGACCCAGTGGAACGGGATGGGCGCCGAGATACCCAACCTGTACGGCGCCGACTTCGGCAAGTTCGTCAGCAGCGAGATCAAACGCTGGGCCGAAGTGGTGAAGGCTTCGGGCGCGAAGCTGGATTGACACGGCACCGGCGCGGCGGCTGACACCATGCTTGCCTGCTCTTGTTCTTGTGTGAGGCAAAGTCGCGGGCGGGTGTGCGGCGGCGCTCGAATGCGGCAGCCCTTCGCTGCGCTCCGGGTGCCCTGCGGTGCTCGGTCTCGTGGCTCGTCGCGAAACTCGCTGCGCTCACTGCGTTCGCTGCGCTCGGACAATCGCGACGAGTATGAAGACGAAGCGCGCTTGCGCGCGCGGCCACGAGCCCTGCGCTCCTCGGCGCCGCATATGTCGCTGCCTCCGCCACCCACCCCCGGCTTTGCCGGCACCACCGTGCCTGTTTTCGACAAACACCACTAGCACAGCAGCACGGTGGGTGGTGCCCGGGGTGGGCGATTTGTGGGGCGGCGAGAAGCGCAGCGCCGGGGTCGGCGCGCATAGCGCGCTTCGTTCATCTAACTCGCCGCGATTGTCCGAGCGCAACGAACGCAAGTGAGTGCAGCGAGTTTCGCGGCGCGACCCTGGCGCGAGCATCGCAGCGAAGTCGGCGCCTTTGGCCGACCGACCCAGTATGAGCCCGCACCGGGTACCGCCCGCCGCGCCGCACTGCAGATCCGCAGGGCGATCGGCGCAAAGCGATGAACAACGCCAACGTCTTCGCCGCAGTGCGGGCCGCATTCCCGAACGATCTCGACACCGTCGCGATCGAAACCGCAGATGGGCCTGGCGCGCCGCTGCACTACACATGGCGCGACCTCGAGCGCGGCACCGCCATGCTGGCCAACGTGTTCGCGTCTCTCGGGTTGCCGGCTGGCGCGCGCGTGGCGGTGCAGGTCGACAAGAGCGTCGAAGGGCTGATGCTGTATCTGGCGGTGCAGCGCGCGGGCCTGGTGTACCTGCCGCTGAACAACGCCTACCAGCAGGCCGAGATCGAATATTTCATCGGCGACGCCGAGCCGGCGGTGGTGGTGCTGCGCGTCGAAGGATTTCACCTGGATCTCGCGGCTGGCGTTCAGGCAGGGCACGAAGAACGTGTTCTCGCTCGGCGACGACCGCAGCGGCAGCCTGCTCGAGAGCGCCGCGTGGATGAGCGACGATGCACACCCCGCGGTGAGCGGGGCCGACGATCTGGCGGCGATTCTCTACACCAGCGGCACCACCGGGCGCAGCAAGGGCGCGATGCTGACGCACGGCAACCTGTTGTCCAACGCTCGCGTGCTCAAAGACTATTGGGGATGGCAGGCCGGCGACGTGATGCTTCACGTGCTGCCGATCTTTCACGTGCATGGCCTGTTCGTCGCCTCGCACGGTGCGCTGCTCAACGGCAGCAAGATGATCTGGTTCTCGCGCTTCGACCCCAAGGCCGCGATCACGCGCTTCGCCGATGCCACCGTGTTCATGGGCGTGCCGACGTTGTACACGCGGCTGCTGGCGGAGCCTGCCCTCACGCGCGAGGCGTGTGCGCACATGCGCTTGTTCATTTCGGGTTCGGCGCCATTGCAGGTGGAGACCTTCGATGCCTGGCGTGAGCGCACTGGCCACACGATCGTCGAGCGCTACGGCATGAGCGAGACCGTGATGCTAACCAGCAATCCATACCACGAGCAAAACGGGCGAACGCCGTCGCGGCACCGTGGGCTTTCCGCTGCCGGGCGTGCAGGTGCGTGTGCGTGACGATGCCGGCGCACGCGTGCCCCGCCGGCGAGATCGGCGGCATCGAGGTCAAGGGGCCGAACGTTTTTGCCGGCTACTGGCGCATGCCCGAGAAGACGAAGGAAGAGTTCACCGGCCGACGGCTGGTTCAAGACCGGCGACGTCGGCAAGATCGACGAGCGCGGCTACGTCGACGATCGTCGGCCGCAGCAAGGACCTGGTGATCACCGGCGGCTACAACGTCTACCCGGCCGAGGTCGAGGGCTTCATCAACGAGTTGCCGGGCGTGGCCGAGTCGGCGGTGGTGGGCGCTGCCGCATCCCGACTTCGGCGAGGGCGTGGTCGCGGTCGTGGTGCCCAAACCGGGCAACCAGCTCGACGGCGCGGCGATCGTCAGCGCGCTGAAGGAGCCGCATCGCCAACTTCAAGGTGCCCAAGCGGGTGTTCGTGGTCGACGAGCTGCCGCGCAACACGATGGGCAAGGTGCAGAAGAACCTGCTGCGCCAGCAGCACCAGGGGCTGTTTGGCGGCTGACCCAGGCACCGCACCGCGGCGCCGCGCCCAGCGCCGGATGATGCGCGCTGCCCGCGCTGCGGCGGCGACTTTCACTGCGGTATGAACGATGCGACGCCGTGTGCGTGCACGACGTTGCGCTTGAGCGCCACCACGCTGAGCGAGCTGCGTGCGCGCTACCACGGCTGCCTGTGCCTGCAATGCCTGCATGCGCTGGCACACGACGACACCACCGGCTCGCCGCCCAGCGCCGCTACCAATCCGATCGATCGCGGCCTCGACGCCTTGACTCGAGGCGCGATGCCGCTGGCGATCGGGGTGACGCTGCTGCTGTGCATGCAATGGCCGCTGCGCGACCTCGTGCATGCGGGGTCCACCCAGGCCAACGACCTCGCGCAGTGGTTGTTTGCGCTGTACGTCGCGCTGTCGCTGCGCCACGCCACGCGCCATCACGCGCACCTCACCGCACGCGGTGACCTCGCGGCCCTGTCGAATCCGACCTCGGCGCAACGCAGCCATTGGCGCGCGATCGGCGCCTCGCTGTGCCTGCTGCTGTGGGCGGCCTATCTGCTGATTGCCGGTTGGCCTGAGGTGCTGCAGGCGGTGCGCAGCGGCGAGCGCTTCCCCGAAACCGACAATCCAGGCTACTTCATGACCCACGTGGCGATGCTGTTGCTGGCGCTGCTGGCCACCTGGCAGGGCGCGCGCGATCTGTGGCGCGCACTGCGGCCGCGCCACGCGTAAAAGCCGCCGTGGGCGCAATCGGCCTGTTGCTGCTGGTGCTGGCGCTGGCGCTGATGCTGCGCACCGGCTGGCCCACCTACTCTGGTGCTGCTGGGTGTCTGCTCGATCGGCGCGTTGGCCGGTTTGGCCAGCGGCGTGATCCAGCCGCACATGCTCGGCCGGTCTGCCCACCCGGGTGATCGGCCTGCTCAACCACGATCTGCTGCAGGCGCTGGTGATCTACGGCCTGGTCGGCGCCCTGCTGATTCGACTCGACCTGGCCGGCAACGTTTACGGCGGTCTGCGCAGCGTGCTGTGGCCGCTACTGCCACGCGCGGCCAGCGTCGGTCTCGGGGCTGGCACTGGGTGCACTGCTGGCGCCGATCAACGGTTCGGTCGGCGCCAGCCTGATGACGCTCAACCGCAGCACCGCGGCCCGTTGGACCGCCGAAGGCATGCCAGCAGCGCGCCGCACCACACTGCTGGCGGTGGCCAGCACGCTGGGCGTGCTGATTCCGCCATCGCTGGTGTTGCTGCTGCTGGGCGACGCGATGCTGCGCGCGCACACCGAGGGCCTGGACATCGCGCGCGCGTTGCAGCTGCCTCTGGCGGCCGAACGCATCCGCGTCGTCAACACGCAAGACGTGATGCAGGCCGTGCTACCGCCGGGCGCGCTGCTGTTGATCGGCTGGCTGCGTGCTGACCATCGTCGGTGCCCGGCACGACGTGCCCTCGGCCACTGGCACGCGCGTGCATCGCGCCGGGAACGACGTAGCCTTGTTCGTGGTGCCGGCAGCGCTGTTGCTGCTGCTGGCCTTGGTGGCCAGCGGCCGCGTGCGCGCGGTCGAGGGTGCGGCCAGCGCCGGCGTCGCGCTGCTGCTGTGGGGCGCGCTCAGCCGGCAGCTCACGCGGCAACGGCTCGGCGAGGTGCTCAGCGATGCGATGGTGATCACCGGCGTGCTGTTCGCGTTGTTGTTGGCCGCCACCACCTTTCGTTGCTGTTGCGGTTGCTCGGCACCGATCGCCTGGTCGCCGACGCGATGGTGGCGTTCGGCGGCGGGTCGCGGCAGGCCGTGCTGCTGGTGCTCGGCGTGCTGCTGTTGTGCGCCTTCGTGCTCGACGCCTTCGAGCTGACCTTTCTGGTGGTACCGATCGTGATGCCGCCGTTGCTGTCGCGGGTGGGTGATGCGGCCCGGGTCTCCACGTTGGTGCTGCTGGTGCTGCAACTCGGTTTCCTGCTGCCACCGTTCGGTTACTCGGTGGTGCTCGCACGCGGCCTGGCCAGCGAGCGGCCCACGTGGGCGGCCATCGGCCGGCCGCTGTTGCCGCTACCTGCTGTGGCTGCTGGCGGTGATCGCGCTGGTGGTGGCGTGGCCACAACCGACGCAGTGGATGCGAACCGCACCATTGCACCTGCCGCCGGCCGACGCGATGAACGCGGACCGCGCTCGACGAGCTGATGCGCGAGATGTCAACGCCGCGCGATGCCAGGCACCCTGAAGCGGCATCGGTCGACGGGCGACGGCCTAGGGATAACGGCCATCCGCCGCGAGAGTAACCATCGTTACGATCGCGCGACCTCCCAGCGGCGCGCATGGCAATCCCATTCGACTTCGACACGCTGTCCGCGCTGTACCGCACGATGGCGCGCATCCGCGCGTTCGAAGACGCGAGCCGAGCGCGCCAGCCAGGGCGGCGTCGCCGGCGTTCGGCGCAGCACGCCAGCGGCAGCGCAACGTGCGCGGGCCGCTGCACCTGTCGACCGGCCAGGAGGCGGTCGCCGCCGGCGTCGTGCGCGCACCTCGCAGCGCGAGCGACCTGCTGACCTCGACGCATCGCGGCCACGGCCACACGCTGGCCAAGGGCGCTGACATGCACGCGATGATGCGCCGAGCTGTTCGGCCGCGCCACCGGCTACAACGGCGGCAAGGGCGGCTCGATGCACATCGCCGATTTCTCGGTCGGCATGCTCGGCGCCAACGGCGTCGTGGCGGCCGGCATGCCGATCGCGGTCGGCGCCGCGCATGCGCTGAAGCTGCGCGGCGGCCGCACGTCGTGGCGTGTTTCTTCGGCGACGGCGCAATCAACCGCGGGCCGTTTCTCGAGGCGCTGAACTGGGCGTCGATCTATCGACTGCCGGTGCTGTTCGTCTGCGAGGACAACCGCTGGTCGGCGACGCACCGAGACCGACGCCGATGACCGCTGGCGACGGCGCAGCCGCGCGCGCACGCGATCGGCATCCCGGCCGCCGACGGGTCGACGGCAACGACGTGTTCGGCGTGCCGCGGCCGCGAGCGACTTGCTGCGCGAGGTGCGCGACGGCGACGGCCCGCGTTTGCCTGCACGCGCTGACCTACCGCATCAAGGGCCACGTGTCGGTCGACCCGGCGGCGCTATCGCGACCGGCAGAAGTCGAGGCCGCGCTGCGCGAGCGACCCGATCCGATCCGCGCCGCCTGCGCACGCGGTGGCGCAGCCGCCGAGCGAGCGCTCGAGTCGCGCGCGAGCGCGGAGGTCGAGCAAGCCGTGGTCGCTGCCGCGCACCGTGGCCGGCGGCGACGCAGCTCTAGCCAGCGTGCAGCACGCCGGGCTGCCGATGAGCACCGACGTCGCCGAGGCGCATCCGTGGGGACTGAGCCAGGCGATGGCAGCGCCGATGAGCTACGCCCAGGCGCGCGTGCGCCGCGCTGCTGGCCGAGCGCGATGCACGGCCGACGCCGCGACGTGCGTCGCGCTCGTGCGAAGACGTCGGGCGCGGCGGCGTGTTCGGCCAGTACCGCGGGCCTGCAGGCAGGAGTTCGGCGCCGGCGCGCGTGATCGACACGCCGATCTCCGAGGCCACCATCGTCGGCGCTGGCGGTCGGCATGGCGCTCGCGGGCCTGAAGCCGGTGGTCGAGATGCGCGTGGTCGACTTCGCGCTGTGCGCGATCGACGAGATCGTCAACCAGGCGGCGAAGAACCGCTTACATGTTCGGCGGCCAGGGCCGCGTGCCGCTGGTCGCGCGCGCATGCCGATCGGCATCTGGGCGGCGATCGGCCGCGCAGCACTCGCAGTCGCTCGAAGCCTGGTTCGCGCACATGCCGGGCCTGGTGGTCGTGTGCCTGGCGACGCCGGCAGGACAACTACGCGCCTGCTGCGCAGCGGCGCTCGCCAGCGGCGACCCGGTGGTCTACATGGAGCACAAGGACGCTGTGGGCCAGCGCGGCGAGGTCGACGCCGCAGCACGACGTGCCGAACTCGGGCAAAGTGCGCGTCGCGCGCGCGCAGGGCGGCGACGCTGACGCTCGTGAGCTGGTCGCGCCAGACTGCATGCGTGCGCTGCAGGCCGGCCGAGCAGCTGGCCGCGCAGGGCGTCGACGCCGAGGTGATCGCACCTGCGCACGCATCTGGCCCTGGGACCGCGACGCTGGTGCTCGCATCGGCTGCGCGCACCGGGCGCGCTGCTGGTTGTGCACGAAGCGGTGCAGGTGGCTGGCTTCGGTGCCGAAGTCGTGGCGCGTGGCGCAGGCGCTGCCGGCTGCCGCGTCGCGCGCGCCTGGGTGGCCCGCGACTTCCGGTGGGCTGCTCGCAGCCGCTGGAGGCGCAGGCGCGCGTCGACGCGGCGGCCGTGGTCGGCCGCCGCGCGTGAAGCTGCTGGCAGATGAAGCGGCCAGCGAGGAGTGGCGGTGCTGTGCATGGCGGCGCTGGTGGTGATCACGCTGCTCAACGTGGTCACGCGCTACCTCACCGACCAGTCGTTCGCCTGGACCGAAGAGATCTCGATCGTGCTGATGGTCGTGATGACGCTGGCCGGCGCCAGCGGCGGCCGCGGGGCGCGACGCGCACATCCGCATCGGGCGCTCTACGACAGCGGGTCAGCCGCAGCAGCGCCGCCGTGCACTGCGCTTGCTCTCGGCCGGCGGTCGCCACCGCATTGGTGTTCGCGCTGCTCACGTTCTGTTCTGCGCGTGGTGGCCGACGAGGTGCGCTGGGCCGAGACGTCGATGGGCCTGGGCGTGCCGCGCTGGTGGTTCAGGCGGCGCCGGTGTTCACGGCGGCTGTTGCGTTGCGTTCGCTGGTGTGGGGTGGCAGGTTTGGCAGCGGCCGCCAGGCAGCATGAGAAGGCGGTCGCCACGATCCCAACGATCGACCGAGATGATCGGCTTCGTCCTCTTTGCCGTCTTCATTGGCGCTGATGATCGCCGGCGTGCCGATTGCGCGGTGGCGCTGGGCGCTGGCATGCTGGCAATGGCGATGGCTCGGAATCATCCGCGGCGAGCTGCCGGCTCCGCCGCTGCACCGTATATGTTCGGGATCGGGCCGCTCGACGCCGGGGGCGGCAAATCGCGCTGGAGAGATTTGCCCGCGAGGCGAGATGGCTGTGCGCGCCCCGGTCGAAAGGCCGGCTGTATGGCGGCGCCACCCGCGTTCCTTGCGGGAACCGCGATCGGCAACGCCCCAGGTGCAGACGACCGTGCCCGCCGGCACTGCTTTCGCTCGCTCGACCTCGAGGTCTACTTCCTGCGGCCCGTTGTTCCGGACGGGCGCGACCTCACGGCGCACGGCACGGTCACGCACCGCGGCGCAGCGTCGTGATCGGAACGTCGGGTGGTGTTCGACGCGGAACTGGAAAGAAAGTCGCGGTCGCGACCAGCTCCGCGCTGATCCTCCCCGGGCGGCCGGCGGCCGTGACGACCGAGTTGAGTCCGCCCGATCCGACGGCGGAAGAAGTAGATCGCGCGTCGACCCGAAGGCTAAGCACCAGTTAGGCGGCAAAGATGAATTTCGTGGATTCACACTTCAGTCCGGGAGCATCGGTTCTCTATTGGCAAAGAGCTCGAGCTCTGGCCAGAACTACTACCTCTCCATCCCGGTTTCGAACCGGCTTGTGGATTACGAGGGTACTACGAAATGCCCAGGGAGCTCCAGCGACGCGTTCCTGCGAACATCTTGTTTCACCCTGGCGCAGTTGGCCGCGCGATGCCGGTGCACGCAGGAGTGCGACGAATGGCTTTCTACAAGCCCGGCACTGATCGGGGCGAGCCTTCTTGGGCCTGGCACCACTGCCCGCGCGGGCAGTGGTGCTGGCTAAGAATCGACCGAAAGCTTGTGGAACAGCATTCGTCACGCTCGCGTGCAGCATCGCGCGGCGGGGCAAATCGTCTGCGAAGCGCTGAAACGACTCATAGTATATCGCCGGTCGAAGCCGGGATGTAGTAGCGGCCGATCTCTTTATGAAGACTGTAGTCTGCCTTCGCTCGGTCGTCTGCCGATGCCCGGCGCTTTTCGTCGCGTCAGCCTCCGACGTTCGGTAACGCTGCGCCTGACCAGCTGTTTCTGCCGTGCGTCGCCGTCAACGAATGCGGGAAGTACCTGCTCAGATCGACCGGAGCGACGAGACAGTCTGCCGTCGATCGCGGTTCCGAAGTATGCCTCGCCGGCGCTATCTTCAGCGGGCCTCCAGCGCGATTTCGTCTTCGGCAGCAATGGTGCGGCGGCGGGCCAGCGGCTCATGGATATTCAGCCATCGCCGACCAGCGCCCAGCGCCACCGCAATCGACGCGCCAGCAGCGCCAGACGTAAAGCGAAATCGTGGCGACCTGGCGACGCTGCCTGCCGCCCCAACGCCAGCACGCAGCACGCCACCGCCGCGGTGACAACGGCACCGCAGGCGAACCACCAGCGTAATACTGCCCATCTGACACCACGCGAAAACAGAACGTCGGCAACGTTTATATTTGGCGCCGACGCGGCGGCAGACTGACCGTGCCGGCAGCCCCGCTGATCGTTTGCGCGCCGTCCGGATGGCGTAACCCGGCGTCGGCCATCAGCGATCTCTTGAACCTGTTCGATGGCCATCTTTCAGCGCGCCACCTTTCCGCCTTCCTCTTCGCTGGCGACGCGCCGCTTCATCGCGGCAACTCACGCGCGGCGTCGACCGCGACCATCGACGCGCCCAGCGATACCGGGAGATCGCGCGACGGCAACCAGGCGTACGTAACCACGACTTCGGCACCGAATACCTGCAGCGTCACAGCATTCGTCTGCGCGATGCGGCACAACCTGGTACAGATCGACCGTACGTTCCAATTATTCAGGCCTGCGCGCGCGCTGTGGCGCATTCCTGAGCGTCAGTCGGCGGCCGCTGCGACAGTACTGCCAACGGCATCCTGCTACAGCGTCGCTCCGTAATTTACCGCCCGGGTCGTGCTGACCAGCGCTGCGCGTGCGTCGATGCGACGTCGACTGCGTTCAGACGACTGCACGGTGCGCGGCGTCTAGCGTGCATCGGCACCATGCAACCGCCAATAGCGGTTCTTCACTGCCTGACCATTGTCGTCGATCGCGCACAACCGCATCTCGATCGCAGCTTCAAGCCTGGCGCCATCTCGTCGTCGCGCTGAGCCAGCGGCCTGGATTGAACACGCCGCGCCCGACGTCTTCACCGTCACGACTGCTGGATCGACCATCGCGCCGATATCATCGATGACACCTCGGCTGGTCATCTGCCCGCGATCACATCATCACCTGGCGCTGCGCGCCGCTAACCGCTTGAATTCGCCTGGCGATCCCGCCGGCGGAAATCGCGGCCGTCTGCTCGATCATATCCGCCGTTCTGCACCTGGTGTAGACTGCGGTCGCGACCTGCGGCGACGCTGCGCTCGACCTCCGCTGCGGCGATCAGCGCGTCGGCGGCTGCGCCGATTCGCCGCGAACCTCGCGCGGCAAGTCGCCCGTGGCGTGCCTGCATCGTTAGCGTCGACGATGACAGCCGCGCTGGCCGTATCCTCGCGATATCATCGCGCTCAGCGTTATAACGGCAACACCGACGAGCGCCCGATCGCCTCGGGCGCAGCCCGCAGCAGGCATCACCAATATGCCACGGCGACAACGCCGCTGGCTCCTGCGCGCCCCTCGACGAACCGCCACCAGCTACCCGTTGACGAGCGCTGCCGACAATCGGCGTGTGCGTCGAACCGATCCTGCCGTTGAAAAACTGTGTCGAGGCGACCATCAGCGCCCTTGGCCGCGGCGATAAGTACCGCGCACCGACCTGCCCCTCTTAATCCGTGGACCGCGCAACATTTGACGCGATAGCGATCTTCGAACATCCGCACTGCTATCGTAAATATTTTGGCGCGGCCAGCCATGTCGAGGAGTCGAGGGGGTACCGGCGCGCCACTGGAAGCGTCGCGCGATCCTGGCTGTCTGCGGCGGATGGCTATCCCTAAAGGCAAAATCGCCCGTCGACCGATCGCGATAACGCTGGCATCAGCGACCAGGTTATCTCGCGCGCAATCCTTCGTCGACGCGATCGCGTTCATCGAGCAACGCTTTGGCTCGCAATGTGCGGATGCATCCGCCACGCACCACCAGCGCGTCTTACGCCAGCAGCCACGGCAGGCTGCAGCCGTACGTGGGGCGCTCGCGCGTCAGCGCACGCAGAACCGAGTTACCAGCCTGGCACCAGCGCGTGGTTGGAGCCTCGCCACGCCGCGACGGCAACGATCGGTACCACCAGAAGATCGGCTCAGGCGTCGAGGCACTGGCAGCGCATCGGGCACCAGCTGCGCAGCCCGCCGCCGAGGAACACCACCGACCGTCGGCGACCAACGTCACGATCGCAACAGCTCGACCAACAACGGCGAAACCGCGCCGGTGATCCTGCATCGCATCGCGGCACCTCGCCGAGCCGTGTGAAACTAATCATCCCCGCAGCACCTGACACGCCTCGACACCGCGCGCACCGCCATACGCCAGCAGCGCCGCCGGCGCACCACGACGAATTCCCCATCTGCGCCAGTGACCGGCCGGTGATGAACGAACCGGCGCCGAGTAGCGCTGACGCGTCGTCTTGCGCTGTTGACGACTTCGGCCGCCGGAGGCAGTATTCTCGTGCCTGCGCGCCACGGTATCGTCGCCCGGCGCAGCAAGCGCCAGCGATGGCAGCGTCAACACGCCCGGCGCGTGCTGACACCGGCAGTGGTGCGCTGCCGGACGCTGCGCGTCAGCCAGCATAACCCCATGTCCGCGCGTGGCGACAACACTGCACCAGTTTGCCGTGTGCCGACAGGTCAATCAGCGGAGACTCATTTGCGTAGATCACCAGCGCTTCCAGCGTCGTGGCCAGACCACCCACCGGCGAGCATCTGCGGCCTGGATCGCCGCTGGCCAAACCACTGTTTGCACCGATCAGCTGAACACCCAGCTGGCCTGTATAGATGGTCGATGCGTATCAACGGCACCAACAGACCGATTATTCCCGCGACGGCTTTGGCGCTGACTGCGCCACCAGACGCGCCATGCCAGCGGCAGCGCGCCAGCAACGTATCTGGCCTTCAGATCGGTTTCCGGAAGCCTTCGCCGCTGCACCGCCTGCAGCACCTCAGCCGGCAATCAGCCCGCAGCATCGCATACCGAGATCAGTGAATCACCGTGAATGTGATGGCGCGTGGTGGCAGCATTAACGCGTAACACAAACAACTTTGCGCGATCCTGGAGTGAATTTCAATAGGCAACAGCTAACATCACCCGACGATCGCGGCTTTCGATCGACGGCGCTGGGCGGCAGCCGGTGTCGTGATGCCAGCGCATGCAGCGTGAACTGCTTTAGCCATGTGCGCAATGTGTACTCAATAACGTCGTGCGCAGCCTCATCGTGGAATCGCTGCAGCGTGGGCGCCGGCAGCGCGCGGCACCGATCGCCGCAAACGGCAGCCTGTACTGCGCCTTATCGACCTGTTGACCTGAACACGCTAACTGCTGAGTTGGCGATGCGATCATAAAGCGCTGACATAGTGCGGCGGCCTACACCTCGACACTCCATTCGTTGATCAGCCTATGTTCTCGACGCGGAATGGCTGTTTCAGGTCGCTGCTGCGACCGTCGCATAGTCGCGATTCGTCGATCTTTAACGTCGTAGCCGACCGGTAATTCTTCCTTCGTCTTCTCCGGCATGCGCCAGTAACCGACTGCCCGTTCGGCCGCGACCTCGATGCCGCCGTCTCGCCTGGCGGGCGTGCGATCGTCACCGCCGCCCCGGCAGCCACGGTGCCGCGACGGCCGTTGTTTTCGTGGTGTCTTAGCTGGCATGCCTTCGTTGTCGTATTGGCCAGTGCGCTTTGAATCTCCACCTGCAACCGGGCAAGCGAAGATCGTGGCGTCTCTGAATCTTTGAGCGAGGCGTGGACAACATGCGTCGGCGTCACGCCTTGCGCCCGGTGTGCCGCTGGTGTAAACCCGGCCGCGGGGAAGCGGCAGTAAGATAAATCCACGGCCTCTCGAAGCGAGACTACCGCTGCGATGCGAGCGGGAAACGCGTTCTTCGTCTGCTACAACCGCGGATCAGGTAATCACGCGCGAACTGCACCCAACCAGTATTCGATCTCGGCAGCGACAGTGCGAACCCGCGCTACAAGGTCAGCATCGGCCCGCTCGTGTCTTGTCGACCTGCTGCCGCCACGCGCCGGCGAAGCGAACATGTGGTGCCGCTCGACATGTGAATGCTGGCGGCATCATCGAACTACGGTTTCGTCGCGACGGTGTCAGTCGTTCGAATGCGGCCCCGCACTGCGGCGGCGACAAATACCTGCGGATATCTGCAGACGTTGCGCGGTGCGAATATGCTGGGTCAGTCGGCCAAAGCCGACTTCGCTGCGATATAAGCGCCGGTCGCGCCGCGAAGCTCGCTGCACTCCTTCGTTCGTTGCGGCACGGATAATCGCGGCGCAAGCGCTGCGCCGACCCCAAGCTCTGCCCCAAATCGCTAGCCACCACCGCTGTTGTGTGAAAACAGCTCCACGCGTGATACCGGCAAACCGGGGGTGGACCCGGAGGCAGCGCTGACATATCTGATCGAGAGATCGCGCGTGGCCACCGCCTCGTACAATACTCGTCGCGATTGTCAGTAGCGCCCTGTGGCACAGCCTCACGGCTGGACAGAGACCCAGACGAGAGCTGCCTCAAAAGCCACATTTGACAGGCAAGCATGGTGTCAGCCGCGCGCTGTCTCTATCCAGCTTCGCGCCAATGCCGCTCAGCTGATCTCGCTGCTTTATTTGAAACACTGAGGGTGATCGGCATATCCAAAGCGTTATGATGTCGCGGCAGACATAGCCATATTAACTCGATGGCGGCGTCGCCCTTGGGCACCAGATCTCAACACCGTAGCCGGCTTCGACTGGTTATCGGCGACCACGGGCCACCGCCAGCTGCCGCCGAGCCTGCCGTGTCATCACCAGCGAAGACCAGCGCCATATGTGAAGATGGCGAATCGCCGGCCAGATGTAGCCATAACTGCGTAGTCGGGTTCCGGCAGGTCTTTGACCGGCGTTCCGCCATGGCGAACCAGAGTTATCCCAGTCGAGCTGGCGATACATCGGCAGCGTCGTCACAGCGCCCATGAAACGATATCAGTGAGATACCGTGCCGCTGCTGTTGTCGATGTTTTGAAGATCTGAATCAGCCATGGCGACTCCGCCGGCGACCCACGTCAGCGAGCTGCGCTCTGGCTGGCGCAACTGCTAACGCGACTTCTTTACAGCCTGGCGAAAGTGAAACCGATCAGGGTTCAGTGCAGCGTCGCGGCATTTGGCGCCGAAAGCGCGCGCGAATGCTGCACCCGACGCGGTGAAATCGATCGTGGCAATGCGCGACACATTGGGCTGAGCCCACCGCTGACGCTGTCGATAGGTGGCGCTCGCCGGACGTTCCGAACCGTGTCGAGACGCGCCGCCGGGCCGCCAGGCGCATGGTAACCGACGTCAATAACTGCAGCATGTGAAAGTGTGATGAACAGTCGTCGCCGCAGGTCTTGCGCGGCAGGTCGGCGTTACTAAACCAGCTCGCGGCTGTTCCCCGCCGACCGGCGCATCAGCGTTGCTATGACCGCGACCACCAGCGTTGGAAGTCGGCGACAACGGAAGACGCTGGTGCGCAGATAAACTTCACTGTCAGGAAGTTGCCAGAAGAACGTTGTAGCTGGCGGACGATCGAGATAGGGCTACCGCACGACGAAGTGTCGCTGGCCGGATGTGACTCTTCTGATCGATCAGCGCGGCCTCGACAACCTCGACAGCGATATCAACTTCGTCGAACTGGCGTGGAAGCGCTGTCGACCGCCTCTTGGCTCGTGCTCGGTATTCGCCGGTAGTTGATCGGCTGCAACCTGCAATTAATATTGTAAATGGTGGCCTCCCACCCGCTGCAGTTAGTTCTCGGCAGCTCGACCAGCCACTGGCACCTGAGTAGCAGCCGGAGACTCAGACGCCGAAGTAGCTAGGCACCGGCTATTACCGCCAGCTTACGGCCTTCGGAGTCGGGAAGCTGAGGAGAATCTGCTGTCGCACGCGCGCCGAAAATCATGGCAATGCAGCGAGCCGCTCGACAACATGAGGCAATAGCCACTTCAGGCATAACCAGGCCCGCACGGGGGTGGTCACGGCACGAGACCTGGCCAGCAGCTCGACAGTCAGCCACCGACTCAACCGCCTTTATCTGCACTCCGCCTGCCATGCCACGCGTGTGTGCACGACACCTGCAGCGCTTCAGTATGCGTGATGCGTGCAGCGTTACCGTCGCGCCGCTCGATCGGCGCGCGGTGCTCGTCGAAAAATCGTCGCTTGGCGCGGCTACCGGCTTCGCACTACAGGCACTGGTGAACATCACGCGCTCAGCAGCAGCACCTACGCGGCCGTGGTTAACCCGTGAATAAGCCGTCGATGTAGATGCGCGGCGGCGGCGCCAGCCGCGAATCACGACGTGTCGTCGCTGGCGCGGCGCTGTCAGCCTTCCAATCACCGGCAGCGCGCCTCGGCGTGATCGGTCATCTCGATGACGCGACAACCGCGGCACCATCGACCAGCAACCATTCTTTTCAGCGCCTCGCGCAACGGCTGATCTACCGGCGCGCGGCGAAGCGCGACTCAGCTCGCGGTCGAATACAATCTTACCGGAATAGCCCAGAAATCGGCAATAGTGGGTCACTATACCGAATATATCGTGGCGATTGGCGCCGCGGCCCGGGTTCTGTGCCGGGCCTGAACTGGGCGCGCGCTGGCCGCGTCGAGCAGACAGTACGTGATTGCTCAGCACTTCGCGGCATAACCGAAGCTCGCTGCGCGTGTTCGACGCGCAGACCACGATAGCCGCAGCCTACCATCGTGTGTGGCGAGAATACCAAGCGGCGTTTCGGCTTTGCAGAGACTATCATTATGATCAGTATATTCCGCGATAAGTTAGTCGACCAGCGTGATCCTGTGGTCTGAGACCGGCGTTCCTGGTAACAAGCCTGCCGCTACGCGACGACGCGGCGTGAAATAGCGATGGATTACCCCGAGTATCTGATGCAGCCGCTGATGACAAATTCTGCGGCTGCAGCGCAGGCGCGCAGCGCCAACAAGCGCCGTACGATCGCGGCGCGCTCAGTCAGCGCCGGAAGGCGCACCGCGTCACCTTCATTGATGCTGCTGTAACTGCCAGCGAACGCGTGCATCGGCGCGCGTACCGCCGTTCGTCACCGTCCGCGGTGCCGGAACCTTCGCTCGAAACAGATTTCGGCACGTCGCTCCAGCGCCTACACCGGCATATTCGACTGACGACACCACGGCGCATTATTTCTCGACGAGATCGGCGCAAGCCAGGCGATTGGGCGTCATTGTCGTCGCCGCCAGCCTGTTTACTCAGACGATGTGGCAAGGCTATTCCCGTGCCGTCTCCTTCACCACCCGATCCGGCTGCGCAGCATTCAGCCGGCTTTGCGACCTCAGTACGGCCGGCGCGTTACTCGATCGCGGCACACCGACCTGGCATTGAAACTAACGGCGCGCAACGATCCGCGAGCCGCAACATTAACAGACAAGCGAACGACCTCGTGTCTCGGCGCGCGCCACTGCTCGGCAACTCGCCGAACCAGCGCTGCAGCGGTGCTGCCCGCCCCAACCTCGTATGCGCACTGCCCGATCGCCGGTAATCCTGAAGCTGGCCATCGCCAACTGCGTTCGCGCGCCGCGTTGCATGGCGCGTAACGCCAAAGAGACGCGGCACTCTGTTCGCCATTCACCGCTAATTCGCAACCTATTCGACAGAACCACGAGCGCAGCAAATGAAGAACAAACGATGACACGCGTCAGCAGATCGGCGGCGTGCGCAAATCGCTCGACGTCGTGCGTGATCCGTTTCGCGGCGCAAAAACTGGCGTGATGGCGATCAGCAATACGCAACGG
>ERZ1370068.5361-contig-4384_pt1 | contig 49567 bp, 84 predicted proteins | sample MGYA00561227_ERZ1370068 | MGnify/ENA primary metagenome ERZ1370068 (study PRJEB38410, sample SAMEA6850437) | metagenome | study: Metagenomic assessment of the ecological functions of the soil: analysis of the soil microbiota associated with the... | reverse complement strand
AGTTACGTATTGCTACCCTACGCCCTCGTGTTATCGCGGCACGCACCCAGAATCATCCCATCCTGATTATCGCCGACTACTATCTCCAGCCACCTTCCTGACGCAGCCGACCTGGGTGGAGGACATACGGCCGTTTCGTGCCGTCATGATGCCGCTCGATCTGCCGCCAGAAGCGACCGACATCGACCGCTTCATCCCGCCCGACTGCAAGCCAGCACACCATCGAGCGGGCGCGCGCAGTCAGCTACGCCTTCGACATGGCGAAGCGCCCTGCGTGGCGCCTTGCAGGACCTGAAGCTCGATCGTGGCCGCGTCGCTGTTCGACGACATGGGCGCGGGCCTCCGGCTCGGCCTGGAAGGGCAGTGACGGTCGCCGACGGCTACGATCCGTTGATGTTTGCGCGTGCCGTGAAGACGCCAGTCGAGCTCGAGCCTGCTCGAGCGCGTCGACGCGACTCAACGAGGCCGCGATCCGCCGCACGATAGCTGTCGCTGGGACAAGGCGCCACCTGGCGCGATCTCGAACAAGGCCTACGCCAGCTGCGGTGACCGAGCTCGGCGGCTTCGTGCGCGATCCGGGCGGCATGGTGTGGGGCCATCCGCGCGGCGCCGATCAGACGCATGATGCTGGCCACCGGGCTCGAGGACGACGAGGTGAGCGCCAGGCACGCACGTCATGTTCGACTGCCACGGCACCATCGATCTCTACTGCTGGGACGGCGGCAAGACCTGGGTGGTCGAAGGTCGAGCCCGAGGGCAGGGCAAAACGCTACGCCGAGGCGACCTGCGACGCGTCGGCGAGGCGCTGCTGGACGCCATGCGGCCGGGTCGCAAGATCAGCGAGCTGCAAGCGCGCGCGCGCGAGGTCTACCGCCAGGCAGGCGTACCCGGATCCAGCCTCGCGCCGTGATCTTCTTCCACGGTCTTGGCTCTCGCACATGGACATCGAGCAGACCGCTTGCGGATGGTCGGCCGGACGGCGACTGGGTGCTGGAAGAGAACATGGTGGCGCCCGTGCACCTTGCTCTACCCCGGCGGCGAGCACGAGCGCATCGTGGCTCGAGGAGGTCGTGCGCATCACCAAGGACGGCAGGACGACCGCTGTTCTCGTGGGGATTTGAGCCACTGACGGGACGTTGAACAAGATGAGCGCGATCGCAAAACCTGCAGACGGCACCTACCCGACGACCTGCTGGGAGTGCTCCACCTGCTGCGGGGCGCTGGCGACCGTGCGCGATGGCCGGGTCGTCGATTTCGCGCCCAACCGCGACCATCCCTACTCCAAGGGCGCCTTCTGCATCAAAGGCATCCGCGGCGCGCCGGGCATCACCTACGGCGCCAGCCGCCTGCTCTATCCCATGCGCCGGCACCGGCGCCCGCGGCGAGGGCAAGTGGGCGCGCGTCTCCTGGGACGAGGCGCTCGACGAGATGGCCGAGCGGCTGGCCCAGGTGCGCCAGAAATACGGGCCGGAGGCCATCGTCGGCGCCACCAGCGGCGCCTACTTCAGCCGCAGCCTGATCCTGGCGCTGACGCTTGCGCTCGATCGGCTCGCCCAACTGGATGATCAACCAGGACCTGTGCGGCGGCTGCCGCGCGGTCAGCGCGCGCGTCATGGGCCTCAACATCACGCGCGGCGAGGACATCGACAACACGCGCTGCGCGCTGATCGTCGGCCGCAACCCGAGCATCGCCGATCCCGGTGGAGTGGGCGGCCCTGAAGGCCGCCAAGAAGCGCGGCGCCCGCATGATCGTCATCGATCCCAAGCGCACGCAGGCGGCGCAGATGGCCGACATCTGGCTCGCTCCGCAGGATCGGCACCGATGCCGCGCTGGCGCTCGCCATGATGCACGTGCTGATCAGCGAGGGCCTCTACGACAAGGCGTTCGTGGCGCGCTGGTGCCACGGCTTCGATGCAGCTGGCCGCGAGGGCCGCGCAGTATCCGCCGGACGTTGCCGCAGCGCATCACCGGCGTGCCGGCCGAGCAGATCGTCGCCGCGGCCCGCATGTACGCCGACGGGCCCTCCACCTTCGTCAGCGGCCACGGCATCGACGCCTTCAGCGCCGGCGTGCAGACGTTCCGCGCCTACCACTGCCTCGTCGCCATCAGCGGCAACGTCGACCGCGCCGGCGGCAACCTGCGCCTGCGCACGCCGCGCGGCATGCGCAGCTACATCGATCTGCTGCACATGCCGCGAGTTCCGCCTCGACGCCGAGACCGAGCAGCGCACCATCGGCGCCGACCGCTTCCCGCTGTGGGCCGGGCCCAAGGGCTGGCAGACGGCCTGCCACAACCCCTCCGTCATCGACGCCATGCTCACGGGCCGCCCCTATCCCGTGCGCGCGCTCTATGCCAGCGGCGTCAACATCCTCGTCACCTATCCCAACACGCGGCGCACCATCGAGGCGCTGCGCTCGCTCGATTTCGTGGCGGTGGCGGCGCACGCCATGACGCCGACGGCCGAGCACGCCGACATCGTGCTGCCCAAGACCACCACGCTCGAGGAGGAAGAGGTATCGTTCATGCCGTCGGGCCCGACCGTGCTCTTCACGCGCGCCGTCGTGCCGCCCGCAGGGCGAGGCGCGCTCGCGAGATCGACATCGCCCTGCCGCTGCTCGCACAAGATGGGCGAGCGCCAGGCCATCGCCCGGCATCTTGCTGCCCTGGCGCTCGCAGCGCGAGTTCAACACCTATCTGCTGGGCGACTCCGGCATCCGCATCGAGGACCTGGAGCGGACGGGCTACCACCAGAGTCGACGCCGACCGGTCGCGCCGAAGCGCGGCCGTTCGCGACGCCGACCGGCAAGATCGAGCTGTTCTCCACCGACCATGGAGGAGCCTCGGGCTCGATCCGCTGCCGGCCTACGACCCGCCGAGCCGCGAGCGCCTGCCCGAGGTACGAGCGCAGCGCTATCCGCTGATCCTCGTCACCGGCGATCGCGAGAAGAGCTATCACCACTCGCGCTTCCGCGACCAGGCCTGGGCGCTCAAGGTCTCGCCCGACCCGCGGCTCACCATGCACCCCGACACGGCGCGCACCTGGGGCTCGACGACGGCGCCTGGGTGCATCTCGAGGTGGCGCGCGGCAAGGGCGCCTGCCGCCTGCGCGTCAAGCTCACCGATGCGACGCCGCCCGACGTGGTCAACACGGGCATGGGCTGGTGGCTGCCGTCCGATCCTGCGCCCGAGCGCGGCGCCCTCGACGTCAACATCAACGCGGCGCTCAACTATAGTGGACCTTACGATCCCATCTCCGGGTCCAGCGACATTCGCGGCTTGGCCTGCCGGGTCACCGCGATCGAAGCGTAGACCGCAAAAGGCGCCGCGCGCGGCGCGCGCCTGCTAGCTGTCGACCTTCGCCCGCCATCAGGCCTTGACGGGCTCGAAGGCGTAGCTGCTGCCGTCCTTGGAAATCGTAAAGCCGACGTTCGGGAAGCCGAAGTGATAGCCCGCGATCGTGGCCTTCTCGGCAATGACGCGATCGAGAAAAAGCGCGCGGCGCGTGGCCTCAGCCTTGGGCCCATCCATGTCGAACATCGAATACCAGCCCGGGTTCCTGACGAACAGGTGATGCAGACCCGTCACATCGCTTTGGATGAACAGCTGCTGCCCGCCGGAGGCGACCAGGAAGCGACATATGCCGCGGGCGTGCCGGGCGTGGCGGATGGCGCGCACACCGGGCGCCACCTCCGCCCCGTCGTTGTACTGGCTGACATTCTTCCAATTCGGGAAGGTCGCCTGCAAGCGGCGCGGCACCGCGCGCGCGCTTCGGGCAACTTCTCGATCAGGGCTGGATCGGTCCAAAACTTGAATTCGACCTCGGGCATCAGGATCGCCGCGTTGGGATAGATCTGCTCGCTCGTTTCTATGGCCCACAGACCGGAGGATGTGGTCGGCATGGAAATGCGAAATGACGACAGTATCTCCACCTTGGCGGGATCCGAGACCCGCAGCCTTCATGTTGTCGGCGAGCTTGCTACGACCGTCGGCGCGCCATTGCCGCCAAAGCCCGTGTCAAACAGCACGGTCTCTGCCGCCGCTGCGGATCGCCGTGGGCGTGAAGGTGTTGGTGAACTTGTCAGGGCCGGTGCCGGCGGCAACCAGGGCCTTCTTGACCTCGTCCAACGGCGCGTTCTTGACATAGCCTTCGATACCACGCTCGGCACCGCCGTCGTGCAGGCTAAAACCTCGATATCGCCGACCTTATACTTCAGGCTGTCGGCGGCGCGCTGAGCCTGCGCGGCCCCAATGAAGGCGATGGGACCCTTGAGGCCGAACACCAGAGCCGGCACCTACGCCGGCGAGCACGAGGTCGCGCCGCGAGACTTCAAACATGTCTTCCTCCTGGAGTTGCCCACGTCTGGGGGCGTCGCTTCGACGGATGTTCCCGCTCCTTCCTTATACACCCGATCTGGTCGCAACGTGACACCTGAGGCCGATCACGGCAAAGTTATGGCGCCCAGGGTCAGGACCAGGGCCGCGAGGAACGCCGCTTCTCGGCCGCGCGATGCCTCGTCGAGCTCTGCCAAGACAATAAAGCGGCGCGGATTGCCGTGGGCGGTCGGCGCCGCGCTCGTGCGCTTGCGGCCGGCCTCCCAACAACGACATCCTCGTCGTCTGCACGGATATGCGGGCGCGTTTTGCGCGCCAGCCGCGCGCTCGTCTCCTTGTTAATCGCGCTCCAATCGCTACCATCGTGGCCATATCTACCGTGAGGAAGGGCAAGAGATCGCATGGACGACCGATACTTGAAGACCGGCATTTTCCTGGCCCCGTTCCATCCGCTGAGCGAGAACCCGCTGCTGTGCGCTCGAACGCGATATGGAGCTCCTGCATCCATCTCGACCGGCTCAATTACTCGGAAGCCTGGATCGGCGAGCACCACTCAGGCGGGTTCGAGATCATCGCCTGCCCAGAAATGTTCATTGCGGCGGCCGCCGAGCGCACGCGCCACATTCGGCTGCGGCACCGGCGTCGTCTCGCTGCCCTACCACAATCCCTTCACCGTTGCCGGTCGCATGATGCAGCTCGACTACATGACGCGCGGGCGCGCCATGTTCGGTGTCGGGCCCGGCTCGCTCGTCTACGATGCGGTCAAGATGGGGCTCAAAGCGGAGGACCAGCGCCGCAAGCTCGATGAATCGCTCGACGTCATCATGGAATTGATGCAAGGCCGCGTGGTCAGCAAAAAGACCGATTGGTTCGACCTGGTCGAGGCGCGCCTGCAGCTTTCGGCCTATTCGCAGCCCGATGATGGAAATGGCGGTGGCATCGTCGCGCTCACCGACCGGGGCCCTTGCCGCCGGCAAGCACGGCATCGGCATGCTCTCCATCGGCGGCACGTCGGACGACGCCCTCAAGGCGCACGCCAGCAACTGGGGCGTGTACGAGGAGGCGGCGCGCGCCCATGGCAAGACGGCGGACCGACGCAAGTGGCGCATCGTTACCTTCGCGCATGTGGCCGAGACCCGCGAGCAGGCGCGCCGGGATGTGAAATTCGGCCTCGACGATTTTCGGCGCTACTTCGCGGAAGTGGCCACCTTTCCCATCATCCCACCCGACATCACGGGGGATCCGGCCGACTATTTGATCGAGTCGGGCCTCGCCACGCATCGGCACGCCAGAAGACTGCATTCGCCACTTCGAGCGCCTGTGGCAGGGCTCGAACGGTGGCTTCGGCGGCGTGCTGCTGTTGGCCCACAACTGGGCCGACTGGCCCGCCACAAAGCGAAGCTACGAGCTGATGGCGCGCTTCGTGCACCCACACTTTCAGCATAACGCCAACGGGCTGCGCCGCTCGAGCTACGCGGATGCCGCGGCGAAGTTCGCAACGGCGGGCCAACAAAGCAGGGCCGCGGTGCAGGCGGCGATCGACAAATACCAAACGCGCAAAGGATGACGTCGAGGCCCTGCCCCCTCCGCACGTCCCCAACCTCACCAATGGCCCGGCGTAGGCACGCCGACCGAGGCAAATACAGTTGCTGGCCGGCCCCGCAATCGTGGCGGCCTAGGGATCGTGCCCCAAAACCACATTGAAAAAGGGTCGCGGCAAGCACGGCGCACGCGGCCCAACCCAACCTTCAATGACGCGCGCCAGCGGGACCCGCCGGCTTGGGCTCCGACTGCGGCGCCCCCCACCTGCGCCAGCGAGGTCGGCACGCATGGCCGAGGCTGCCGAGTAGAGACGGCCAACGGGCTTGAGGTTCTCCGCGAGCCTTTCACCGGCAGTGGGCTCGACCTTCATCCAGCTTGCGTCCAGCTTTGAGCCGTAGGGATGTGCGTGGCGGCGCCGGCCAGATCGCCCTACATGCTCGCCCCATGCTCGCCCCATGGTCGCCCCATGGTCGCCCATGTCATGCAAGCCGTCGAAGCCCATGACGAGACCCAACACCCTGCCGGTATCGTCCTTTTGCCAAACCCACCTCGAAGCCCGCCGCGGCCGATCCAGCCGGCGCGTGAGCCTGCGCCCGCGCTTCGGCCATCGCGCCCGGATGAAAATCGTAACCGACCGACTGGGAATTCGGGCGTTCGGGAAGGCTTTCGCCTGCACATTTCGCTCGCTCGCGCGAGTTAAGCTCGACCGGCGCTCCGGCCCGCCGCGTCTTGCCTCGGGGGCATGCGGGGCCGGCGCTGCGCGCCTGCCCCTACCCCGCGCGGGCTTGCCGTCCATGAGTCGATCCGGCGCCGAGCAAGTCGCCCGCCGGCGGCCTCGGCTGGCTTTCAGGGGTTAGCCCCGATGTCGCTTCTGCCGCAGCCCGTCGTAGGCTGCTCCGTGCGCTGCAGATCCCCAGCAAACTCGGCACAGGCCGCAGTCCGGCCGGCGTCGGCAAGGGCGCGCAAGAGCGGCCGCGGCCCGGCGGTGGCGCGCGAGGCACGGCGCGAAAGGCTGCCCGGTCGCGCTGGAGCGCGGGTGACGGCAGGGCAGCGGTAGGCGGTAGAACAACCTAGAGGAGCGGCCATGGTCCAGCGCATGTTACAAGCGGCAACGAATGCGGGGATCGCCGACACCCAGCGCCAAGTGCGCGATGGCTTGCTGCGGGTGCAGCGGCAGATCGCCGAGCATTGGCTCGGCTACCTCCTGCTCGGCTGCGTGCTGGTGCTGGCAGGCCTGGCCGCCATCGCCTTTCCGCTGCTGTCGACGATCGCCACCAAGATGGCGCTGGGCTCCATCTTCGTTATCTCGGGCGCGGCCATCATTCTGCACGCCTTCTCCGCCGGCGACTGGCGGGGCTTCTTCTGGAACCTGTCGATTGGCCTCCTCCACCTGATCGTCGGCGGCTATCTCGCGCTGCTCCCCTCAGCGGCATCGTCACGCTCACGGTCCTGATCGCGGCCCTGCTCATCGCCGATGGCGCCCTGGAAGTGGGGATGGCCCTTCGCCTCAAGCCGCACAACGGCTGGGGCTGGGTACTCGTGAGCGGCCTGGTGGCCATCGCCGCAGGCGCCTTGATTGCCCTCAAGTTACCCAGTTCGGCGACCTTTACGATCGGGCTCCTGATCGGCATCAAAATGATCTTTGCCGGCTGGTCCTTTATCGTCTTGGCCTTGAGCGGTCCGCGACCAGCGCCGAAGACCACCCTGCGCGTGGTGTGATCGGCGCACCGGTCTTAATAAAACGCCTCTATTGCTTGCTTGCATCCGGCACCGCGCGAACGGCCTCGGCGGTGAGGCGTAACTTGACCTTGTCGGCAAGCTGCTCGAACGAGTTCGCATCGATGATGATGGTGCGCCCGCCGACGCCGAGGAAGCGCCCAATGTCGATCTCAAGCGTTTGCACCTTGCCATTGGCATCCCTGACGACCTCGGCGACCCGACCGACGTCCTCGTTGTCGGAACTCAGCACGGGCAATCCGCGCAACGCCGCCAGATTTTGCAGGGTTTGTTGGACCCCGTCGACGACGGTGCGGCACGAGGATGACAGCGATTTGCATCTTCTCGACGAGGCATTGGCCAATCCTGTCGGCGTTGGCGCAGTTCGCCTCGATCTCCGTCCAGCAGGCATCGGCGATGCGCTCGACCCGATCCGAGGCGCGCTCCAGGTTGCGGGAAGCCCGATACAAGGCAAACTGGCAGCGCCGGCTCAGCTGATCGTCGAAGGCCTGCATGCACAAAGAGCAGCCTGGCCTCGCCGCGGGTGACGTTGCCGCAGAACCGGCCGATGTCGGCAGCGCAGCTGCTCTCGACCGCTTCGACGGCGCCCTGCACGCGATCTTTGAGGTTTGCCTGCGCCAGCAGAGACGTCGGCAGCCACGCCGCCGCCAGGGCGCACACGGAGATGACTGCGGTGTTCGAGGAGGGTCCTCATCGCTGATCCCTTTGCCAATGCCGTTGCCGAAATCGACCTCGATCGTAAGCGGCGGACCCTATGGCAGATGCGCGGCGCAAATAACCGGGAGAAGCCTGCAAAAGTCGCCCGGAAAACACGTAACGTGCAACGCCATGCCCCGGCGGGACAGCGCCGCAGGGCCAAAACCGGAGCGAGCAAAGCCAGCTCGGAGCGCCGGTGGGTGGGGCGCAATTCGTGGTGCGGCTGGCGCGGTTCAGGCCTGGTCCTTGACCCAGGCCAGGATGTGCTGCGCCACGGCGACAAGCTCGCCCTTCTGGTTCACCACCTTGATGTCGCTGCGCGAACGGCGCTTGATCGGATCGACCTCGACGATGGTGTAGGTGAGGGTGAGCGTGTCGCCAATGAAGACGGCGCCCAGAAAGCGCACCTTGTCATACCCAAGCGAGACGGCGGTCTCATCGCCGGCGGTGCCGTGACACTTCTCGATCATCATCGAGGAGCAGGTAGAGGCGAAGCCCAACACCAGCACGCCATGGGCGATGCGCCTGCCATACTTGGAACGCGCCATGTACTGCTCGTTGACATGATTTACGGCGAAGTCGCCGGTAATCCCGGCGAAAAGGTAGATGTCGGTCTCTCCCACGGTCTTGGCGAAGGTGACGCTGTCGCCGGGCTTGACGTAGAAGTCCTCTTTCATGGCGGGTCTACTCCAGTTCGCGCGACTTATGACGCCGTGCCGGTGGTGATGATGCGCCTCGTCTGCCAGCGCGCGGATTTCCGCGGCCGTGAACCTCAGCTCGGCCAACACTTCGACCGTCTGCGCCCCGAGCTGCTGGGGGACGCTCGACCTCGGCGGTGGCGCCATCGTAAAGCACGGGATGATTGACCACGGTGATTGGTGCCTTGGCCTTGCCGGTGCCCGGCACGGTGATGAGCGAATTCATGTGCTGCACCTGTGGGTCGGCGCGGATCTCCCCATAGTCCTGCACGGGCGCATGCCAGATCTTGAGCGGCTCCATGCGCGCCATCCACTCTTACTGGTCGCGGTTTTCAACTTCGCGGCGATGAGCTCGGAGATCTCGTCCTGCTTGGTCCAGGTATCCTTGCTGTCGTAGGTGGCAAGGGCGGGCTCGGCGATCGCAACGGCGATGTCCTTGAGCGGCGACAACGACAGGGCGAGGTGACCATCCCTCGTCGGGTAGACGCCGTAGGGGGCGGCGTAATACCAACCGGCGACGTGCTTGAAGGCGGAGATGTTGGGTTTGTGTGGCGAATTGAGCCAGCTCACCAGCGACTCCGCCTGCAGGTCGAGCGCCGCCTGCATCAGGCTGGCTTCCACCCGGCAACCCTGGCCCGTCTTGCCTCGCCGCACCAAGGCGGCCAACACGCCCATGGCAAACAGCGCCGCGCCGTGATGATCGACCAGAGACACCCCCACGGGTCTGGGACCCGTGCTCGCCTGCCCCGTAATCGCCATGATACCGAACAGGGCCTGGGCCAAGAGATCCTGGCCGGGCCTTGCAACATAGGGGCCGTCGGAGCCATAGCCGGTGGCGGAGGCATAGATCAGGCCGGGCTTGCGCTGCTTCAGGGTCTCGTAACCAAAGCCCAGCTTCTCCATCACTCCGGGTCGGAAGTTCTCGGCCACCACATCGGCCGTATCGATCAGCCGCAGCGCCAGCTCCTTGCCCTTCGCCGCTTTGAGGTCGATGGCAACATTGCGCTTGTTGCGATTGGCGCAAAGGTGCAGCACGCTCTGGCCGTCGTGCCAGATATTCCCACCCGACCAGTGGCGCTGCCAGGCACCCTCGGGACTTCCGACCGCGATGACGTCGGCGCCAAGGTCGGCAAGCGTCTGCATCGCCATCGGGCCAAGCAGGAAATGGTTGAAGCTGACGACGCGAATGCCTTGCAACAGGTCGAGCATGCGAGCTTCAGCTTTCCTTGCGCTTGGCGAAGCTTTGATCCGTCCACCCGAACACGCTGCGGGCCTCGATTTCGGCGATGTTGCCCGGCCGCGCGAATGGCTCCGGCGCGGGCTCGCCCGGTCGGCGCTCGCGCCCAATCTCGGCAAAGAAGGCGTCGAGCCCGCCGGGCATGAACAAGGCAAGGAAGGTCAAGGGCTCGGGCCTGATTGATCCACTTGTGCCGGCGGTTGTAGCCGACGAATACCGCGGAGCCCGCCTGCACCGCATGGTCCTCGCCGTCGATCTGGAAAAAGCCCTTGCCGGCAATGACGTAGGCAGCCTCGTCGTTGTGATCGTGCGTGTGCTCGCGAATGAAACAACCCGGTGCGATCGTCTGCACGCTCAGCGAATATTTGTGGACGCTACCGGTCACCTGGTCGTTGAAGAGGTTGCGGGCAAAGCCGTTGGCCGGTACTGGCTGCCAATAGCTCTTGCCCTCGTCGGGGCCAAGCACCATCGCCCTGCTCCAGCGGTTTGTCGCTCGATGCCACGCTATGCCTCCGTTAGCTCGATCCTCGGCACTATCGCGCCTTACCAGCGTTGCGACAGGGCGAGCATTGAGGTGTCGAAGCCAGCCCCTGTCAACTGCCGCCGCGCTCGCCGCCGTAGAGCTTGGCGCCGAAGTTGCGCGCCGGGTCCATATCGGGCGCCAAACGCTGCAGCGGCCGCGCCGCCTCGCCGCCGCTGCGCGGCAGGAAGGCGCCCGAACCGGGCTTCGCTGCGAGCTTGCCGTTGCGCACGATCACCTCTCCCCGCCGCAGCACCGTATCCGGCCAGCCGGTCACGCTCCGACCGACATAGGGGTATAGCCCGCCCCGTCGTGCGTCACGCCGTCGGCCAGCTGGACCGTGCGCTTGGGATCCCAAACGACGATGTCAGCATCCCCACCAATGGCAATCGATCCTTTGCGCGGGGCAAGGTTGTAGATCTTGGCCGGCGCCGTGGCCGTCAGCTCGACGAACTTATGAAGCCCCAGGCGACCCTTCGAGACCATGGCGTCGAACAGCAAGGGCAAGCGCAACTCGATCCCCGGCAGGCCATTGGCGATCTGCTTGAAGGTCGCAGACGGACCAGCGCTGAGCTTGCCGCTGGCGTTGAAGGCGTAGGGCGCATGATCGGAGGAGACCAGTTGCAAGTCGCCCAACGCCAAGCCTTGCCAGATCGCCTCCTGGTCGGCCTCGCTGCGCGGTGGCGGCGAACACATCCACTTGGCGCCCTCAAGGCCGGGCTTGTCGAGATCCTGGGCCGTCATGAACAGGTATTGCGGGCAGGTTTCGGCGAAGACTTTGAGCCCGCGGCCACGTGCGCGGCGGATCACCTCCACGCCCTCGGCGGTGGAGACGTGGAAGATCATGATCGGCTGGTCGATGAATTCAGCGAAGGTGATCAGCCGGTTGAAGGCTTCCGCCTCGCAACCACGCGGATGGCCGACGGTGTGATACTTGGGAGCAACGTAGCCCTTTTCGACCAGACGCTTGCCCATCCATGTGATCATGCCGTGGTTCTCGGCGTGCACGCACACCAAGGCTCCCGAGGCGCGGGCGGCGAACAGGATGTCGAGCAACTTCTCATCACCGACCGCCAAACGGTCATAGGTCATGAACACCTTCAAACTGCCGTGGCCCTGAGCAATTAGCGCCGGGATGTGCTCCCGGATTGTCACTTCGGTCGGGTCGGCAATAATGAGATGAAAGGCGTAGTCGATGAGCGCGCCCTTTTTGCCAAGGCCGCATAGTCGGCAACAACCTTCTTCAGGTCCATGCCGACGTGTTGGGCGGCACAAACAGATGGCGCTGGTGGTGCCGCCGTAGGCTGCCGACGCGGTGGCGCTTTCAAAGGTGTCCGAATTGACGATGCCGGCCGCCGAGAGCTGCTCGATGTGGGCATGCGCATCGATGCCGCCGGGAAGTACGAGCGCGCCGGTGGCGTCGATCTCGGCCGTGCCCGGACCGAGGTTGCGACCAATCGCGCGCAATCGTGCCGTCAGTAATGCCGACGTCGGCTAAAAGTCATCGACCGCGGTCGCGACGCGGCCACCGCGCACGACGCAGTCGAAAGCGGCCTGGGGCATGGGTATCACCTCTGCTTAATCACGCATGGCGCGGCTTTCACGCTTTACGCCCTGCTCCAGCTAGCGCAGGATCGTTACAGGCGGAGCTTTTGTCGCCACGCCATCGACGCTGCGGCTCAACCATGAATCCTGCCCAGGCCAATGCCGAAAGCAAGGTTCCCGCACCCGAGCGGCGGATCGTGTCGCGCTCGGCGGCAATTAAGCTCCCGCCAACAACGGCGGCAAATCGATGAGGATGCAGCATGCTCGCGCACAATCGCCGGCGCATTTTGGTGGTGAACCCGAATTCCAACGAGGTCGTGACGCGCGGGCTCGAGGCCGCGCTGACACCGGTCGCCTTCCAGGATGGACCCGAAATCATCTGTGAGACCCTCAAGGAGGGACCGCTGGGCATCGAAACCCAGGCGCACGTGGACGGCGTCGCCCTGCCGCTCAGGGCGCTGGTCGAGAGCCGCGACGACGTCGATGCCTTCGTGATCGCTTGCTACTCCGATCCGGGTTTGTCCGGCTGCCGCGAGGCCACCACCCGGCCCGTGTTCGGCATCAATGAGGCGGGCGTGCTGTCGGCCCTGGCCCCGGGGCGAACGGTTCGGCGTCATCGCCATTGCGCCAGGCCTCGATTCGTCGCCACCTGCGCTACCTGCGCCAGCTCGGGCTCACGGGGCGCCTCGCCGGTGAGCGCCCACTCGATATGAGCGTCGCCGAAACCGCCGCGGACGACGGGGCGCTTGCCGAAGATGATCGCCGTCGGCAGGGAGCTGCGCGACCGCGACGGGGCCAGATATCGTCATTATGGGGTGCGCCGGCATGGCCCGGCATCGGGCGCCGCTCGAGGCGGCGCTCGGCATCACCGTGATCGACCCGACCCAGGCCGCCGTCGCCATGGCGATCGGCGCCGTACAACTCGCCTAGCCCGATACCCGCCCGCGGCCGCGCGCCACTCGGCGTAGGTGGTGCGTTTGAGCTCGAACCTGTCGCGCTGGCGCGCGTAGGCGCTGCCGCATAGGCGTCCGACCGGCGCCAGCGCCGCGAAGTCAACGTTGAGGGTCGCCGGGTCGACAATGCCCTCGCGCACGTGCACAGCCAAAACTTCGCCGATCAGGAGCTCGCGCTGTGGGCCAAAGGCGAGGCCCACCGTGCGCCGGCATTCGAAGGCGGCGGGCGCTTGCGCCAGGCGCGGAGGCTTGACGAGCGTCGAGGCCATCGTCGCCATGCCCAGCGCCGTGGGCTCGCCCTCGCCCGCGGAAAGTCCGTGGCGGTGAGGTTCATTGCCTCGGCAATGGCCTCGTCGACCGAGTTGACCACGAATTCGCCGCTCAGGTGGATATTGCGCGTCGTGTCGCTGGGGCGAGCCGTCTTCGTTGTGCTGCAAACCGAGGACGAGCAAGGGCGGATTCTCGGAGAACACGTTGAAGAAGGAGAAGGCGCGCGGCGTTGACGACGCCGTCAGCGCTCATCGACGTCACCAGCGCAATCGGGCGCGGCACCACCAATCCGCACAAAAGCTTATAGCGCTGCGCCGGCTGTAACTGCGCAAAATTAAAACTCAGGTTTGCCACTCACGTCTCCTTTGGCCGTTCGACGCCCACCTCGTGCCGTGATGCGCCCGTAGTGCTCGATGCGACGGTGCCGCTTGAAATCGAAAATCGTTTCCTTGCCGAACAGGCAAGCGTCGAGATCGCAGGCCGCGACGATGACCTCGTCCTCCTCCGTCGCGCTCTCGGCAACGATCTCGCCGTCGGGGTTGACGATCAGGCTCGCGCCGAACAGGGCATGCCCGTCTTCGACGCCGGCCTTGGCGACCGCCACCACCCATGTCGAGTTCTGATAGGCCCCGGCCTGTACGGACAATTTGTGGTGGAAGATGCGCTGCTGGGAACCCTCGGCACCCTTTTGCGCATTGACGGAGGGCGTGTTGAAGCCGAGCACGATCATCTCTACGCCCTGCAACCCCATGACGCGGTAGGTCTCCGGCCAGCGGCGGTCATTGCATATGCACATCCCGAAGATGCCGCCCATGGTCGGCCAGACCGGAAAGCCCAAGTCGCCCGGCTCGAAGTAGCGCTTCTCCAAGTGCTGGTGCGTGCGCTCCGGCGTCGAACTCGGCGTGTCCGGGCAGGTGCACCTTGCGATACTTGCCGACGATCGCGCCCGTTCGGTCCACCAGAATCGAGGTGTTGAAGTGGTGCCCATCCCCCGTCAGCTCGGCGTAGCCGAAGCTCATGCCCATGCCGTGCCGGCGCGCCCGCCTTCGAACAGGGGGCGAACGGCGGCATTGGGCATCTCCTTCTCGAACCAGATGTCGGCCTCGGCGGGATCGGCGCTAGTACCAGCGCGGGAAGAACGTGGTCAGCGCCAGCTCCGGGTAGACGATCAAATCGGCGCCCTTGGCCTTGGCCTCGGCCATCAGATCGAGCATGCGGGCGACGACCACCTGACGGGATTGGGCCTTTTGGATGGCGCCGAGCTGGGCCGCGGCAACGGTGACGATGCGGGACATGTGGGCTCCTCCTTGGCGGTTTAAAGTCAGTGTGTCGCAACGCCGCGCTCGAGCCGGCTGATGAGCCGGACGAGTGGCCATAAAGCAACACGAGATAGATAATCGCCGCGAGCACGACAGGGCTCGAGTTGAAGGTGAGCGGAGCGCGCCATATCGGCCGAGTATAAGAGTTCGGGGAAGGAGACGACGCTGGCAATGGAGGTGATAGCGACGACCTCCACGGTGTTGGAAACGAGATCGGGCAGCACGTTGCGCACGGCCTGCGGCAGCACCGAGCGAAGCCAGGGGGTCTCCCAACCGTTGAGGCCTGTGGACCGCGCCGCCTCCCATTGCCCGCGGCCGATGCTCCTCGATGCCGGCGCGATAGATCTCGCCGTAGTAGCTCGAGGTGTTGCAGAAAAGGCAAGGCAAACGGCAGCGGTCGGCGATAGCCTGATGCCGGCGAACGGCAGGCCGGAGGTAATCAGGATCAGTCAGGCACCGAACGGCGGCGGCGGCGCGGAACAGATCGACGAGGCCGATCGCGAGCCATTGCACCACACGGCTGCGGACCAGCAGCAGGGAGCGCCACCACGAGACCGCGCCGGCGAGGCCCAAGGGGATCACGAGCAAACAGAGATAGAGCGTGGTCGATAACCCACGCAGCGCGCAGCGGCCAGACCTGCCACATGATGTCGAGGTTGAGGAATGCTGGCCGATCTGGTCATCAGGCCCCTCCGCCGGGCGAACCGGTCTCGATCCAGCGACCGGCTGGCGACCACCGGGACGAACAACAAAATGTAGGCGATCGCCCCCAGCATCAGCGGCGTGGCGTTGCCCGAGAACGACTGGGCCGCCGTGGCCTGGTTCAAAATCTCACCGACGCCGATCACGGTACCAAGCGCGGTGTTTTTGGTAATGGCGATGGATTGCGGTTGGTCAGCGGCGCCACGCCGAGCCGAATGGCCTGGGGCATCACGACGAACGCGAGCGTCTCGGAAAAGCCAAGGCCGGTCGAATGCGCGGCCTCCCACTGGCCCCTGGCGGTCGAGATGATGCCTCGCCCAGAAGATCTCCTCGGCGAAGTGCGGCAAGCACCAAGCGACAACACCAGCCTACAGCACGACGAAAACCCTTCGCGGCAGGCTGACACCCACGCTGGGAAGACCGGAAGTAAATCAGCAGGATCGCCACCAGCGGCGGCAGCGAGCGGAAGACATCGACAAAGATCACGATCAGGACGTTGCACACAGCCAGGCGGTAGGCGCGCAGCGCGACGGGGCAGAACTACCCAAAGCCAAGCCGGTGACCACCACGGCCGGAGGCGATCTCGACCGTCACCAGCACGCCCTGGGCGATGCTTGGCCAGTACTGAACGATCATTTCGGGCTTGAAAAAGGTATCGAGGAAGCGCTGCCAGGCCGTCATGGCATCACCGCATCAGCTGGGCGACGAACGCCTTGGTTCGCATTTCGCGCAGGTTAGTGAAGATCGTCTCCGGGGTCCCTCCTCGACGATGCGGCCGTCATCCATGAAGACGACGCGGTCGGCGGCATCGCGGGCAAAGCGCAGCTCGTGGCTGACGACCAGCATGGTCATGTCCGCGCCCTCAGATCGCGCATGACGCTGAGCACCGAGCCGACCAGCTCCGGATCGAGCGCCGAGGTCGGTTCGTCGAACAGCACGATTTTGGGGTCCAGCGCCAGCGCCCGGGCGATCGCCGCACGCTGTTGCTGGCCGCCCGAGAGCTCGCTCGGATAGCTCAGTGCCTTGTCCGCCAGGCCAACGCCGGCTAGCGCGCTGCGGCCGAGAGCATCGGCCTCGGCGCTGTTCTTCTTGAGCACGCGGCGCAACGCCAGCGTCACATTGCCGAGCGCGGTCATATGCGGATAAAGATTGAAGGACTGGAACACCATGCCCATGGAGCGGCGCACATGTTTGAGGTTGGTTGCGCGCGCCGTCACCTCGACGCCTGCGAAGGTAACTCGTGCCGGCAGTGGGCTCCTCAGCCGGGTGAGGCAGCGCAGAAGCGTGCTCTTGCCCGATCCGGACGGCCCAATGATGAACACCAATTCGCGCTCGCCAACGGTGGAGGTCGATACCCTTCGAGGACCTCGCTCGCCCCGAAGCTTTTTCTGAGGCCCGAGACCGTCAGTATCGCCATGCCGGCAGGATCGCTCTTGCAAAGCCAAAGCGCACGCGCTGCCCGCCTGGCTCAGTCGCACTTCGGTTCACGCGACGCTTGCTCATAACCCGGCGTGCCGGGAACACCGGTCCCAGGATAGATGGTCACCGCCGGCGAGTTTGGCTCCGGTTTGGTGCCAAACCACCGCTCGTGCATCGATGCCATGGTGCCATCTTTTTTCATGCATTCGATGGCGTTCTCAAGCTCAGCGCGCAGCTGCAGCGAATCCTTGCGCAGCGGCATCGCCCAAACCAGTCCGGTCGAATACAAGTAGGACAGTTGCAGCTGCGGCTGCTGCTTTGCGGCCCATTGGATCGCCGTGTTGCCGGCAACGTTGGCGTAGGCTCGGCCCGCCAGCACGGCCTGCACGGCGTCCGTCTGGGTACCGAAACTCTCCACCCTCCAGCCGATCTCGGCCTCCAGCCCGCGCGCCCAGCTGTCATAAATCGCCCCCTTGTTGACGGCGATCACCTTGCCCTTGAACTGTTTCAGATCGGTGATGGGCGGCTCACCTTTCTTGGTCAGGAACTGATAGTCGGTGTTGAGACTAGCCCTCGGTGAAAATGTAGTTTTCGGCGCGCTCCTTGGTCACCGTCACCGGTGCGGCGACGAAGTGCCGAGGCTGCCGGCCTGCAAGGCCGGCAGGATCCCAGAGAACTGCATGGCCTGGATCTCGACCGGGCGCTTGAGGCGCTTGCCCACCTCGTTGGCAAGATCGACATTGAAGCCCTGAATGCCGCCCTCGAGCCGCGGCATGGCGTGTGGCGCAAAGGTGCCGTCGACGGCGGTCCTGAGCGGCTGCTGCGTCCGCCGATGCCTGGCAGCGCCAGGACGAGGAGAGGTCGAGACCAGAACATTCCCCAGGTGCATTGATCCTCCTCCATGGGCTGAGCCTCGCGATCCTAGGGGTCGCCACGCGTCCTGACAATGCTTCTTGTCGGCGTCTCTTGCCAGGTCTCTTTTGCCAGGTCTGTGGCCAGGTCTGTGGCCAGGTCTGTGGCCAGGTCCTGGCAGGGTCCCGTGCCATGGTCTCGATCGGCGCCTCCGGCCAGGTCTCAGGCCGGTTCGCGGGACAAGTCGCGCGCCAGCTCGCGGGCCAAATTGCGTAGCTGGCCTCGCCTCGGGGTCACCAACGCGCTAGGCCACGGGCCAAGGGCGCTCTCTCGCCGGCTCGAAGTTCGGGCCAGGGCGCGGCGCCAACGCCGGCGCGCGATCAAGCCGCGCCGGACGCGCTCCAGATACCAGGGCAGAAATTGCAGCCCACGGGTATCAATGCCGCGCGGCGCGCACCAGGCATTGGGCGACGATGGTCGCATCCTCCTGCGGCAGACGTGGTGCCCGACAGAGGCTTCCGCCTCATCCGGATTGACGCGCACAAAGTCTTGCAAAGTTGCCATGCCGCCATCCCTCAGTGCGCCCCAAAGCCGCCCGCGAGGCCTCATGCCCGCGCGTGCCGCCCTCAAGCCGGAGCGCGCGCACCTGCCTGGCGCGCTCGCTGGCCTCGGCCAGCAGGAAGGCGAGATCGGTGCCGGTCGAGACATAGCGCGCGCCCAGCTTGACGAATTCGGCGATCAGCTGGGGCCGGGACGGCAAGCCCCCGACGCCCACGTGTTTGCCCAATTTGCGGCATGCCGCGATCGTGCGCGCGTAGGCATCGTGCACGCGCGGGTGTTCGAATTGGCCGGGCAGGCCGATATCGGCCAGGAAGTCGTTGGTGCCGATCACGATGAGATCGACGCCCTCGACGGCGGCAATCTCCTCGGCCCTGTCGATCGCCTCGGCGCTTTCGAATTGGATCATCACCATGGTCGCAGCGTTCATCGCCGCATTGGCGTCAGCGGCCGGGAAGCTCGCATAGTTCAAATGCGGCAGTCCACCGGCGGCGCCGCGGCGACCGAGAGGGCGCGTACTTGGCGGCGGCCACCACCGCGCGGGCCTCTTGCGGCGAGCGAACGCCGGGCGCGATCACACCCAGGGCACCCGCATCGAGCACGCGCGAGATGTACCCGGCGTGTTGGCCGGTACGCGCACGAAGGGGGCAATGCCGAGCGCCAAGGCGGCCATTGAAATCTGGCCCGTCGCGTCGAGGCTGAGCGGGGAATGCTCCAGATCGATGTAGAGCAGATCGAAGCCCGCGCTCTTGGCGATGCGCGCAATTTCAATGCCGCGGACCAGCCGCACGGTCATCGAGGCGACAACCTCGTTGCGCGCCAGCTTTTCTTTACATTGTTGCTGACAATTTCCGCTCAACGGCACCGACGTTACCCTCACGCTGTATAGAGCCGCTCCGGATCGAGTTCGCGCAGCACCGCCAACTCCTGTTGGCCCGGCGAGGAGATTTTCTCCAGCCGCGCCTCGAACAGCAGCTTAAAGCCCGTGTTGTCCTCGACCTGTTCGCGGCTCACGCCCGGATTGAGGCCCAGCACCTTCATCTCGCGGCTTTCCGCGTCGAAACCCATGATGGCGAGGTCGGTGACGACGCGCCACATGCCGCCCTGCGGCAGGCCGCGCTCGCGCGCGCGTACGACCGCCGTTAAGCCAACCCGGCGAGGTGATGAAATCGACCTTCTCCACGAAGCGGCGCTTCTCGTGCTTCATGGCCACGATCATGTCGGTCAATGAGGAGATGTCGTTGCCGCCGCCGCTGCCCGGCAGCCTGATCTTGGGATTGTTGGCTTCCCCGATAAAAGACGAGTTGAGGTTGCCGAACCGATCGATCTGCGCCCCGCCCATGAAACCGACATCGACGTAGCCGCGCTGCAGCAGGAGCAGGACGTCGGTGATCGGCAGTACCATGTTGGCGCGCCGCGTGCAGCGCTGCTCGTTGGTCGAGGGCGGCAACTCGCCGGGCACGATGAAAGGACCGATGGTGCCGCCCTCGAACAGTATCGTCAGGTGCGGCGCGTGGCTGCGCTGGGCCAAGGTCGCCGCCAACAGCGGCACGCCAACGCCGGCGAACACGATCTGCCCGTCCCGCAACAGGCGGCTCGCCATCACGGCCAGCAACTCGGAGGCCGTGTAAGCTCGGCGCTGGCTCAGTCATTGTACACACTCCGGCCGCGGCGGCAGGCATCGAGCATCACCTCCATGCCGATCCGGCTCAAATACTCAGGCCAGGACTTCGGCGCGTAATAGTACTCCTCGAGGTACTGTCGGCAGCCGGCCACGGCATCATCCGAGACGCGTTCGGCGTAGTCGTCGAGCGCGGCAAAGAAGGGTTCATAGAGCGCCGTAGCACTCGTGCGGCGCGCAGCCGATCGGCACCTCGACCACCGCCTCCACGGCAAAAAACGGAATGCGCGTCGCATCGGGCAAGCGGCGGATCTGCTCGTTGGAGATGATGCGTTCCGTGGTCAGGATCACGCGCTTGGCGGCCATGGCGATGTCGATGTCCATGAACTGCAAGCCGTCGAGCTGCGCATTGCCGAAGGCGTCGCAGCGCTGCACATGGATCAGCGCTAAATCCGGGTTGAGCGCCGGTAGCAACGTCAGCGGTTCGCCGGTGAATGGGCAGGCCATGGTCTTGGTTTGATCGGCCACGCGCTCCCCGACGTCGGATCCGAGCATCGAGCGCGAGGGCATGAACGGCAGGCCCATGGCGCCGGCGCGATAGCGCAAACCAATGGACATGTGGCTCCATTCGTCGAAGCGCGCCAATTTCCGTTCCGTGTAGTGGCGCATGACCTTCGACACGCCCCAGACGATGCCCTGCGAAAACCAGCTGGTGATGACGTGACTGGAAACCCCGGAGGCCAGCAGTAGATCGCCCTCGGTCGAGGTGATCGACCGCGAGATCGTCAGGTTCTTCTTCTTGGCGCGAATGAGGGCCCAGATCATCGCCATCGGCGTGCGCGACAGCGTGCAGCCGCCAATCGCCACGTGCTCGCCGTCGCGCACGAGCGTTGCGCCGCCGCCTCGAGCGACATCACCTTTTCGCGCAAGCCGCGGTCGCGCGCCAGCGTCTCGCGCCGCAAGTCCTGATAGGGCACCACCAGGGCTTCCGAAGTCATTGACACCGATCTCCTCGCCTCACGCCGCCGTCGCCATGCCGCTGTCGCGATTGACGGCGCTGATCATCTCATCCCACAGCGGCACCAACCCCGCAAGTCCCGCCAGAAGCCCTGCTCGCGGCGGCGATCGAAATCGGCCAGCGCAATGCCTTGCTGCTCGACCCAGGTGAAGTAGCCGAGGTTGAACATACGCTGCCGCTCGCGCGTGCTGCCCTCCAACACGTGCTCGCTCCCGGCGCCGATCAGGTATTGCCCGGTGAGCTCCGCCGCCAGCGTCTCGCTCAAGGCGCCCGTGCTCCGCGTCGCGCCAGAAAGCGGTCGAGCTCGCTGCGATACATCGCATGTCCGTCGGTGGCGACCGTGACGATCACCTGCTCCGGCCCGAGCGCCAGATGCTTGGCCATCTTGATGGCGCCGAGGATGTTGGCAATCGACGACAAGCCGAAATGCTTAAAGGCTTCGCTCGCCGCGGCAGGGAGGCCGAGGCGGCGTGTCAGGTGGGCCCGCCCGCCCGGCGTATTGAACACGGCGTTGAGGCCATCCGTTGCCTCGTCGCTCACGCCGATGACGAGGTCGGTGTTGGTGACGTTGTGGAATCAGCGGCACGTGTTTGTCGCCAATGCCCTGGATGTTGTGTTCGCCATAGCCGTTCAACGCCAAGGTCGGACATTCCACCGCCTCGACCACGGCAATCTTGGCACCATAACGCTCTTTCAAATAGTCGCCGGCGGCGAGCGTCCCCGCCGAGCCGCTGGCGGCGACGAAGCCCGCCAGCGCGGCGGGTTCCGTGCGCCCCGGACCGCCGCAAAAATCCGTTCCAGGGCCGGCCCGGTGCAGCGCCAGTGCACCAGATAGTTGGCGAATTCGCTAAACTGATTGATGATCTCATTGGCAGGATCGCGCGCGAGCTCGGCGCACTTGTCGTAGATCTCCTTGACGTTGGACTCCGAGCCCGGCGTCCGCACAATGTCCTCGGGGCGCTCACCCATTGCCCGAGCCAGTCAAAGCGTTCCTGGCTCATGCCCGCCGGTAGCACGGCAACGCCGCGGCAGCCGAGGATGCGGGCGATGGCAACGCCGCCGCGGCAATAGTTGCCCGTCGACGGCCACACCGCCCGTTGCCGCGTCGGATCGAAGCGCCCGGCGGCGAGCCGGGGCGCAAGGCAGGCATAGGCGGCCAGAACCTTATGCGCCCCGATCATCGGGAACAGCTCGCCGATGGCCACGACGATGCGGGCAGCAACCCCGCTCAGCTCGGGCGGGATTTCGAGGTAGGCCGGCACCGCGCGGCGGCCTCGGCGATCCCAGTCATTGAACCAATCAACGCGCGCAAGATTGGCCCCGTCGAGGCGCGTCCGGGCCGACATCGGCAAGCGCGCTTGGCGCCGGCCGCAGCGCCGGATCGGCCAGCTCGGCAAAGGTCGGCAGCCGCACCCGGCGCTCCTTCAGCAGCGCAACGACGCGGGCGCGGACCTTGCTATCCTCGACCTGACGCGGACAATCGAAGGGGACATGGCAAGGCTCCGCCGGCCGGCTATTCTGCCGCCGCCAGGGGCGGTCGCCTGCGGGCCTGGGCGTTGGCCCTCCGCCCGCGGCAACGCCTGATAGAGGGTCGTGCGCTGGCGCGGCTCGCGGCCGGCCTCGCGGATCATCGCCTCGAGCTCGGCCGCACCGATCTCCTGGCCGTGCATGGCGCCGGCCGCCCGGGTGATCGATCTGTTCATCAGCACGCCGCCCAGGTCATTGCAGCCCGCCGCCAGGCACAGCCGCCGCGCCCTGCGGCCCCATTTTCACCCAGGAGCGCCTGGATGTTGCGGATCTACCGGGTTGAGCGCGAGCCGCGCCACCGCGTGCATCAGCACGGCCTCGCGGCAGGTTGGCCCCTTGCGCGCCTGGCCCTTGAGGTAGATCGGCGCTTCCATGTGCACGAACGCCAGCGGCACGAACTCGGTGAAGCCGCCTGGTCTTGGCCTGCAGCCCGCGCACCCGCAAGAGGTGGCGCGCCCAGTGCCGGTAGGCATCGACGTGGCCGAACATGATGGTGGCCGTGCTCTTGAGGCCAACGCCGTGGGCGGCCTCCATCACCTCGAACCATTGCTGCGGTCGTGATCTTGTCGGGGCAGAGGATGGCGCGCACCTCATCGTCGAGGATTTCGGCCGCAGTGCCGGGCAAGCTCGCCAGGCCCGCCGCCTTGAGCCGCGCCAGGTAGTCGCTCGAGCGGCAGGCCGAGCGCTGCCCGCGCCATGCCAGATCTCCAGCGGCGAGAAGGCGTGCACGTGAATGTCCGGCGCCGCGGCTTTCACGGCGGCAACGATGCCGAGATAGGTCTCGCCCGTATAGCCGGGACGGATGCCGCCCTGCAGGCACACCTCGGTGGCGCCGCGCTGCCAGGCCTCGCTGGTGCGCCGGCCGATCTCGGCGAGCGTCGAGGTCGTAGGGCGCGTCGCGATGGCCGAGGTTGTGTCGGCCCTTCGAGAAGGCGCAGAACTTGCAGCCGTAGGTGCAGATGTTGGTGTAGTTGATGTTGCGGTTGACGACGTAGGTGACGGTGTCGCCAATCGTGCGCGCGCGCAGCGCGTCGGCGGCCGGCAACGACGGCGGCGAAGTCGCGGCCCGCGGGCGGCAAACAGAGCCACGATCTCCGCCTCGACCAGGGCCTCGCCGGCAATCGCACGCTCCAAGAGCGGCGCGAGCCCGCGGCTCGCTTTGGACGACTGCCGCGCCAACCGCGGCGCCGGCGGTGCCGCAAGCCCTCCCGCGACCCAGCCGTCCTCGCGCGCACACCCTCCCCATCCATCAGGCGCAGCGTCGGCGCCTTGAGCGGCTCGGCCAGCCACTCGCTTGCCAGATAGGGCGCAAGATGGGGCACCGCTCGGCCCAAACCCGAGGCGGTCGCGGCGGCGCGGGCCGGCGAACCGACGCCCGCCGCGGCCGCGGCAACTTGCTCCTTGCGAGGCGGCGGCGCGCGCCAGCAGGGAATTCCGGGTAGGCGGCCAGCCGTTCGACCAGGGTGCGGCCGGCCGCGCTCGGTCGCGCTCCCTAGGGCCTCCAGATGCGGCCAGGGCGCTTCCGGATTAACGTGATCGGGCGTAACGGGTGACACGCCGCCCCAATCGTTGATGCCGGCGCCGATCAATGCCGCCAGGGACTCCGGTCTGAGGTTGGGCGGCGCCTGGATGTTCATGCGCTCACCGAAGATCAGTCGCGCCACGGCGATCGTCCAGACGTGCTCGGCGAGCGACGGCTCGGGGGCGTGCGCCATGCGCGTGCCGGGCTTGGCCCGGAAATTCTGGATGATGATCTCCTGGATGTGGCCGTAGCGCTCGTGCTGCTCGCGGATGGCAAGCAGCGCCTCGATGCGTTCCCGGCCCGCGTCTCGCCGATGCCGATCAGAATGCCGGTCGTGAACGGCACCCGCGCGCGACCGGCGGCCTCCAGCGTCGCCAGTCGCGCGGGCCGGATCCTTGTCGGGCGAGCCGAAGTGCGGGCCGCCGCGCGGCGGACAGCCGGGCCGAGGCCGTCTCCAGCATGATGCCCTGCGACACCGACACCTTGCGCAGGCGTTTGAGCCACGCTTCGTCCATGACGCCCGGATTGAGATGGGGCAACAGGCCCGTCTCGCGTCAGCACCAGCGCTCGGCCGAGGCCTCGAGATAGTCAGCGTCGAGGCGGCACCGAGTTCGGCCAGCGCCTCGCCGCGCGGCGGCGTAGCGCAGCTCGGGCTGGTCGCCCAGCGTGAACAGCGCCTCCTTGCAGCCCGCCGCCTGCCCGGCGTGCGCGACCGCCAGCACCGCCTCCGGGGAGAGGTAGGCCGATCCGCCCCGGCGCGGCGTCCCGGCAAACGTGCAGTAGTGGCAAACGTCGCGACACAGCTGCGTGAGCGGGATGAAGACTTTCTTGGAAAACGAGACGCGGTCGCCATGCCCAGCCAGCGTCAGCGCCGCCGGCCATGGCGGCGAGGCGGGCCACTTCATCGCAGTCGGCGAGGCTCAAGGCCTCACCCGGCGCCAGTCGGCGTCCGGCTTCGGGCGCGGCCAGGCGCGCGCGCAATCGCTGCACTCGTCATTGGCGGTCTCATCCCGCTGCACCATCCCCGGCGGCCTTCATGACATGCTGGGCAAGGAACTGGAAGGGCGCAAGGTGCGGGGCAGGTGAGAGCAGCCGGGCGAGGTCGGCGGGCGGTCGATATCGCCGGCCAGACCCGGCAAATGCCGCACCTCAACATCGAGGCGCCGCGCCAAGGCCTGGGACAGGTGACGCACATAGCTGCCGGGACCGAACGCGGGCTGGAGCGCAGCCGGCGGCTCGAGTAGCATGGCGTTGGTTCCGTCCCCGTCCGCGGCCGGCACCAGGGTGGCGCGCTGGCCAGCCCCGGTTGCGCCGCTGCCGAGCAGGCAGTTGAGTTCACCCGGCGTGACCAGGGGGACGTCGGCCGGCAGCACCAGGGCGCGGGCGGTGCCTGCGCGGCGGCCCGCGCCAGACCCAGACGCACGGCCGCGTTCAACCCGCGCGCCCGGCCTTCGCGCAACACCTCGGCAGTCTTCGCCTGCGCCAGAAAGGCCACGCTCGGATCGGCCGTCACCACCAAAATGCGAGACAGCCCCCGCGTCGCGACCACGGCGGCGAGCACGCTTTGCAACATGGAAAGCACCAACTCCCGGCGCGCCTCCGGCGGCAGCACGGGAGCCAGGCGCTGTTTGGCGCGCTCAAGCGTTTTGACCGGTATGATCGCCCAGGTCTCAGCCGGCATCATGGCACTGGCCCTGCCTCGGCGCCGAGCTCGGCACAGAAGGCGAGGCAGGTGCGCGCAAGGGCAATCTTGTCGTCGCGCGTTGCCATCAACGTCTTCGTCACCTTGACGGGTAGCCGCATGTCCGCCGCGAGGCCTCGAGTCGGCCACGTCGATGATGAAGCCATCGACAAGCCCGGCATAATGCCGGGCGATGCTGCGGCTGTCACGCTGCCATGCCCAGCTCTGCCATGATCTTTGCCGCTGGACCCTTGACGGCCTGGCCGGCAATAATGGGGGACACGCGCAACGATCGGCACGCGTGCTGGCCGAGAGCGCGCTACGCAATCCCGGAACCGCAAGGATCGGGTCGACGCTGAGCAAAGGATTCTGACGGACAGATGATGATCCCGGCCAGCCGCGGCGTCCGCCAGCACCTCGAGCACCTCAGCCGTCGGCTTTGCTTGCGCGGCGCGCCATCGAAGCGGATTTGCCGCAGCCGTGGCCGGCACTGCTCGCGCACGAAATAATCCTGAAAGGCCAGCGCGCCGGCCTCGGTCTCTACCAGCGTGCGCAACCGCTCATCGCACATAGGCAGGATGCGGGCGCTGATCGCGAACCGGCGCGCCAGCTCCGCGCACACCGCCGTCAGCGTCGCGCCGGCCCTTGAGGCGCTCCGTGCGCAGCACATGCGTGGCAAGATCGCCGTCGCCCAGCTTGAACCAACCCGGACCGCCGAGCTCGCTCGAGCGCGGCCATGAAGGTCCAGGTCTCGCCGCTGCGTCCCCAACCGGTGGCCGGATTGACAAGACCCGCCAGCGTATAAAGCGCCGTGTCCAGGTCCGGCGAAACGTAAAGGCCCAAGTGCTCGAAGTCGTCCCCCGTGTTGACGATAAGGCTGAGCCGGTCGGCGAGGACGTGCGCCAATCCAAGGGACAGCTTGGCGCCACCGACGCCGCCGGACAGCGCCACATAACGGCTGCGAGGGATCGTTCATCGGAACATGTCTTGGCGCTTGGGACGCACCAGGGCGGAGGCGGGCGGACACGCGGCGCCGACCAGGTCGAGGCCGCGCACCAGCGCCGCCGGCCGCGCCTCGGCCGCCTCGCCCATCGCCAGCACCGCCATGGCGGCCACCGCATCGGCAAAGCCCACCTCGGTCACCTCGAGCGGACGCCCGGCCCAGGTCCGCTCTCGCCGCGCCGGTCCCACACCGAGGAACGCCGGCGCGCGCCGATGGCAATGCCGACGGTGCCGAGCCGCCAGGGCTCGGCCGGCGCTGTCGGAGATGATGAGCGCCCAGATCGGCACTGAAAGTGCGTGATCGAGACGCTGCTTGAGTCGCTGGGCGCTGCGCATCCGGCATCCTCCGGCAACAGCAGCACGCGCTGTGCCACGCCCCGCGGCAGAGGTTGGACTGATCGATGCCGGCGTTGGCGATGGATCAGGCCGTGCCGGGTGGCGACGATCAGAACGTTGGGCTTGGCGCGACGACTGCCACCGTCGCTGGAGTGACGCAGGCATCGGCCTCGACCAGCCGCGCGTCCTTCCTGGTGAGTGTGCGCCAACTCCCGCGCCCGTTCGGAGGGCTCGACGCGTGGCCAGGTCGAGGTACGCGCCCCTCGGCCTTGGACACGATCTTGCTGGTCACGACGAGGACGTCGTGCGCTGCCGGGCCTCAGGCCGTTGTCTTCGAGCGCCGCGATCAAGAGCCCGGCCAAATCGGCGCCCGGCTGCAACCTGCGGGGATGCCCGCCAGAGCCGTGACGGTGAGTTCAACCGAGCCGGATCGCATGCCGTTCGCTCAATGCCTCCCTCAGATCCGCCGCCGCCGTGCCAGCGCCTCGGCGTGTGTGCGCCCTGGTCCCGTCGGATGCCGGTGATGCGGACGCCGGCGCCGTCGACCTTATAGCTGCGGTTGATGCCAATCAGCACCGAGGTCAGGGCCTCGGCCGCCACCGAGTTGGCGAGCGGGCCCGGCGTGCACGCCGCGCAGCCCGGTGGCCTTGGCGAGCCCGACCACGATCTCGCGATCCTTTGGATCATCGCCGAACACCAGCACGTCGCAATCGATCGTAGCCGTCCGTCTGCAACTTCTGGGCGGCCACGTTGTGAAAGGCCGACACCACGCGCACCTCGCTGCCAAGGCGCGCTTCTGTGCCGCCAGCGCCGCGGAATGCTCGCTGGCGGCAGCTGCACGCGCGCCACCCTCGGCGGCACCAGCGGCACCGTGGTATCGACGACCAGCTTGCCGGCGAGGTGCGGTTTGATCTCCTCGAGGATGGCGGCCTGGCTCGCCCAGGGCACGGTGATGAACACCACCTCACGCCTGCCTGGCGGCATCTGCATTGTCGGCCCCCATCAACCAGCCCCGGCCGTGGTCGGCGGCCAGATTGACGCCAGCAAGGGCGTGCGACCGCGGCCTCGGCCTTGGCTCGCCGAGCGCGAGCCGATCACGACTGCATAGCCGGCGGCATAGAGCCGCCGTGCCAATCCCGACCCGAGCGGGCCGGTGCCGCCAATGATGGCGATGGGCGGTCTGTCGCCGGCCTGCACCGTGGATCGTTCCTGCCTCAGCCTCTCAAAGGTTCATGTCGGGCAGGGCACCACGGCGATACCGGCCGCCTCCAGGCCTGGCCGGATGCCGCGCGCCACCGCCACGCCGGTGGCCTCATCGCCGTGCACGCACAGCGTATCGCACCTTGACCTTGATGCGCTTGCCGGACAGGGCGCACGATCTCCCATCACGCACCATACGCAGCGCCTGCTCGCCCGCCAGCTTCGGATCCTTGAGAACGGTGCCCGGGATGGAGCGCGCGGCGAGGTTGCGCATCGTCCTGTAGCGCCGGTCGGGAAAGCCTTCCACTGCCAACGGCAAGGCAGAGCTTCGCGCGCCGCCTTTTGCATGGCCGAGCCGTAAAGGGCGACATAGATGATGTCGCTGATCGACCGACCTTGATGGCGCGGCCGATGGCTATCGGCGTAGCCCTCGTCCTCCGGCCGCCATGTTGTTGAGCGCGCCATGCGCCTTCGAGATGCGTCACCTTCAGGCCGGCGTAGGCGGCCATCGCCTGCAGGGCGCCGATCTGATAGGCAATCATGTACTCCAGGTCACGGCGTGCTTCATTTGGATGCGGCGCCGGCCGAAACCCCAAAGGTCGTTGAAGCCCGGATGCACGCCGACGCTCACGCCTTGCTCTTTGGCCAGCATGCACAGGCGGTGCATGGTGTTGGCGATCGCCGGCGTGGAAGCCGCAGGCAACGCTGGCCGACTTGATGATCTTCATCAGGTCGGCGTCGTTGCCGATGTCGTAGGCGCCCCAGCCCTCGGCGATGTCGGCATTGACGTTGACCATCCGCGCCATGGTGTTCCTCGCCTGCGTGTAAGAAAAATGGCGGTAGCCGCCGATCGCCGCATGGTACTATCTATAGCCAAACCGTACAATGTGAACGAACCTGAGAGCTGGGCTCAGGTGCCGCATTGACCGACGCCGATCACTTCCCCGCAACCAGCAAAATTTCTGGCCGCCGGCGACACCGCGCTGGTGGTGGAGTTCGGTGACCGCGTCGAGGAACGCTTGAGCGCGCTGGTGCTTGCCCTGGCGCGCGCGCGTCGAGGCGGCCGCCATCGCCGGCGTGGTGGAGACGCGTGCCAACCTTCCGCTCGCTCATGGTGCACTACGATCCCCTCACGATCAGCAACGCCGAACTGCAAGCGCGCATCAAACCATTGCTATCGATGCTTGCTGGCACCGTCAGCGCCGGGCGGCACTGGCGACTGCCGGCCTGCTATGATGCCAAACTCGGCCTCGATCTCGCCGAGGTCGCCGGGCGCACCGGCCTCAGCGAGGCCGAGGTGGTGGTGCGGCACTCAACCGCGCCCTTCCGGGTCTACATGGTGGGCTTCTTGCCCGGGTTCGCCTACCTTGGTGGCCTGCCGGCCGCCCTCGAGCTGCCGCGCCGCGAAAATCCGCGCCTCAAGGTCGAGGCCGGATCGATCGCCATCGCCATGGCCATGAGCGTGATCTACAGCATCGAAAGTCCGGGGGCTGGAATATCCTCGCGCGCACGCCGGTGGCCCTGTGGGACCTGCGGCGGGTGCCTCGGCCCTGGTGTGCGCCGGCGATCGGGTCAGCTTTGCACCGATCTCACTCTGCCGAATATGAAGAGCTTGCCGGAAAGCCCGAGCCGGGGAGTTGCGCATGTCGCCGCATGGGCAGGACGCATGAGCGCGGCGCTTTCTCTGCCTCGCCGCCGGTTTGCTGACGACCCTGCAGGACCTGGGCCGGGTTGGCTTTCAGCATCAGGGCATTCCCGTCTCGGGTGCGCTCGATCCCGTGAGCCTCAGCGCCGCTAATCTGCTGGTCGGCAATCCCAGCGCAACCGCGGCCCTCGAAATCGCCTATCAAGGTCCAAGGCTCGTGGTCGAGACCGATAGCGTCCGCCTCGCCTGCGCCGGTGCCGCGCGCCGATCGAGCTCGTTACCGCTGCCGAGAGCGGACGCCCACGCCGCCTGGAGATGCTCACCAGCGCCCGCCTCGAGCGCGGCGATCAGATCCGCATCGGCGCCTTTCCCGGCGTTCTTTATCTCGCCGCCGAGGGCGGCTTTGACGTGCCGGCCGTGCTCGGCAGCCGCTCCACGCTGGTGCGGGCGGGCATCGGTGGTCTCAACGGTCGCCCCTTGCAGGCGGGCGACCGCTTGCCTTTGTGCCGGTCGCGGGCCAGCGACGCCGAGGAGGTGCGCCTTCCGCCCTCGATCTCACACCGCCCGCCAGCTTCCGCATCATGTTGGGTCCGCAGGACGATTACTTCACGCCCGAAGCCCTCGGCCTCATCACGCAAACGAGCTGACACCGTGACGCCGGCCAGCGATCGCATGGGCATGCGTCTTGCCGGCCCGCGGCTCGAACACAGCAAGGGCTACAATATCGTGTCGGATGGTATCGCACCGGGCAGCGTGCAGGTCCCCGGTAACGGCTTGCCGATCGTGCTGCTGGCTCGATCGGCAAACGACCGGTGGCTACCCAAAGATTGCCACCGTGATCTCGGCCGATCTTCCGCGCTCGGCCGGCTGACGCCGGGCGCCACGGTCCGTTTTCGCATGGTCGGCATCGAGGAGGCGGAAGCCGCCCGGCGCCAGCTGGCCGACCTGCTCGCCCAACTGGCGCAACGGATCCTCCCCGCCCCGCGCGCCGCCCGGATCGACGAGGCCCAGCTGCAGGATGCCAATCTCGTCAGCGGCATGATCGATGCGCTGGCAGGAGACCCCGCATGAGCCCCGGCAGAAGTCAAGGCATCGGCGCCCGCCTCCTCCGCAAGGAGGATGACCGCTTCCTCATGGGCCGCGGACAGTATGTCGGCGATTTCAAGCTCCCCGGCATGCAGGAGGTTGCCTTCTGCGCAGTCCGCTGGCGCACGCCAGCATCAAGGGTGTGCGCGTGCCGGCCACACTCCGCGACCGTGTCTTCATCGCCGAAGATCTGGGCGCCGTTGCCCCGATCCGCGCCGACACCGCGCTGCCAGGGTTCAAGTCTTCCGTGCAGCCCGTGCTGGCCCAGGGCAAGGTGCGCTACGTCGGCGAGCTTCGTCGCCATGTGCGTTGCGGGCACGCGCGCCGAAGCCGAGGATATGGCCGCCGAAATCGAGCTCGAGCTCGAGCCCATGCCCGCCGTTATCGACATGCTGGCGGCACGCAAGGCCGACAGCGCACTGGTGCACGAAGCTTGGGGCGACAACCTTTTTCTCAGTACGCTGACGGAAGTGGACTTCGAAGCGGTGCTTGAGAAGGCCAGCCACTCGGTGAGGCGCGAACTGAGGACGTCGCGGCAGGCCATGAGCCCGCTAGAGGGGCGCGCCGTGCTCGCCCATTGGAATTCCCGCCTGGGTCAGCTCGAGGTGATGAGCTCCACCCAACAGCCGCATATTGTGCGCTCCGGCCTGGCGGAGTGTCTCGGCATCGACGAAGGCCAGATCCGCGTGGTTGCTCCCGATGTCGGCGGCGGCTTCGGCTATAAGGGGATACTGTTGCCGGAAGAGGTGGCGCTCGCCTGGGCCAGCCGCCGGCTTGGCGTGCCCTTGCGCTGGATCGAAGACCGCCGCGAGGGGCTGGCGGCCAATGCCAACTGCCGCGAACATCACTACCTCATCACCGCCTACGCCGACCGCGACGGCCGCCTGTTGGCGCTCGATTGCGAGGCCACAGTCGACGCCGGCGCCTACTCGGCCTACCCGTTTTCGGCCTGCCTCGAGGCCGGCCAGATCGGCTCGATCCTGCCGGGGTTGTACGATTTCCCGCACTACCGCTGCCGAACCTACTCGGTGGCCACCAACAAGCCGCCGATCCTGCCCTATCGCGGCGTGGCGCGGACGGGAGTGTGCTTCGCCTTGGAGGTGACGCTCGACGCGCTGGCCCGCGCGCTCGGCATCGAACCCACCAGCTTGCGGCTCAATAGTCTGGTGCGGCCCGAGCAAATGCCGTTCGACAATATCAGCAAGCGCCATTTCGATTCGGGCGACTACCCTGAGGCCCTGCGCCGCGCCATGACGGGATCGATCTCGCCGCCGTGCGCCGGCGGCAAAAGCAGGGCGAGCACGACGGACGGCGGCTCGGCGTCGGCTTTGCCATGTACTCGGAACAAGCCGGCCACGGCACCAGCGTCTATGCCGCCTGGGGCATACCGTTTGTGCCGGGCCACGAGCAATGTTTCGCCCGCTTCACGCCCGACGGGGCGCTGGAGCTTCGCATAGGCGCGCACTGCCACGGCCAAGGGCTCGAGACGACGCTGTCTCAGGTCGCCCATTCCATCCTCGGCGTGCCGCACGATCGCATTCGCCTGGTGCACGGTGACACCGCCGCGACGCCCTATTCCACCGGCACCTGGGGCTCTGCGCTCAATGATCATGTCGGGCGGCGCCGTCGCCGCCGCCTGCGACCAGCTCGCCCAGCGCCTCATCAAAATCGGCGCCGCACTGCTGCAGGCCAAACTGGGCGACGTTCGCCTTCACGAGGGCTTTATCAGCGGTCCACGCGGGCGCATCGCCATCCACGACGTGGCGCGCACCTATTATCGCCGACCGCAGGATTTGCCCGGCGACGTCGACCCGGGCGGCCTGGAGGTGACGGCCGGCTACAAGGCCAAGCGCGATAGCGGCACCTTCAGCTATGCCGCCCATGCCGCCGTGGTGGCGGTCGATCCCGACACGGGCGAAGTCGAGATCCTCGACTATCTCGTGGTCGAAGACGGCGGCGTGCTCGTCAATCCGATGATCGTCGATGGCCAGATTTGGGGCGGCACGGCGCAGGGCATCGGCACGGCGCTCTATGAGGAGATGACCTACGACACGCTGGGCCAGCCGCTCGCCTCCACGCTGTCCGACTACCTGTTGCCGGGGCCGGCCGAAGTCCCGGAAATCCGTATCCTGCACATGGAAACCGCTTCGCCCTATACGCGCGTTCGGCCAGAAGGGTCTGGGCGAAGGCGGCGCCATCGCGCCGCCCGCGGCCATCACCAACGCCATCAACGATGCCCTGGCCGCCCTCGGCGCCGAACTCTTGATCTCGCCCGTCACACCGCGGCGCATCGCCGAGGCCGTCGCCCAAGCGCAGAGGCTGGCGGCGAGGGGTACCTCATGAAAGCCGCCCGCTTCGACTACCTGCGGCCGACGAGCTTGCCCGAGGCCCTGGCGCTCATCGCCGAGGCGCCGGACGCCAAGGTAATGGCGGGTGGCCAGACCTTGGGACCCATGCTCAATCTGCGGCTGGCGCAGCCGTCCCTCCTCATCGACATAGCGCGCATTGCCGAGTTGGCCGAGGTCGCCGAGGATGCCGACAGCGTCACCCTCGGTGCCACCATCACACACGCCGCCATCGAGGATGGCTGCGTCAGGACCCACCGCCGGCTTTTTAGCGCAGGTCGCCGCCGGCATCGGCTATCGCGCCGTGCGCACGCGCGGCACCATCGGCGGCAGCCTCGCCCACGCCGATCCGGCGGCGGACTGGCTCGTCGCCCTGACCGCGCTCGGTGCCGACCTGAACTTGCAAGGGCCCGACCGCCGGCGCCGCCTCGCGCTCAGCGGCTTCGTCGAGCGGCGCGATGCGAGACGGTGCTCAAATCCAATGAGCTGATCACCGGCGTACGGCTCGCCAAATTCTCGCACGCCGCCCGTTTCGGCTATCACAAGATCTGCCGCAAAGTCGGGGAGTTCGCCGACGCCATCGGCGCGGCGGTCTATGACCCCGAGCGTGGCGCTTCCGGCGGCTTGCCGTCAGCACCGCTCACGGGTGCGCCGCTGGTCCTGGAGCCGCGCCTCGATGGCGCCCGAGGCCGTGCCGAGATCGTTCGCCTCGAGGACGACCTGCGCCAGGCCGGCGCTTGCAGGCGATGCCTACGAGACGCGGCTGCGCGCCGTGGTCCTGCAGCGCGCCACAACCGCGATAGCTGGCCGATGACCGCGATCACGCTCACCGTCAACGGCAAGCCGCTGTAGCGCCGACGGTGACGCCACGCACGCACCTTGCCGACTTTCTGCGCGAAACTCTGCTGCTGACCGGCACGCATCATGCGGCTGCGAGCACGGCATCTGCGGCGCCTGCACCGTGGAAATCGACGGGGAAATCGCGCGTGCCTGCATCACCTACGCCGTGGCCTGCGACGGTGCCGCGGTGCGGACCATCGAGGGCTTCGACGATGACGCCACTCATGGCGCGCGCTGCGGGGCGCATTCCGGCGAGCATCACGCGCTGCAGTGCGGCTACTGCACGCCCGGCATGCTGATCGCCGCGCGCGATCTCGTGCGCCGCAAGGTGGGCTCGGTCGCGAGCCGAGATCCGCACGCGAAATGAGCGGCAACCTGTGCCGCTGCACGGGCTACATGGGGATCATCGATGCCATTGCCGAGGTGATGGGCGCGCGCTCCCCGGCGCCGACAAGCGCCGTGCCGCCGGCGGCGGAAAGCCCGATTGGCCCGGCACCCGGACCGCGATGCGAAAGAGCATCGCGCCCGCCACCGACCCTGCCGCGGCAAAGCCCGTGCTGCACAGAGGCGCAGCCGCCGGCAGTGTCGGCGCGACCTTGTCCGGGGCTAGTCTCACCCCGCTCGCGCCATCACCGTCACCGTCACGCGCCTGGAGGAACGGGACGCGCCGCACCCAGCTGAGCCAGCACTTCGCTGCTCGACCACCCACCAGCGGCGGTTTGGGCCTTGCTCAGCGATATTGAGGCCCTGGCGCGCTGTCTGCCCGGCCTCACCCTCGTACATGGCTCGCCCGAGGGCGAGCGCGTCGCGGGTCATCTCCGACATCAAGCTTGGTCCCATCACCGCGCGCTTTGCCGGCGAGGGCCGGCTCACGCTCAGTGCAGCCGAGCAGCGCCTCAACGTCGAGGGGCGGGGCGTCGACCGCAAGGAGGCTCCAACGTGACGGGCAGCCTCGCCTGTCGGATCGCCCCCTGTCGCGGCAGCCGCCGCGAGCCCAGCCAGGTTCCACCCTCGATTCGGCCTATGCGCTGACGGGACCGCTGGCGCAAATCGGCCGCGGCGGCATCGTCCGCGATCTGGCGCGCCGCCTCGGGGAGATGTTCGCGCAAACATGGATCGGCGCTTGACCGACCCCGACGCCGCCACGCCGGCGCGCCTGATCGCCGGGCTCGCCATCCTGCGCCAGATCCTATTGGCACGCCTGGCGGACATCTTCGGGTGGCTGCATGCGGTCGCCCCCGGTCTTGATCCGCGGCAACCGCCAGGACCCACGACGCGCCGCAAATGCACGGCGCCTTGGGCGCCAGCGCGTGTACGGCAAGCGTGGCTGGCGCGACGCCGCCGAGGCGGGAAGACCGCCGTGCTAGCCGCGCCCCTCGAACGGCATCTTGGTCGCCTTGATGTTCATGAACAGCACGTTGGTGTCGAGCGGCAGGCTCGCCATGTAGCGGATGGCCGAGCCGCAGTGCTCCACGTCGAACACCGCCTCCGGGCACTGACCTCGCCGCTGGCCTGCGGCACGCCGGCCTTCATGCGCCCGCCCATGGCGGTGTCGGCGTTGCCGATGTCGAGCTGGCCGCAGGCGATGTCGTGCTTGCGTCCGTCGAGCGCGATGCACTTGGTGAGCCCGGTGATGGCATGCTTGGTCGCGGTGTAGGGCAACCGAGTTGGGCCGCGGCGTGTAGCGCGGAGATCGAGCCGTTGTTGACGATGCGCCCGCCCTTGGGCGTCTGCGCCTTCATGATCTTGATCGCCTCCTGCGCGCACAGGAACGAGCCCGTCAGGATGACGTCGACCACCGACCTTCCACTGTCTCGAAGGTGCAGCTCCTCCATCGGCACCGGCGGCGCGCCGAAGCCGGCGTTGTTGAACAGGAAATCGAGGCGACCGCCGAAGGCCTTCTTGGTCTCGGCGAACAGGCGCTTCACGTCCTCCGGCTTGCCGACGTCGGCGCGCACGGCCAGCATCTTGCCGCCGCCCGGCCTTGGCCATCGCCACCGTCTTGTCGAGCTCCTCCTTGCGGCGCCCGGCGACGACGACGTTCCAGCCGTCGCCCTGCAGCGCCAACGCCGCGGAACGACCGATGCCGCTGCCCCGCCCGTCACCAGCGCAACCTTTCCGTGAGCCATTTCCCGTTCTCCCTGGTTTGGTGCCGCGTCGGGCCGCAGCCCCTACCTCCATCGGGCATACCCGCACCAGTGCGATTGCGGGACGCCGAGCCCTTGACATTCGCGCCGCACGCACAATGCTTAACCATATGGTTTTACCATAATGCCGACAGCCTTAGCCCTGCCTTCGCGGCGCTGGCCGATCCAAGGCGGCGCGCCAGCATCGATCGCCTGGCGAGCGAGCGCCAACTTGCAGTCTTAACACTGCGCCGACGGCCTAAAAGCGCCGCCCAGCCAAGGCTACAGAGCGCGGACGGAGTCAAAAAAATAGGCGCGCTGGACGAGACGGCTCGCCACGGTCACGAACGCTGGGCGGGCAGGCTCGAGAAGCTCGATCAGTATCTTTCCTAACCGAAAAAGGAGGCCAACATGCCAGCAACAGCCGCAGAGTCGCGCAGCTCGCGACGCAAAGACGCCCGGCTAGTGACACCGCCAGTGACGCCGCATGGCAACTTCCACTGGAATGAGTTGAGAACGCGGGATGCGGAGCGCGCCGAAACGCTTCTATGCGGAAACCATCGGCTGGACCTTCGAGGCGACCTCCACACCCGACGGCCACACCTATTGGCTGGCCCTGTCGGACTGGCAAGCCGGTCGCCGGCCTGTTTCCTTGTCGTCGCCCAAGTTCGATGCGGTGCCGGAGAGTTGATGTCGTTTTTAGCCGTCGACGACGTGGATGCGCGCGTGGCCAAAGCGATTGCTGCCGGCGCCAAGCTGATGCTGCCGGTGTTCGACGTCCCCCAACGTCGGCCGCATCGCCATGCTGATGGAACCGGGCGGCGCCGGTAATCGGCTGGATCACGCCGACCGCTTGAACCTTAAGGAAAGGATAGCCGATGCAGCTTTACTATTTTGAGACGCTCAACTCCGCGCAAAGCCTGCGCCGTCGCGCGCCATCTGAACTCACCCGTCGAATTTAAGCGCATCGACCTCAGCAAGGGCGAGCAGAAGTCGCCGCAGTTCCTGGCGATCAATCCCAATGGCAAGGTTCCCGCCCTGCACAACGGCGCTCTCAAGCTGTGGGAGGCGAACGCGATCATGTGCTACCTGGCCAAGGCCGCAGGCTCCGAGCTTTGGCCCAGCGACACCGCGGGCCAGATCGACCTCCTCCGCTGGCTGAGTTGAACAGCGAGCATTTCACGCGACATGCCGGCAGCCCTTTACTTCCAGCACTTGATCAAGCCGCGCTTCCTGGGGCAAGCGCCGGATGCCAGGCGGTTGAGGAGGCGACTCGGCTTCTTCAAGCAGTTCGCACGGGTCCTCGATGATCACCTGCACGATCGCCCGTATCTCCTGGGCGAGCGCCTGAGCCTCGCCGACTTCGCCGTCGCCGTCACGCTGCCCTACGCGCAAGAGGCCGAGATCCCCGTTGCCGACTTTCCCGCCATCGAGCGCTGGCACGACCGCCTCGCCGAACTGCCGGCCTGGCGGCAGCCTCTCCCGGAGCGGACGTCCGCGGCAGCGTGAGCACTCGCAGCTTGCCGGCCAGCCACCCCGGTTGCCCGCTTTGGCCTCGCCCGTTTGCCCGCTTTCAAGCGCAACGCGCAGCGGGGCCAGGTGGCCCGGGCTCGCCGGCCAGCTGCTGGTCAGCCGACGGTGGAGGGTCTGATACAGGAAAGCTTGGGATTGCGCCGCGCCGGCAAGCGCAGGGTTCAGCGCGCAGGGCCGTCTGGGTGCAAGGGAACAATGGCGTGGGCAGCAACCCAAGCGCCGCAGCAGCCGCCGCTTAGCGCGTCAGTATGGGCTTTCCCGCGAGTAGTCGTAAAAGCCGCGTTGGGTCTTGCGAGCCGAGCCAACCGGCCTCGACGTATTTTACCAGCAGCGGGCAGGGGCGGTACTTGGAGTTCGGCGAGGCCCTCGTAGAGCACCTGCATCACCGACAGGCAGGTGTCGAGGCCGATGAAGTCGGCAAGCTCCAGCGGACCCATCGGATGGTTGGCGCCCATGCCGCATGGCCTTGTCGATGGATCTCGACCGTGCCGACGCCCTCATAGAGCGTATAGACCGCCTCGTTGATCATCGGCAGCAGGATGCGGTTGACGATGAAGGCCGGAAAGTCCTCCGAGACGGCGATGCTCTTGCCGAGGCTTTCGATGAAGCTCCTGGCGAGCCGGAACGTCTCGTCCTCGGTGGCGATGCCGCGGATCAGCTCGACCAGCTGCATCATCGGCACCGGATTCATGAAGTGGATGCCGATGAAGCGCTCGGGCCGGTCGGTGACGGAGGCCAGGCGGGTGATGGAGATCGAGGAGGTGTTGGTGGCGAGCATGGCGCTCTTCTTGAGCTTGGGACAAAGATCGATGAAGATCTTGCGCTTGATCGCCTCGTCCTCGGTGGCGGCCTCGATGACGAGGTCGGCCTCGCCGATCGGCGTGCAGATCGGCCGCGCATGACGGATGCGTTTGAGGGCCGCCTGCATCTCGGCGTCGGTGATGATGCCGCGCGACACCTGGCGCGCCATGTTGCGCTCGATGGTGGTGCGCGCCTTGTCGACCGCCTCCTTCTTGCTGCGTCGTGGATGCGCGACGTCGTAGCCGGCCAGCGCCACCACGTGGGCGATGCCGTTGCCCATCTGCCCGGCGCCGATGATGCCGACCGACTTTGATGGCGGCATTGGGTCACGGGATCGCTGCCCTTGCGGGCGCGCTCCATGTGACGTGCCGGGTTTCTTCGTCTTGACGCCTGCGTCCATGACGCCTCGCTCCTTTACCAGCCCCGGCTGATGTCGTCTGCCGCCAGCGCTGTCCTACTTGCCGGCCTTCTCCAGCTCGCGCCTTCAGCTCCGGCAGCACCTGGAACAGGTCCGCCACCAGTCCGATAATCGGCGACCTGGAAGATCGGCGCCTCGCCATCCTTGTTGATGGCGACGATCACCTTGCTGTCCTTCATGCCGGCTGAGATGCTGGATGGCGCCGGAGATGCCCACGGCGATGTAGAGCTCGGGCGCCACCACCTTGCCGGTCTGGCCGACCTGGTAGTCGTTCGGCATGTAGCCGGCGTCGACCGCGGCGCGGCTGGCCCCGACGGCGGCGCCCAGCTTGTCGGCGACCGGCTCGATGTAGTTCTTGAAGTTCTCGCCCGACTGCAGGCCGCGTCCGCCCGAGACGATGATCTTGGCTGCGCGTCAGCTCCGGCCGGTCGGACTTCTGGATCTCGGCCTGTTCGAAACTCGCAGAGGCCCACGGGCGCCGGCGCCGCGACGGCTTTCGACTGGCGCTGAGCCGCTGCCGCCGACCGCCGGAAACGCGCGTGGTGCGTACCGTGATGACCTTTTTCTGGTCGCGCGATTTGCACGGTCTGGATGGCATTGCCGGCGTAGATCGGGCGCTCGAAGGTGTCGGGCGACACCACCTTGATGATGTCGGAGATCTGCATGACGTCGAGCAGCCGCCGCAACGCGCGGCAGGATGTTCTTGCCCGGACGCCGTCGAGGCGCGCGACGACGCGCGTCGTAGTTGCCTCATCAGCCTGACGATCAGGGCGGCCATCTCCTCCGCCAGCTGATGGCCGAGGTGGGGCGCGTCGGCATGCAGCACCTTGGCGGCGCCATCGAGCTTGGCGGCAGCTGTCGGCGACGGCGCTTGACAGTCGGCGCCGGCCACCAGCACGTGCACGTCCTGGCCGAGCGCACGTGGCGGCGCTCATGGCCTTGGCGACGGCTGCCGCGCAGCGCCTTGTTGTCGTGGTCGGCCAGCAGCAGAGACCGTCATGACAGCGCCCCGACCTCTTTGAGCTTGGCGACGAGTTCGGCGGCGTTGGCGACCTTGACGCCGGCCTTGCGGCCCGGCGGCTCGACCGTCTTGAGCACCTTGAGGCGCGGCGCGATATCGACGCCATAGTCTGCCGGCCTTCGCGTCTCGAGCGGCTTCTTCTTCGGCCTTCATGATGTTGGGCAGCGACGGATAGCGCGGCTCGTTGAGGCGCAGGTCGGTGGTGACGACGGCCGGCAGCTTGATCTTCAGCGTCTCGAGGCCGCCGTCGACCTCGCGCGTCACCAGCGCCGCCTCGCCCTCGATCACGAGCTTGAGGCGAACGTCGCCTGCGGCCAGCCCAGCAGCGCCGCCAGCATCTGGCCGGTCTGGTTGCAGTCGTCGTCGATCGCCTGCTTGCCGAGGATGATGAAGCCCGGCTGTCTCCGCGTCGATCACCGCCCTTGAGGATCTTGGCGACCGACAGCGGCTCGATCGCCTGTCCCTCCGGCGTTTCGATCGAGGAGGCCGCGATCGGCGCCCATCGACAGCGCGGTGCGGATGGTCTCTTGCGACTTGCTGGGACCGATGGAGACGGCGACGATCTCGTTGACCTTGCCCTTCTCCTTCAGCCGCACGACCTCCTCGACGGCGATCTCGTCGAAGGGGTTCATCGACATCTTGACGTTGGCTAAGCTCGACGCCCGAGCCGTCGCGACTTGACGCGGATCTTGACGTTGAAGTCGACCACGCGCTTTACAGCGACCAGAACTTTCATTCCACGAGAGTGCTCCATCTCGGGCACGGCGCTGCACTCCCCGGCCACGCCATGCTGCACTGCGATCTTTGCTCCTGCCGCCACGGCCAAATTGTGTCTCGTTTATGACGGCAGGATGCGACGCTTCGCAAGTGCGAAATGGAAGCGTAGGGCCGCGAACAGTTGCGTGTCAATTGGGCAACCGGCGCGGCACTTTGGACAAAAGCATGGCAGCAGGCCTGTGGCCGATGTTGCCCAAAGGTCGCGCCACAGCCGCTCCGAGCGTCAGCGGGTCAGACGGGCGTAGGCCACGGTCGAACAGCGGAACGCCCGGGCGGCGCATGAACAAGATCAGGATGGCGCCCGCGACCATGCCGCCGATGTGGGCCCACCAGGCCACCTGATCGGCCGGGCTGATCAGCACCATGATGACCTGCGTCGCCACCCAAACGCCCAGCACCCAGGCGGCTCGAGATCGTGCAAAGGAATGAAGCGGAACGCCAGCACCCAGACGAGCACGCGCGGGTGCAAGATAAGATAGGCGCCGATCACGCCGGCAACCGCCCCGCTGGCGCCGATCAGCGGCAGCTGCGAGGCCGGCAGCATGAAGGCGTGGGCGAGCCCGCGGCGACGCCGCACAGCGAGGTAGAAAACCAGGTACTTGACGTGCCCCAACGGCGTCCTCGACGTTGTCGCCGAACACCCACAGGAACAGCATGTTGGAGCAGCAGGTGGAAGATGTCGCCGTGCAGGAACATGTAGGTGAGGAGCGTGTAGCCTTCCGGCATCGGCCAGCGTGTCGCAAGGTCCGCGCGCGGGCCCGCCGATGATCTGGACCTGAAACAGCTCGGAGGGGATCAGCGCAAAGCTCGCGGCATGCCGGTCTGCGCGAGCCTCCGCGTTCTGCCAGCAAGAACGCCACCACATTGGCGGCGATCAGGCCGACCGTCACCCACTGGAAGCGGATCGAGCGCAGCGGATTGTCGTCTGACAGAGGGATGAAGACCACGGCTCGCTATCCTTTGCTGTGCAGATCGGCGCGCCGCATAGACCGTTAACGGTTCTGCCCCGGCACCCACAAGACATCGCCTTCACCGCGCGTCGTTGACGTAGCGGCTGGCCACGAACAGATGATCGGACAGACGATTGATGTACTTGAGCGCCGGCGCGCTCGACGTGCTCGTCGGGCTAATCCGGCTAGCTCCACCATGCCGCGCTCCGCCCGCCGGCAAACGGTGCGCGCCACGTGCAGCGCCGCGGCGGCGGCCGAGCCGCCCGGCGAGCACGAAGGACCGCAGCGGCGCCAAGCTCGGCGTTCAGTGGCGTCGATCTCGTCCTCCAGGCGCTTGACCTGCGCATCGCTGACGCGCAGCGCGCTCGCGGCGCGCTTGGCTCCTTCGCCACGCTCCGGCATGGTCAGGTCGGCGCCGAGATCGAACAGATCGTTCTGGATGCGCGCCAAGCATGGCGTCGACGTCCGGGTGCGCCTCGCGCACGTGAAGGCGCGCCACGCCGATCGCAGGCGTTGGTCTCGTCCACCGTTCCGTAGGCGGCGATGCGCGCCGAGTGCTTGGGCACGCGCTCGCCGGTGCCGAGCGCGGTGAGACCGGCATCGCCGGTCCGCGTGTAGATCTTGTTGAGAACGACCATGGTGGGCACCCTGCTCGCCTTGCTGGCGAAGCGCTCCGCTCAGGTAGCGGTGACCGGCGGTCACTCACGCCTCACGAGCGCAACAGATACACCATGATCATGGCAATCACGATGGCAAGAAACTGCAGCCCCACGCGCCAGCGCATGAGCTTCTGGCTCAGGTTGGGGCTGGTGCCGCGCATCATGTTCCACAAGCCTGCCAGCAGCACCAGGAAAACTGCGACCACCGCCAGCGTCGTCAGATATTTCAAGGCGGTTTGCATGGCTTTGGCCTGTTGTGCGCACGGCGGCGGGATCGTGGGCAATCGATGCATGGCTGGTCGCTTTCGGCAACACCTCGAAGGTCGCAGCGCGTGCCAACTCATCCATGCCACAATTGGCGTGATCTTTTGTAGAGGAATTGCGGCATAAGTTTTGATCGGAGGGCGATTCTGCTGCGCCCCGATCGTTCGGCATGCATCCATCGAGGGCGGATTGGCCAGGACGTAGCGCACGCGCCGAGGGACCTGACGCTGCGGGTGCATTGCCAGTCGGCCTGCACCGTCGCATTTCCTCTGTTCGCCGCGGCGCAGGGCGGCGTGAGCCCGGATGAGGCCCGCAAACGCCTCGAGAGCGACCGCGGCCGGCTGGAGGCCACGGAGCGCCGCAGCAAGGACCTGCAGGCGGACCTCAACAAGATCGCCGCGGAGCGCGAGCGCATCAACGCGCGGCTGGTGGAGACGGCCAAGCTCGTGCAGCAGAGCGAAGGCCCAGCTGAGCCTGATCGAGATCCCGTCTGGGCGAGCTCGACGTGCAGGAAAAGCACCTGCGCGAGACGCTGGTGGCGCGGCACGGCTCGATCTCGGCGCTGCTCGGCGCCATGCTGCGCATGGGACGCAATCCGCCGCCGGTGATGGTGGCGAGCCGCAAGGACGTGCTCTCCGCATTCCGCAGCGGCACGCTGCTGACGCCGGTCCTGCACGAGCTCGGCGGCGAGGCCAAGGCGCTTTCCGAGCAGCTGAGCGACCTCAAACGCGTCATGACGAGCATCCGCACGGAGGGGGACAAGCTGCGCGCCGAGACGGCGTCGGCTGAACGACGCCCGCATGCGGCTGGCCGGACTGCAGGAGATCGAAGCGCCAGACGCTTGCCGAGCGGCAGACCGAACTGGCCCAGGTGCGCCAGGCGGCAGCCGAGATCTCACAAGAGCGTCTCGGACCTGAGCGATCTGATCTCCAAGCTCGACAAAGAGGTGGCGACGAGAACCGGGCTCGGGTCCTACGAGCAGGAAATGGCGGCAGCCGCGAGCCACCGGCTGACGCCGAAGCGCCGCCGGCGCTCCGGGCAGCCCCGATGAGACGAGGGCGCTCTCCGTGGTGCTTGCGCCGAGCGGCGAGCGCGTGGCAATGCTCGGCGCCGGGCCGCATCAAGCCGGCGATGCCCTTTCCCGACGCCAAGGGCCTCCTGCCGTTGCCGGTGCAGGGCAAGCGCGTGCTGACGTTCGGCGAGAAGACCCAGAACGGCAGCCAATCCAAGGGCGTCATGCTGGAGACGCGTCACGGCGGACAGAGTCGTGTCGCCGAGCGACGGCTGGATCGTCTACGCTGGCGAGTTCCGCAGCTACGGCCAGCTCTTGATCATTAATGCAGGCGGGGGTTATCATATTCTTCTTGCAGGCTTATCTCAAATCGACGTGCAACTTGGTCAATTCGTGCTTGCCGGCGAGCCGGTGGGCGTGATGAGTACAGCCGCGAAAGCGCCGCAGGCCAAGACGCAGGAGAATGCCCCGATCCTGTACATAGAATTCCGCAAGGACCAGCGGCCCATAGACCCCGATCCCTGGTGGTCGGATGCCTCTCGAAAGGTGCAAGGATGACGCGCAAATCGGACTACGCATTCTGGACGTTCGTGATGCTGGCGTGCCTCGCCGGGGCCACGACGGTCCTGAATGTCACCCGGACCTACTCGGCCACCTCGACCAACTCGGAAATCTACAAGCAGCTGGACTTGTTCGGCGACGTGCTCGAGCGCGTCCGCAGCGACTATGTCGACAAGCCGGACGACGCGATGCTGATCGACTCGGCCATCAACGGCATGCTGGCGGCGCTCGACCCACACTCGGCCTACCTGAACCCGAAGAACTACCGCGACATGCAGGTGCAGACGCGCGGCGAGTTCGGCGGCCTCGGCATCGAGGTGACCATGGAGCAGGGCTCGGGCGTGGTGAAGGTCGTCTCCCCCATCGACGACACGCCGGCGGCCAAGGCAGGCCTGCAGACCAACGACCTCATCACGCATCTGGACGGCGAGCAGATCGTCGGCCTCACGCTCGAGCAGGCGGTCGACAAGATGCGCGGGCCGGTCAACACGCCCATCACGCTCACCATCGTGCGCAAAGGCAAGGACGATCCCTTCGACGTCAAGATCGTGCGCGACGTCATCCGCATCAACGCCGTCAAGGCGCGAGCCGAAGGCGACGTGATCTACGTCAAGATCTCCACCTTCAACGAGCAGACGCACGCCAACCTGGTGAAGCAGGTCGACGCCCTGAAGAAGACGGTCAAGAACCTCAAGGGTTACGTGCATCGATCTGCGCGGCAATCCCGGCGGCCTGCTCGACCAGGCGATCGCCGTTTCCGACGACTTCCTCGACAAGGGAGCGATCGTGCTCACCAAGGGCCGGGGCCTGGAGGAGACGCAGCGCGCCAACGCGCGTCCCGGCGACATCACCGACGGCAAGCAGGTCATCGTGCTCATCAACGGCGGCTCGGCGTCGGCCTCCGAGATCGTGGCCGGCGCGCTGCAGGACCACAAGCGCGCCACGGTCATCGGCACGCGCTCGTTCGGCAAAGGCTCCGTGCAGACCATCATCCCGCTCGGCGGCGGCGCCAGCAACGGCGCGATCCGCCTGACGACGGCGCGCTACTACACGCCGTCGGGCCGCTCGATCCAGGCCAAGGGCATCGATCCGGACGTCATCGTCGAGCAGGAGCTGCCGCCTGAGCTGCAGTCCAAGTCGACCAACCGGATGCCCAGCGAGGCGAGCCTCAGGGGCCACCTGAAGGGCGAGACGAAGGACGGCAAGGTGAAGGTTCGGGCTCGTCCAACTACGTGCCGAAGGAGGCGGAGAAGGACGCCCAGCTGCAGTATGCTCTGAAGATGCTGCGCGGCGAGCCGCTGCCGCCCACGCAGAAGGCCGAGGCGCCCAAGACCGAGCCGGGCGTCGCGCCGGCCACAAGCAGGCCCGCGCCGAAGCAGACGGTCAGCGCGATAAGGTGTCAGACCCGAGGGTCTGACACCTTCTGCAGCATCGATGCAAAGCGAACCCTCGGCCTACCGCCCCTGCGTCGGCATCATGGTGCTGAACCGCGACGGCCGCGTTTGGATCGGCCGGCGCCCCGATGCTCCGGCTGAGCCGGAGGGTCCGAGCGCCTGGTGGCAGATGCCGCAGGGCGGCATCGACGCGAGCGAGGACCCCGCCAAGGCGGCGCTGCGCGAGCTCGAGGAGGAGACCGGCATCCGATCGGTCGAGATCATCGCCGAAAGCCCCGGCTGGTACACCTACGATCTGCCGGTCGAGCTGCGGCCCGAGGGCCTGGGGCGGGCGCTATCGCGGCCAGAAGCAGAAGTGGTTCGCAGCCGCGCTTCATGGGGAGCGACGATGAGGTCGCACTGGTGCGACCGGACACCCGCAAGAGTTCGATCGCGTGGCGCTGGGCCGACATCGACGAGCTGGTAGCGCTCATCGTGCCCTTCAAGCGCGCCGTCTACGAGCAGGTGGTAGCGCGACTTCGCCGCCCTCGCCCGGCCACGAAGCCAGCCTTAACCTCCCGGCGGCAATCTGCAGCGCGCCGTGCGGTTTGGCGTGACAAATCGTGCAAATCACTGAACAATCGACGGCAATCAGCATTTCCGCATGGAGGTGACCGCATCGCCAATGCTCGCCGAGAAGCCCCTGGATCTGCCCTATCGCCCCTGCGTCGGGATCATGCTGATCAACCGCGCGCGGTCTCGTGTGGGTCGGGCGGCGGCGGCCGAAGTGGGCGGGATATGGATCGGCTCACATCTGGCAGATGCCCCAGGGCGGCATCACGCCCGGCGAGGGTGAGCGCGCGGCGGCGCTGCGCGAGCTCGAGGAGGAGACCGGGGTGGCGAAGCGTCGAGCTGCTGGCGGAGGCGCCCGACTGGCTCAGCTACGATCTGCCGCCGGATCTGCTCGGCATCGCCCTGAAGGGCCAGCTACCGCGGGCAGAGGCAGAAGTGGTTCGCCATGCGCTTTACCGGCCAGGATGCGGAGATCGATATCGCCCCGCGCGGCGGCCGCAAGGCCGAGTTCGACGCCTGGCGCTGGGCGGACGCCGCGGAGCTGCCGCAGCTCGACCGTGCCCTTCAAGCGGCAGGTCTATTGCGCCGTCGTGCGGGAGTTTGCGGCCTTTGTCGGGTAGGGGCCGGCTCGCTCGGCTTGCCTCAGGCGCTGCGGTAGAGCTTGGTCAGTGACGAACTCGCGGTGGCCGAGCGCCTCGGCGGCGGTCAGGCGGCCGTTGGCGGTGCGAATGACCATGTCGATCAGCGCGTCGCCCGCCGTATCCAGCGTCAGCTCGCGGCGCAGGATGCCCGAGACGTCGAGGTCGATGTGCTCGCCCATGGTGCGCACGGTCTTGGGATTGCCCGAGATCTTGATGACCGGGACGATCGGGTTGCCGATGATGTTGCCCTGGCCGGTCGGGAAGGTGTGCACGGCGTAGCCGGCCGCCGCCATCAGCGTCACGCACTCGGCCGCTGCCGAGGACGTGTCCATGTAGTAGAGGCCGGGCCCGGCCGCCGGCGTCTCGGCCGGCTCCAGCACCTCGATGTACTTGCACTTGCGGCCGATCTTCTCGAGGTTGCCCAGCGCCTTCTCCTCGATGGTGGTGAGTCCGCCGGCGATGTTGCCCTTGGTCGGCTGGCTGTCGGAGAGGTCGTCGACCTTGTGCGCCTCGATCACCTCGTCCTGATAGGCCTTGAACACCTTCATCCACTTCTCGCCGATCTTGGCGTTGACGGCGCGCGACTTGGCGATGTGCTCGGCCCCGGTGATCTCGGAGGTCTCGCCGAAGACCCCGTAGATGCCCTTGGGGATCAGCTTGTCGTACATGTTGCCGACCGTCGGGCAGGAGGCGAGGCCCGGTCGTGGTGTCGCTCTCGCCGCACTTGGTCGACACCCACAAGTCCTCGATCGCGCACTCCTCGCGCTCGAGCTCGGAGGCCCAGCTGCAGGAACTCCTTGGCCTTGTGGGAGGCCTTGGCGATGGTGGCGATGTCGCCGTGGCCCTCGATGCCGAAGCCGACCACCGGCTTGCCGGTCTTGGCGATGCCGTCGACCACGCGCTTGGTCCAGCCGTCCTCGATGCCGATGACGACGACGGCGGCGACGTTGGGGTTGGAGCCGGTGCCGATCAGCGTGCGGAAGTGCAGGTCGAGGTCGGCGCCGAACTGCAGCCGGCCGTAGGCGTGCGGCAGCGCCAGAGTGCCCTTGATGTTGTTGGCGACGGCCTCGCTCGCCGCGTTCGACAGGTCGTCGAGCGGCAGGATGACGACGTGGTTGCGCACGCCGACCCGGCCGTTCTCGCGCCGCCAGCCGCGAAAGCTCAGAGTTGCTGCCGGACTTGCGCGCTTGCCGTTCGGCTTTGCTGCCATTGGCGTGGGCCCTTCACCAGCGCTTGGTCTTGAGGTTCTGCACGTGCACGTGCTCGCCGACGCCCGCATCGGCGCACCATCTTGCCGATGTCCTCGCCGTACTTGATGACGGTGTCGCCCTTCTTGAGGGCCTTCAGCGCCACCTTGTGGCCGATCGGGATGTCGGCCGTTGGCCTTCAGCTTCAGCGTCTTATCGGTTTCGGTGATGACGCCCAGCATGTCGGTCCCGCTTGCTGAGCCCTTCGACCACGACGACGCCGACGTTGTCCCTGGGGCTATGCACCAGAAAGTGCGGTGAAGACACGCTCGAGTTCCCTCTTGTTTCCCGGCTCGCGCCCGTGCTTGGGTGAGGAAATGCCGAGTAGCCTCTCTATTCTTATATAAGATAGGGCGGCAATCCAGTCCCTCTATTCGGTAAACGGCGCTGCGCGATGACCGCGAAACTCGTTCGGGCTTGCCGCAGATGCAGACGGATTTCGCGATCAGGCTACCGGCATGAGCCTGACCGATAACAACGACAGCCCGGCCGCTCTACGCCCAGGTGCGCGAGCGCCTGGTCGAGCGCATCCGGCTCGGGCGAGTGGAAGCCGGGCCAGCTCATTCGCCAACGAGTTCGAGATCGCCGCCGAGTTCGGCGTGAGCCAGGGCACGGCCCGCAAGGCCATCAGCGAGCTGGCTGCGGAGGGGCTGGTGCTGCGCCGGCAGGGGCCGGGGCACGTTCGTGGTCGAGCACACGCCGGCGCACGTCCTCTTCCGCTTCTTCAATCTGTTCGACGACGGCCGGCGCCGCGGTGGTGCCCGGACAGCCGCGATGCGAGGTCGCAGCCTCGCCCCAGCCAGCGGCGATGAGCGCGGGGCGCTTGGCCTCGGATGCGCCGGCGCGGGTGATCCGCATCACGCGCATCCGCACCCGCGATGGCGCGCCCTTCATCGCCGAGACGATCACGCTGCCGGAAGCGCTGTTTCCGGGCCTCGTCGAGCAGCGCGGAGATCGCCCAACACGCTCTATGACCTGTTCCAGAAGGAGCTACGGCGTCCTGGTCACGCGCACGGACGACCGCCTCTCCGCCGTCGCCGCCGACGCGGAAACGGCGGCGGCCCTCGGCATCCGCGCCGGGCACGCCGCTGCTGCGGATCGCCCGCATCGCCTTCGCGGCTCGACGACACGCCGGTCGAATGGCGCGTGAGCCTGTCCACCTGGCGGATGCGCACTACCTCGCGCGCAGCCGGTAGCGTGCGTTGCCCATTGACAAATGGGTAATTGCCCATAATATTGAGCCGATGCCCAGCCGACGCATGCCCTGCTGACCGAGATCGAGGGTTTCTACTGGCCAGATCCGGCGTCCAGCCCCACCAAGTTCGGGCTGGCCGCCGTCAACGATGGACACCTCATCAGAACCTGCGCGGCGGGGCCAGCGTGACGCTCAAGACGGCAGACAAGGTG
>ERZ1370068.4707-contig-3764_pt1 | contig 49567 bp, 77 predicted proteins | sample MGYA00561227_ERZ1370068 | MGnify/ENA primary metagenome ERZ1370068 (study PRJEB38410, sample SAMEA6850437) | metagenome | study: Metagenomic assessment of the ecological functions of the soil: analysis of the soil microbiota associated with the... | reverse complement strand
TGTGCCCCGATTCAGTTACACGTATTGTCAGGTCTTCCACTCGGCGAGTGGATCTTTTTCATCGATATTCGATGCTATCTGCCAGCATGACTCCAAGACACTCGTCCGTGCGACGTGCCGCAAAAACTTTTGATCTCTCCCAACCCTATGGCCTTCCGTGGGCCCCTTCGATGAAGTCCCGAGGAATGTCGGCTACCGCGAAACTCTCTCTCCTCCCGTGCCCAACGACACCCGGGTTGGGAACCGGCGTGGTGAACCTGGATAGTCGGCAATCTTCGGCCGCACTGGCGGAAACTCAGCCTGCAGAATCCAAGGTTGGTTTTCCGGCATTACGGGCAGACCGAATGACACCGACGTCGGCCAAAAGCAATCTGGAGCTCAAATTTTCTGGTTCGCCTGACATCCACCCGGCTCCTCAGCCGGGTTGGGCAAAGCGCGGACTTCGATTTAGCTCGGACGAAAACGAAATGAAGCGTCTGCCCGCCCCTTGCCTCCTCCGGCCACCGGCAGCCACAACGACTTGTTTGCCCTCCGCCTCCTTTGCGTCTCCATCAACCTCTGCCTGTTCCGGCATCTCGAATAAGGGCGCCGACCGGCACCTTAATGATCCGGTCGTCGCCCGTTTTTCCGTGCTGATCTTTTGCCCAATCCATGCTCGCCGCGACCCTGCCTTGACACTGCTTTTGGTAGCGCCAGGATCCAGCGGTCGTCGTGGCTTGGGGATCAAGCCAAGGCGATAAACATCCCCACCCTTTCCACCATTGCCACCGTTGCGGGACCGCCTGCCGCAGAGGGATAAATTTTTCGCGCCGGAAGCTGATGTCAATCCGCCGCCGTGCCGGCACCGGCGATCCACACGGATTTTTACTTCGTCGATGAACACCATTTGCCACCAGCGCGCCCATCATTTGCCTTTCTCCGGGCAAAAAAGCCCCGTAAGGGGCATACTCGACTACTAACTGCGCCCGCCCAGCCGTAGGCGGGCGCTTCACGCGTGACTTTCCGCTGCTCGTTCCTTGTCCAGACGGTCGTACCGCACGATGCTCCCGTCGATCTTGGCGAACAACGTGAAGTCCCGACCCATACACCGTACATTCCCCGGGTGAGGAATGCGAGTCCCCGGTTGCCGGATTCAATCAGCCATATTGCCGGCCCGCACTGTTTCGCCGCCGAATGCCTTAACTCCCCGTCGTTGCCCTGGCTATCGCAGTCCGTGCGCGCCGAACTTCCTCCGGCTTTCTTGTGGGCCGAAACTAGTTCTCCTTCGACTTGACGCTTCGATTGCCGCTGATCATTGAGCGTTGTTTGAGTACTTGGCGGTGACCAGTGCCGCCGGCTATACAAACTCTTTCGCGTGATATTTTCTTTTCTTGAGGACTAATACCCTTTTGTCCTCTACGCCTGACGTGACGATCTCACCCGTAACCTTCGCATTGGACGCAAGCAAGCGGCGTAGGGGCCAGTCTTGAGCCCTCGCCACCGCCAGGCCGACTTGCCAGGCCAGAACAACATCAGGCCAAATGTCACTCTACGATCAGCCTACCGCGCCCCCCGAGACTTCTCTGACTTTGACCGGATCCCCTTCAGGACTGCACGGTATTGCTCTCCGCCTGTTCTAATCACCGCGCCTCCTTCACCAGCTAACTTTTCCCCGGAGTAATTTTCACAAAGCAAAACCCGCACGAAGTCAACAAAGCTTCGGTACGCCTTTGGCGGTCTTAGCCCACAGTGGGAGCTCAACCACTGCCCGTTCGCAGGAAGAGCTGGCCAGCCCCACGAGCGGCCAGTTGCCTCACGGCGGACCCGACCGCCGACCTAGAGACCAGCTCGGGAACGGCTGCAGTAGCATACGTCGGAATACTGTTGAACCTCAAGCTAACCGACTCGAAGCACGACCGAAGGCATCCCTGACCACAATAATCCGTATTGCGATGTGGTATCGTCTAAGCGATATATGTCTACGCAGCGTCTATCCCCCAACCGACCACAACTACAAAGCGATGGCGGAACTCCGCTATCCAGATTCACGCCGCTTTCTCCGTTTCAGTGAAAACGCCGCTGCGACGAAGCCGGAATCAGAGCCGCAACAGCACCAGCCTCGCTCTTGGCGCGTCAGAGGTCTGCCTGATGGCTCAAGCCGACTATCGGCGTGCTGGCGGAACGAATGCAGCTCCAGCACCACAGCACCGTTGAGCTCATCGATCGTCTCGTCGAAGGGGACTTCCTGTCTCGACTGCGGTCAACAGACGATCAAGCCGGCAAGTCTTAGTAAAGCTGACCCGCGACGGCGAAGAGTTTCTCCAAACACTCTCATCGCATCACCTGCAGGAACTTCAGTCCGCCGGTCCGACATTCGTAAAGGTACTGCAGAGCCTCATCGAGGAATCGAGTTCGACTGATCATAGCGAAACTCGACGCCGATCCACTCGGTCCAAAACTCACGAAAAACTCACGAAAGGATAACACGCCATGGCTGATCAAAACGCAATCCGCTCAGGAGCTGCTTTTTGACGATGAAGGTTGCCGAAGCCTCTGCGCCTCTACAAGTTCTACCTGAACCAAGAAAAGAAAATCCTCGGCAGCGATCGGGGTGATCATCTTCCTGATCGTCTGGGAGCTGGTCGGAAATACCTTTCAGTTGATCAATCCCATGTTCATGAGCGCCCCTTCGCTCATTTGGAACGCGGCCGTTCAGCTTTTTTCTTCTGGTGAGATCTATAATGACCTTTACATCAGCGGCATCGAACTCTTCTGGGGCTATTTTCTTTCGGCTGCTGTCGCTAGTCCCCTTTAGGCATTGTGATCGGCCTGGTACAAGAAAGCCGAGTTACATATTCGACCCCTTCATCAACGCGATGAACGCGACCCCACGCGTGGCGCTTCTTGCCATTGGTCATCATCTGGTTGGGGATCGGAATACTCTCGAAGGTCGGTATTATCTTTCTCGGCGCAGTCTTCCTGATATTTGATCAATACGCGCGACGGGGTGAAGACCACGCCGGTATAACCTTCTCACCGCCGCCGAGAGTTTCTGGCGCTTCCGAGTGGATGCTCTTTAAGACCGTCGTGCTCCCTCGACTATTCCTTTCATACCTCACTGGTTTGAGGCTGGGGCTTGGGAGAGCGATTGTCGAGTGTCATGGTGGGAGAGCTTTATGCGCGCTACCGCCGGGATCAGGTTTCATGATCACTGTTGCCGGCGCCACCTTCCAAACCGATAAGGTCTTTGTCGGCGTCCTCGATTTTCGCGCTGACCGGGATGATCGGTATGGGTCTGCTGACGCGGGTGGAAAGGCGTTTTGATAAGTGGCGTCCGAAAGTGGGATCGGTTGGGAGATAACCGATTGGAGTCTTCATGGATTCTAACTCACCCTGCCTCCTTTAAGGGCCCGCGTCTCTCCGCTGGGCCCTTTCTTACCTGTAATCTCTGTCCGCTTGCATCTGGACCTAGAGTCTTCATCAATTCCTTTCCTTGACAAGGAGTCACCACGCTCTGAGGTAAGAAAGGTCCACCGGTTTTGGGTTTTCAACAACTTATGTGAGGGGGAAGACAATTATGCGGAAAATCGCGCTAGCACAGGGTTATTTTATATAGCTAGCGGGCCTTGCTACGCAATAGGTCTAATTTCCGGCTGCGTTATAACGAACTTCCAAGGCAGGGATGAGCAAGTCAAAGCTGCTTGGGCCGAAGTCAGAACCAATATCAACGCCGGGCTGACCTGCAATCCCCTAATCTGGTTTCAACGAGTAAGGGAGTGCGGCTCGAGTTTGAGCAACAAACGTTACCAGCAAGTTATCGAGGCGCGAGCCCAAGCCACGTCTATCAAGCTGGATGCGCAAGCTCTCAGTGATCCGGCAACATTCAAGAAATTCGAACAAGCGCAGCAGAACCTTTTCCGGCGCATTATCCCGCCTCATGTTGGTCGTAGAGCGCTACCCGATCTTAAGGCGAATCAAAATTTTCCGTGACCTTCAAGAAGCTCCACTCAGAAGGCACTGAGAACCGCATCGCAGTCGCCCGTAAGCGTTACGTCGAAAGCGTCGCTTTGAATACAACAAGGGGATCCCGTTTCTTCCCCACTAACCTGACGGCAAAATATCTGCTCGGGCTCAAAGAACGAGAGACCTTCAGCGCCGAGCGAGGCTGCCGCTTTAAGCCTCCGCAGGTAAAGATTCTAAGCGAGTAAAAATGAAACGGCACGCAAAGGCACGGTTGCTCGTTGCCGGGTTTGTTTTCTGCTGGCGCCGATAATCTTCTTCTCGCTTACCCTGGCGTTGGACGTTCCGCCGCTCGCGGGGAAGGATCAATGACTACTCAGGATTGATTCCCGCCGACAGAGCCCAGGCGCTCGGAAGAGCGCCTGGCGCCGCTTTGAAGCGGAAACCGGTCCGCAAATCGCCGTCCTAACCATCCCCAGCCTGAAAGGTGACAGTCTCCGAAGACTTTAGCATCCGAGTCGCTGAGTCTTGGAAAATCGGCAAAGGCTTCGATAACGGCGCGATCCTCCTCATCGCTCGCGACGATCGAAAACTTCGAATTGAGGTCGGGTACGGTCTCGAAGGAGTGATGCCGGATGCCATCGCCAGTCGCATTATCCGGAAGTGATTACCGCCGCTTTCGGTCCTGGAGACTTTGCGGGCGGGATTGAAGCCGGCGTTGATGCGATTCTCAAAAATCACCAAGGAGAAGCCCTTACCGGAGCGAGCCCGCCCGGCTCCCGGACCAACGCCTTCTCAAGGCGGGTCGCTAATAACGATCCTCATGATCACCGCGCATGCTTGCTCTTTATTGGCATGACGCGACGCAGACTATTCGGCGGCGCTGTTGGAGGAGCGGCTTCCGGGCTAGTCACCTCATTGTTCGCTTCAGGAGGGCTTGGATTTGTTTTGCTTCCAGCTCTCATTGTCGGAGCCACCCCTGGGAGCCATAGGCGCTGCTCTGGGTACAGGATCTGCGGGAAATCAATGGGTAGGTAGATCAAGATCTCGGCGAGGAGATTGGGAGGTGGGTGTTTTTCCCGGAGGCTTCGGGGGTGGGGGTTTTGGCGGCGGCGGAGGTAATGGCGGGTTCAGTGGAGGAGGCGGGGGCTTCGGCGGCGGTGGAGCGTCGGGGAGTTGGTAAAATGATCAACGCGGAGACTTTTTTACGGCAGAGGAAGAGAAGAACGCATTCGCCAAGCCGTGGTTACGCCGCCGAACAACGGACTGCCGGCGAGATCGTACCCATGCTCGTCGGCGCAAGTGCCCGTTATGCTGAGATTGAGATTGCCGGTATGGGTGTCGGGTTAGTCGCCGGGCACACTCGCGTCGTTCGTGTTTCAGGACCCTTGAGGCATCGATCCATTCACAGCTACTCTGGCCGCTCGCGGGCGCTGCAATGGGATCTATCCTCTGCGCTATTCCTCCCGTAAAGAGAAACTCTGATTCCACAAGGGCCGAATCACAGAAGCGGTCCACCTCGCGCAAGTCTGGCAGCCTTCACTGCCCAGGGACTGCATTACACCAGGCGCATACCGGGATATTGATTCTCGCCTCCCTGCTGGAACACCGCGTGGAAGTCCTAGCGGACAAGGGTATCAACGAGAAAGTTCCGGCTGGAACCTGGGAATGAAATAGTTCAGATCCTTACCGTTGGCCTAAACTCCGGCAACGCGTGCGATGCCTTCTGCAAAGCCATCGAGCGCTGCGGGGATATTCTGAGCCAACACTTTCCCCGTCCGCCGGATGATCAGGACGAACTCGCTAACAAACTGGTTATTGAGCGATAAGCATGAAAGCACATTGGTGGAAAACCCGAGAACGTAGGCATCCTGTGCGTCGAATGATCGTAACTATCTTTGCACTACTGTTTCTGACACGATGACCAGCGGACGCGCGGGCTCAGGAACGACTCAACTTAGCCTATATTTCCCCAACCGCGGGCTCATCCTCGGTTTTCTGGGTCGCCAAGGACATGGGCATCTTCAAGAAACACGGCCTCGACGTCAACGTTATCTACATCGAAGGGACACCCAAAAGCGCTTATGTCTCTATTCGCCGGCGATCTGCAGGTGGTAGCGGGAACCGGGCCGGCCGTGGTTAGCGCAAAACTCCAGAGGCGGTGACGTCCACGATGATTATGGGATTCGAAGTTTTCCTGCCCTATTACTTGATGGCAACACCGGCGATTAATCGTATCGAAGACCTTAAAAGGCAAAATCGGGGCGAATCACACTGCCGCCACGTCGGCGGATTTTGCCATGCGCCTGGGTCTGCGCGGCATCGGCTTCGACCCGGATCGCGACGTCACTCTGCGAGTCATCGGCGCCACCAATCTGCGCATTATTGCCATGCAGCAGGGTCAGGCTCAGTTCACGGTCATCGGCAACTCAGAGCGAGCTCGCGGAAAAGTTGGGCTTTAAGATCTTAGCCGATCTCGCCAGCAAACGCATTCCGTACCCCTCATAGCGGCGTGATCACCAGCCAGCGTATGCTCCGCGAGAAGCACGACGCGATGCTGCGTTTCGGCCGCGCCACGGCTGAAGGGATCCATTTCGTCAAAACCCAGAAAGCTCCCACCATCGCTGTTTTGAAAAAGTATGCGAAAACCGATCTCACCACGCTCGATAACACGTACGCTTATCTGAGAGCTGCGCTTCCCGACTTACCTTACCCCACGTTGGATGGCATGAAAACATTGGTCGCGGAGGTTGGGCGTACGCAGCCAGCCGCCCTCAAGACGGATCCGGCGTCCTTCGTGGATGCGAGCATCGTCAAGGCACGCTCGAAGACGAAGGCTTTCTCAAGCGCCTTAGCAAGTACTAGACTGAATTTTTTTGCCGATGACCCGCACATCGACGGCGGCGAGGCTGTAACTCTTCTCGGCGAACGACGCGCCAGAGACCCTGTCAAGGGTAAGACTTAAAACCAGATGACACTCGGTGTTTAGAGCACGGTTTTTTCTGTTTGAGCTAGTTTTTTTCTTGTCCTGTCGATTAACTCATCTGTCCCAGCGCTGGACGTCCCGCCCCTACGGGCCCGGGTCAACGACCTCGCCAAAATCCTAACACCGGAGAAAACACAGCAACTCGAAGAGCAGTTACGTCAGTTCGAACAGCAGACCAGTCATCAAATCGTGATTTTGACCATTCCCAGCCTCGAGGGGTGACCCGATCGAAGACTTTGGCATCCGAGTCGCCGAGGCGTGGAAGATTGGCCAAAAGGAACAGCTAACGGCGTGATCCTCATCGTCGCTCAGAAGGAGCGTAAGATTCGGATCGAAGTTAGCCGCGGTTTTGAAGGCATATTGCCGGATGTCGTCGCCAGCCGGATCATCTGAGAAGTGATCGCGCCGCGTTATCGTGAGTGGAGACTATGCAGGTAGTATCCAGGCTGGCATTGACTCAATCTCAGAGGTCACCCGCGGCGAGGCGATATCGAAACCTCCACAAACCAGGACAAGACGAAATCCTCCCGTTGCAGGCTTGCTTATTGTCGCGGCATTGTTCGCTGGACTCATTGGGATCAGTCAACGCAATCTCCTTCGCGGCGGGCTTGGTGGAGCGATTAGCGCTGGCGTCATCGGCGTCCCTGCCGCCTGGTCGTCAAATTATGGTCTTTTGATTGCCCTTTTACTAACGGGAGCACTGGTTGGCGCTTTGGTGAATTTTTATATAACGAAAGCGTGGGGAAGACCCTGGACCGGCAAACGCTCACGCCGCGATAGCTGGCCAAGAGACACAATTTATTACGGCGGAAGCGGGGATGGTGGAGGTGGAGGTGATTTCGGCGGCGGCGGGTTTGGAGGGGATTTTGGTGGCGGGGCTTCAGCGGCGGAGGTGGAGATTTTGGCGGTGGCGGAGCATCAGGGGATGGGTAAAGTGTGGCAAGTACCTGTTTCACACATATGCTAAAACCAAAGGTGAATGAAATGAACCAGAATCTTGAGCAAACGTTGAATCAGTTTACAGAAGATGTGAAACGAACCTATGGCGAGACACTGCTTTCCGTCGTACTTTATGGCAGTGCCGCGTCCAATGAATACGTGGAGGGCAGATCGAATATCAATTGCCTCGTTTTGCTAAAGGAGGTTACCCCAGACGAGCTAATGGAAATGCGCGGCACGCCTCCCCGAATGGCATAAACAAGGGATCAGCACGCCTCTCTTCATCGATCCGGCATATGTTCGTTCTTCAGTCGATGTTTTTCCGATTGAATTCCTGGATATGAAACAGAGATATAGATTGCTTTATGGCGAAGACTTTCTGCAAAAAGCTGGAACTGAAACGGGAACGCCTGCACTTCCAATGCGAACAAGAACTAAAAGGTAAAATGCTCAAGTTGCGGCAGCTCTATCTGGAAGCATCGCAAACCGGAAACAGACTCGCCCTCCTGCTCACGAAATCGATCAGTTCGTTCATCGTTCTGTTTCGAGCACTTCTTCATCTACAACGAATGCCCGCATCCGGTTCAGCGGAGAAGATATTTGCCGGGCTATCGCAACTACGGACTTAGCACTGAAGCGATAGCCAGAGTCTATGATCTGAGGCGGCAGGATGAAGCCTTGTCTCAGACCGAAATAGATACTCTTTTCCGGCGGTATCTTACAGAAATCCAGGCTATTGTTGAGTTCGTCGATAAAATGAATTTCGAACAGCTCTTAACTGGCCGCGACTGGTTCTGCAAGCTCATCGAAGTACTACGGGGAGATTTTGGCCCAATACTTTCCCCGGCCGCCGGACGATGAGGACGAACTCAGTAACAAACTTGTCATTGAGCGATAAGCGATAATAGGCATTGGTCGAAGACCAAAGGCTCATCAAACGCCGCAGCCGCTGAGGAACCGATCTAGCAGCAAAGCTTGACGGCTGCAAGGTGGATTTGGAAATATGCCTGTGATGCGGTAATGGAGAATGGTGGTGCGGGAATACGGCTTGCTCGATAGGTCATCTGCCATCACTTTAAAGATTCGGACCGGAGGACTTTATGTCAAACGTTAGCGGCAAGTACGCCATCGTCGGTGTCGCGGAAACCAAAGTCGGGAAACGACCGGATGCCAGCACCCATTCACTCCATTTAGAATGCATCAAAGCGTGCCTCGACGACGCCGGTATCAAAGCAGCCGGACGTCGACGGCGTTCATCACCAACCAGCCGCTCAACGACGCGCACAGGAGTTACGCGGTCGGATGGCGAACATGGCGCGTATGCACCCCAACTACGCCACGGATCTGGCCTTGGGTGGCGCGACGCCCATCGCCATGGTCCAGAACGCGGTGATGGCCATCGAGGCCGGGATGGCCAACACGGTGATGTGCGTCCATGCGCGCAAGCGCGGCACTCCCGATCCAACGCCGGGCCATCCGATCCGCCACGGCGACGAGCACTGGGAAGAACCCTGGGGACATTTTTCTGCTGTCGCCAATCACGCCTTTGCCGCGCAGCGCCACATGTACGAGTTCGGCACCACCAGCGAAGACCTCGCTCACGTCGCGGTGGCAACGCGCAAGCATGCGTGCATGAATAACAACGCGACCATGCGTAAGCCGATGACCATCGCCGATCACCAGGCATCGCGATACATCGTCGATCCGCTCCGCCTGTTCGATTGCGCGCTGGAATCCGACGGCGGCGGCGCGGTTCTCGTCACCAGCGCCGAGCGCGCGCGTGATTTTCCCAAGCCGCCCGTGGCGATTTTAGGCATGGGCCAGCATCATCCGCACTTCAGCCTGATGGACGCGCCGAGCTTGACAACGCTCGGCGGAAAAAGTCTTCGGAGCTGGCCTACAAACAGGCGGGCCTTGCACCGAAGGACATGGACTTCGCCGAGATCTACGACTGTTTCACGATCACGACGATGATCACGCTCGAAGATTATGGCTTTTGCAAAAAAGGCGAGGGCAAAGATTTCGTCAAGAACGGCCGCATCGAAGTCGGCGGCGAGCTGCCGGTCAACACGCACGGCGGTCTGTTGTCACAAGCGCACATCGAAGGCATGTTGCATGTGACGGAAGCGGTGAAACAGTTGCGCGGCAACGAAGTCGAACCGGAACGCCAGGTAAAAATGCCAAACCGGCATCGTCAGCGGCCACGGCGGCAGCTTGTGCATGCACGCATCACTCATTTTGGGGGCCCCATGAGCGAATCAAGCGATAGCCGCGGCCGATCCGTCCGCAAAGTCAGACCTTTTCTCGAAGAGCTTGAGGCCAAGCCTTTCTGGGCCAATCTCCGAGAGCACAAACTCACGGCGCAGCGCTGCAAAGCTTGCGGCAAATTATTCACGTTTCCGCCGCAAGGCTCCTGCCCGCACTGCCTCTCACCGGACTACGACTGGGTGCCGCTCAGCGGCAAAGGCAAGGTCTATTCTTTTGTCAGCTACAACCGCGCCTGGCATCCGTCTTACGAAGGCAAAGTGCCCCTACAATGTTTCATTAGTCGATCTCGACGAGGGGCCGCGCTTGATCAGCAACGTCATCGATTGCCCTCCCGAGCAAGTCAAGATCGGCATGACGGTGGAGGTCGTGTACGAAGACAATGAGGATTACACCTTGCCCAAGTTCCGGCCGTCGCAAGTGAAATAGGAAGATCCAAGATGCCAGATACCCACCACCTCAGCTGCTCTCGACGGTCAAACTGCCGTAAGCACAACGGATTGAAGTGAGATTAGCCCGAACCGGCCAACCCTTATCCTGAAGCAGCGCATTTACATCGAATGAGAGCGTATCGTCACGAAGCTCCAGGACGGTCGTCGCGGCGGCGATTGCATCCAAGAGATAACCTTTCACGAAACCAAGACTCAAGGGTCCGGCTTTCAATTCCTCCAGTCGCGCGACCACTCTCCCCTCCGACACTGAAACCCGCCACAAAGTTTGAAAGCGAATTCCGAATAGCTGTTGGTACGTACCGCTCGCACGAATTCCTTCCGGAATAATAGAAATACGCAAATCACGAATTGCATCGGGCCAAGAAAAATCTTGGGCGCCAATTCGTTCAAGTCGGTCTCAGTCGCAACCAATGTGAGCGATCGTATTTCCACCTGTCAACAACCATAAGGAGCAGCCTCACTTTCACACAAAAATCCAAAGTATGGAACATAAACCAACGACGCGACTACCATGGCATGCTGACGGGTTGCGTGTGGCATGCTACAACGTCCTCAAGAACGCCAGCAGGTCGGCTTTCTCTTGTTCGGTAAAGCCTATTGCAAAACGCTCGTCGTAAAAATCGATCACGGCTTTGAGGTCTTTCGCGAACCCGTTGTGGAAATAGGGGCACGCGCGGCCAGCCCGCGGGAGGATTGGGCCTTTGAAGCGACCGATGTCTTTCCACTGCCCTGTGATCAGCGCGCGTCCCGGATCAGTGGTGACCTTGATCTCCCCGTGACCTTGTTGCGCAACGTGTAGAGCGGCATGTCCGGAGTGCGCCGCTCAATATCGGTAAGCCCAAGGTTCAGCGGGGCGGCGACGGAGTGATTGCCTGAGTTGGGCGTATCATGGCACGTGGTGCAACTCCCATTGACGACCGCTGGTGTGCCAAAAGCCGCCTCATCGTTGATGCCTGATACCTCACTGATGCGGATTAATTTCGTGTTGAATAATTCCTCTCCGCGGGCTACGGCCGCGCGCGAGCGGTTCTGGCCTTTGTCAGACAGACCCTTCCAGGCATCGTAGATGTTGAAGACAATTGGATCAAACGGCGCGCCCGTCTTGCTGTCACCAAAGAGATCATTAATACCAAGATAAAATTCCTGGTTGGCGAGATGTACCGGCCCACCTTTGGCCCCGCGCGCATTTAACCGGCCGGCGTGCTGGTCGTAAATCTGTGCGGTGAAAAGTCCCGTCTCGAAGGCCACGATGCTTTCACGCTGCTGGTCTGTCAGATCCGCGCCTTGAGCATGTGTTACAGTGGCCGAATTCGATTGGTGGCTCAGGTCGAAATGTATCGTTTGCCCGGAAAATGTCTCACGGCCATCCAACATAACCGTGCTTAAAAATTTCAAGTTGGTCGAAGGAAGCGGGCGGCGGAAGAGCGACAGTTCGGATGAGCTGGCGAACTCGTAGGGATCGTCAACGGCGATGAGCTCGAACTCGGCATCGTTTGGAATGCCGATACCGACGCGAATCAGTCCCTTGGTGAGCAACATGCTGTAGGCGGCGCGGCGCGCTTTGACGGTCGAGACGTCGGCATTCGGCGAGTTCGAGCCGTCATTGGTGCGGAAGATGGGATCGGTTCCTTTCGTCCGGTCAAATCGTGCCTGAACCCCCTCGCCGGAGTAATGGTCCAGCCTTCCTCGGCCCGGTGGCAGGTTCCGCAGCTGCGGCCATTAGTGCCGAGATTCTGGAAAAACTCATTCCTTAAATCTATCGATCCGCTGGTGCTGAATGTTGCGTGAAGGCCGGAGGTATTCTCAAACGGAAGGTTATTGGGCAGAAGCGGAGATTCTGACGTTCCGGTCTTTGGCGATGAAATGATGAGTGCTGCTGCGAGAGCCAACGAGCTGGCGCAACCGACTAAGAGCTTTGTCTTAGCCCGTTTGGCATGTTTAAAGATCCGATCGATGTGATTCATAATCAATTCTCCTTTGCCCTTTACGGGACGCCGCTTTCCCGGCTCTCTTCGCGCTCGATCGCCATTAGACGCTCGTGCACCCTGTGAGTGTCTTCCTCGAGTGTTGCGAGAAGGACGCTTCTGGTTTCATCGAACCGAATGCGATCGGCGATCATCCCGCTGAGAAAGCCGACGACCAACAGATAGAGAGCCGCAATAATAACGATGAACCGGTCTTTAATTGCGCCTTCAGTGTTTGCGTTATCCATTTGTCCCTCCAGTCCTATAAACCCGGGCGCGCGAGCATCATCGTCGAAATTTCTGAGTTGGCTGCCGCACCCGTCTATTTGCTATGTCAATTAATGTGCCAAGCCGGGAAAGACATCTGGCGAATTAAAAACCTACTTGGACAAAGAGTTTTTAGACGGAACGCCGATAAAAGGGAGCGATGAGCGATTTAGGAAAGCATACTTCCGGATACGCTTCGGTATGCAAAAGTATCCAGATAGAAAGTCGTGGCCGAAATCAGTGAATTCATTTTGTCCTCGGTGTCGCGCCGGCTGTTCCAGGCACCGCTAAGTTGCACAACCGTCCTATTTTTATGGAAAAGCTAAGCGCGAAGGGAGTGCGGAAGGTAAAAACCGAAATGCGTCGAATTTTGCTACATCAAGAACAAGCGCCATGGCTGGAGGAACGCAAGAATAAGCTCGACGACGTTCCATAGAAAACATGGACTCAACTCCGTTTCATAAAGATTTCATCGAATAGCTTGACGTACTTGCTGTAATTTTCGAAATATTCTGCGTCGGCCAGAACAAAAAAGTCCTGCCTATTTGAAAGCACCGCCGGATGGCGTTCAACGTCACTCCTCGTGGACGTTCTTCCTATCTGGGTAATGAACTTGGCGGTTTCTCGTGAAAACAACCATTCCATAAACACTTTCGCGGCAGCTTCTCGTCGGCTCTTGGCCGACAAGGCAGTGGCTCGCGGAGTGGCCTGCGTCGGTGTCGTCAGCGCCATGTCGACGGGCGCTCCATTTATCTTCAACTGATGGAATTCCGCCGCGTTGCCGTGAATGAATGCTGAAAACTCGCCGGCGGCAGTAAGCTGAGCCCCCAGAGTATGTCCCTTTCGCATGACGACGAACTCACTGAGTTTTCTAAGAAATGTCAAACCCTCCTTTTCGCCGCGAAGTCTTAACTCACAAGCTAACCATTCATACTCTTCCGTATCTAACCCAACTTTGCCTTTCCACTTTGGCGAAATGAATTCATCAATCGCCTTTGGCGGAACCGGCATCAATTTCGTGTTGTACCCGATGACGTTGGCCGAGAAAATCGCCGAATTCCAGTAACCATCAGGATCCCTGAAGGCTGAAAGCAGCTTTGCCTCTTTGGGCAGATGCGGTTTGATCAACCCACGCGATTTTAGAGCATGCGCGGTGATCGGGTTGACGGTTGCTACATCGAATTCATGGCGTTCCGTCTTGGCCTCTACGGAGATCCGATTAGCAATTTCGGAGCTGCGCGAACGGAACGCCTTAAGACGGATGGATGGAACCTGCTCCTCAAACTTTTTCTGAGTGCCTCTACAATGTGGGTGGACTCCATCGTGTACCATAGGAGCTCGCCATCTTTTTTTCCGGCACTGAGCAAGGCTGAATCTATCGACTGGGAATATCCGTTGCTGGAAAGACCGAGAGCTAGCGCCAGTAGACAGATCACCGTCGTTGCGACCATTTTTGACTTCCGAGGTCACAGCATTGCTTAGGGCTAGATTGAGCAATAGGGTGGAGCTTCGCCCTCGGGCGAAGCGAGTTGGATTATGAACAATTTGGCACCCCGGCTAGTCGTTGTTGCGGAATAAGGTTTGTTGGCTGGGAAGTACATGCATGAAACTGCGTTGTATTTCTCCCCTTCGTACGAGACTTCACCTTCGACAATGTAGCGGACCTGTTGGCAGGGTGCGCTGCCTGGATTCGTACTTGCACCCGGCTCCATGCGCAGGATTTTGATATTAGGGCCAACCTCATTGAAATATCCCAAATGCTTTACAAAGACACCGGACGTGTCCGTCAACGGCCGCCAATCATAATTTTCGGCGTTCATCACGACATAATCTTTGTAACGCGGCGCAGGATAGGACAACTCTTCTCCCATAAGACGCTCGGCAATGGCTTCAAAACTATCTTGTTTGCGACCGTCCGACCAAGCGAATATTCCTTTCTCGAACTTGCCCAATTTCGCCAACTCTTCTCTGGCTCTCGCGATGTCAGCCGAGGTTGGATACGGGATGCGAGAGGGGCCGGAAACTGCAGCCCTACGCTGGTTCGGACACTATCCTCGTACGACTGCATCGGTCCATAGGACACACCCTCGGGTAGGTACAGACAAGTCTCCGGTCCATAAACATCTCTGCCGTATTTAACGGCGCCGCTTAGAATATATCGCACTTGGTCAAAGGTGTGCTTATGGCGGGGCGAATGGAAATCACGGATAGAGGTACGGTACGAAGCGCGCATGCTGATGCCGGCTTCCTTGTCGGCGAAGCCGAAAAGAGTGCTCGGCCTTGTCGAAACTGCTCCAATTTCAGCTTCTCGATGACTCGCTTGCCACTGAGTACCCTCGGCGGCTCGCACGACTACAGGACCTGTAATAGCCATTTTATACATCCTCCTTTTAAGATTCACAAAACCGAGATGAGACGCATTACCTTTGGACTACATAGTATAGATAGCTCCACAACACGACTCTGAGAATTTGAGCCATAGGTGGAAACTAATCGATGTCCGCCGTTCGAGTCAAGACAATTGGTGCTGTCTATATATTTCCTAATTATTTTCTTCCTTTCTCTACTCTACAAATCGGCCAAGATGAAAGTTAAGTTTTTCGGCGAAGGACAAAGGCTAGGCTCGGCGTGGACCCCGTGGCCGGCCAAGAAGTGGAAAGGATCATCAACGACGCTGTCGAACTGGATGCGGCTCTGCTGGGAAAACTGAAAGATATCTTTTACAAGTAAAACGCTACGGCCTCAACCCTTGCTCCCTTTCCGGACTTTCCGGGCTTGCTCACGTCCGCCTTCTTTGTATCTGGCTGAGAATTTCAATCGGGACGGTTAGTCCAAAAAGGTTCGCGTCCCTTTTTTCCTCTTCAAACAGCAAAAGCAAAGATCTGATCCTAGAGCCTGCGCGCTGCCCCGATGCGCTTGGCCAAGACGGCGGGAGAGGCCATGGCCAGGGACAGCGGCACCATGAGGGCGCTGATGACGATGAGCCCCCAGATGGCGGCGGAGTAGTTCCCGTGCAGGTCGAAGATCATACCCATAACGAAGGGGCCGATGACTCCCGCCGCAACGGGCCCCCTTGCAGAATGCCCAACACTTTTCCGATGGCCCGGGTGCCGAACATAATACTGCCGACGGCGCCGCGCATGGGAACCAGACAGCCGAAGCTGACGCCGAACATCAGCGCGAAGGGCAATGTGGCGGAGACCGTTTTGACCGCCGCCACCTGGAGGTACAACAAGGCCAAGCCCATCATCGCGGCGACGACTGCCAGGACGAGGCGATAGTCCATTCTGTCCAGCAGATAGCCGCCGCCGATGCGCCCGATACCGCTGATGATGAAGACCATGGACATGACCACGGCCGCCCAGGCCGCGGTAAGTCCGATGTCTTGCTGGAAGTAGGGGAATCATGTGGCCTTGTACCGCGGAGTTTACGGCGAAGGTACCCGACAAGTAGCTCGTGAATAGCCAGAACTCTTTGGTGCGGAGCACGTCGCGGAGCGTGAGCCCGGCATCCGTTGGGCGGAGCGATGCGCCGGTAGGGCGTTCCGCGGAAGCGCCCTCCTCCGGCGGGTCGCCGTCAGGCCGCAGACCGTAGGGCTCCGGCCGGTCGCGCACCAGCATGCTGAGCAGGGTGACGCCGACCAAGATTAGGATGCCGTAGCCGATGAGGACGACGCGCCATCCGTGCGCCTCCACGATCTGCGCGTTCAGTATGACGATGGGCGAGCCGAAGATGGGACCCGTTACCGCAAGCCCCGTGGCCAGGCCGCGGTTGCGACGAAACCACCGCGAGATGATCACGGGCCAGGTAACCGCGTGGCTGACGCCGGATGCTCCCAGGGAAATGATCACGAAGCAGAGAAAAACGTGACGATGCCGTTGGTGAAGCTGAGCCCGATGAAGCCGGCGCCCGAGATGACGGCGCTCCAGAAAATCAATCTACGCGCACTGAAGCGGTCCAGCAGGAAGCCGACGGCGGGACTGACAATGCCGGACTCCAACTGGCGCAGCGACATGGCGGCTGAAATAACCCAACGGTCCCAGCCGAAGGTGCGTTCTATGGGAATGATGAGGACGCCGAACCCCTGAAAATAGGCGGCGGAGAAGATGGTGTTGGCCGCTATACTCGCGGCGACCATATACCAGCCGTAGAAAATCGGCCGCCGCTTCTTCCCTGATGTCTCGGTGATGTGGGTATCGGTCAAGCTCGGTTCCAAGTGGCATATTAATGGTGTATCGCGGCTCCGTTGACACAGCCCGTCTGAAGGGTTGTTCGATGAGAAAGCGCGTTTAAACGAGACGCCGTCCGGATGCTGGGAGACCCCACATGCAACCGACATATATATCACGCCAGGGAGTTAAAGGCTCGTCGCAATCAACCCAAGCATTCGCTGAATCAATATCTCTCGGCATCCTCGCTGGCTTCTTGCGCAAAATCGGTTGAGGTATAAAATTCTCTATCTTATACCCTTGAGTTTGGGATGGGGATGAACATCAAAAGCGAGGATACTCACCGCCGGGCGAAAGAGCTCGCCCGGCTAGCGGACGAGACGATTGCCGAGGCCGTGGACCGCGCAGTGACGGAGTCGTCTTGAGCGGCTGCGGAGGCGGCGCAACCGAAAGGCGCTCGCCGAGAGGCTTTTAAAAATCGGCGACCAATGCAGCCGGCTGCCGGTGCTCGACAGCCGCGCCCCCGACGAGATGCTCTACGATGAGCGCGGGCTGCCGCAATGATCGTCGTGGATACGTCTGCACTCGATTGCAATCCTCGACAAAGAGCCCGATGCGGCGCTGTATGCAGAGGCTATCGCCGAGGCGGATCCGCCGCTGATCTCTGCGGCTACCCTCCTTGAGTTAAACATTGTGATGATCAATCGGCACGGCGTCAAAGCCGCGCGCATGGTCGACAGACTCATTCAGGAAGCCAGGTTTCAGGTCGAAAGTTTTACGGTCCAGCATGCCGAGCTCGCTCGCGAAGCCTACGCTCGCTATGGCAAGGGCCAACAAACCGCGGCTCTCAACTACGGCGACTGTTTTTCTTATGCGCTGGCAAAGCGACGGGTTTGCCGCTACTGTTCAAGGGACGGGATTTTTCAAAAACCGACATCATCCCAGCAGAAATAGGGAAACTAAGCCTTTCCTGCCTAGCCTGGTGCCAGGTTGCGCCACGGACTCATACCTCCGCTTCACCCCCTGCTGCGCGACGTGATGCGGACAATCGGAAACGTCTGGAACGATTAGCTTTGCCTGTTTCCTCATGCCTCATGCCTGAGAGAATTCCCGAAAAGCTGGAGCTGTCTGACGGGGTGTGGTCGTTGAACGTTGAACCTGGATACGCCTTGACAATGTGGCTACATAGGAGAAATTATGACAACTGTAGCCGTTAGAGAGCTAAAAAACAGGCTTAGCGAATATCTGCGAAAAGTCAAAGCCGGTGAGCGTGTCGTAATTACCGAGCGAGGGCGCGCCATCGCAATGATTTCGGCGGCGGAGACTCCGGTAGATGAGGGAATTGAGGCGATGGTTCGGGAGCGCACCGCTCGTTGGGCAGGAGGGAAGCCGCGGGGTGCCAGGCGGCCGCCCAAAATCAAGGGCCCTTCCGTCGCTAAAGCCGTCATCGAGGACAGGCGTTGAGGCTTTACCTCGATACCAGCGCGCTGGTGAAGCTTTACGTCGAGGAAGAGGGATCGGCTACGGTTCGGGAAGCGATGGCGCGCGCTGATACGGTCGCGACAACCGTCATTGCCTATGTGGAAGCTTGCGCGGCGTTTGCTCGCAGGCGCCGTGAGGGGCGATTATCGCGAGGCGACTACCGCCGCACAATCCAGGACCTTGAATCTGACTGGGACCATTACCTGCTTCTTGAAGTCACCAGTGAGCTCATTCGAAGGGCGGCGGATTTGACAGCGATTTACCTCTTCGCGCCTATGATGCCATGCATTTGGCATCAGCGAAGATATTGCAGGAACGCCTCCAAGAACCAATTTTCTTTGCCTGCTGGGATTCGAATCTTTCAGCCGGCGCAAAGCGTGAAGGGTTGAGCTTGGTTCCGGCCAGATAAACCATCCCTCTAACTGAGCATCCACAAACCAAAGTGTTTCCTGGCCTCGAAAAACGCAAGTAACAGTGCAGGGCGCGGATTTCGACAGTGACTGAAACTTCAGTTCAATGGCGTTGCGTCCTCAAAGTTCTCGGCCGAGTCTCAATTTCCTAAACGACTTGAACGGAGCGAAGCGGTTGAACGGCTGGAACGACTGGAACCGGCTGTCTTATTCAGATCAGCCATTGTCCAATAGATAACTGCGCCGATCGATCTTCACCGTACCGTTGGTAAAGCTGATCGAAATGTTGATATCCCCTTCCCCCGGGCCCAGGGAATCACCTTCATGGTGCGCAGACCAGCCTTGGTATTGGGTTCTTGGAATGCGAGTCGCTTCCGCCTCCGCTCTGGTTTCAGCGCGCAAGATGAACATGCCGTGACCCAGATCGGAGGTTTCCTTCTCCTTATCGTTCTTGAGCAGGCCCGCGCCAAACAGGCGCCCCTCGCTTTCGAGTCTGGCCATGTATTCCTTGTGCGGGCGGCGCAGCTCCTCACGGGATGGCGCGTTTACCGGGGGCGGTTCCACCAGCATCATGAAACAAAGATAACATTGCTCGTGTTTCAACGGATGCGTGGGGTCTTGCTTCAGCTCTGTCATGGTATTTCCTCCGCGAAATAAATTCTTGAACCTCTGAACTCTGAACCGCGTTCAGGTGTCAAACATTTTGAACGGAGCGTAGCGGTTGAACGGCTTGCACGATTTGAACCGCCCTCCAACTTACTTTGAACGTTGAACCTTGGAACTTTGAACCGCCGCAAGGCCCTAGAGATTGCTTTTCAGCTGCAAAAGCCTCCGCTAAGCTCCTAAACGATGCTGTTTATGCTACTCTTGCGTTGTCAAATCAACAAGTTGTCTTGGTCCGACCCGGAAGGCTAAGGCCTCTCGAAAGGTGGAAGTTCCCGGTTAGGTTTTTACACGACGAACGTCTGGAACGACTTGAACGGAGCGCAGCGGTGAAACGGCTGGAACGGGCTCTTCGGTTTGCGTGAGAGCGTCGGTTTCAACTCGAAAAAGCTACAGGGAGGAGCACCAACATGATGCAAAAATTCGTCAAATTGGCTTTGCTATCGTCGCAGCGCTGGCCGTCGCCGGCACCGCGGGTCAAGCGTTTGCGCAAGGTGAGCGCTTCGAGGTCACCAGCATCAAGGCCGTCCGGCCGACGCTGGTCAACACCATCGCCGCCTTGCAGGCGCGCGATGTCGCACGCGCGAAGGCTGCCTTCGAGGCCTACGACTCCGCCTGAACGGCATCGAAGTCTATGTCAACGTTCGCAGCAAGCCCATGTACGAAACCCTGGAGCACGAGTTCCAAGCGCGGATCACCAAGGCGCTGGATGCACCCAATCCCAACCTCGCTCTGCTGCTCGCGGACGTGCAGGCGATGCTGGCCAAATTCGACGAGACCGTCGCCCTGATCGCGCCGCTGCCGCCACTCAATCCGCTCTACGACGAAATTGCACGGCTTCGCATCGTGCGCGCACACCTGCGCGAAGTACCGCCCGCCTTAAAGGTTGGCGACTTCGCCAAGGCGCGGAAGTCCTTCCAGACCTTCGACGATACCTGGGACAGCATCGAAGACCTGATAAAGGCGCGCAACGCCGACTCCTATGTGGCGATCGAGAAAGGCATGATCGACATCGAAAAGGCGCTGATGCCCAACAAGCCCGACGTTGCACAAGTCACCGCTATGGTCAATGAGGTGATGCGCCTCTACAACGCGGCCCTCGCAGAGGTCGTGAAGGACGCCAGGGCCGCGCCAGTAGAGAATCCCTTCGGGACATTGCCGGAAGAGGCGCGCATGGAAGCGCAGCTATCGAACTCGCGCGCAGATCTTGTAGAGGTGCTGCGCTGCTAAATCCTCCCGAGTGAAAGTCAGCGGACCAATACGTTATTGACTAACGGGACAAGCCTCGCACCAGTAATCGGCTCGTCCATCGTCTCCTAAAGCACCGAATCGTGAATGATGATTTGGCAGCTTTCAAGAAGGAAAAAAGGGGAATCCAAAGATTGTAGTGAGCGTCTTCTTTATCCGACCCCCATGTGTCATTGCAAGACTGACCCCGACCGGAGCCAACGGACGATTCGTCCAGGTATGAAAGCCGTCTCCACGGATTCTTAAAGAGACTTGCAACACAGTGGCTTCGTTTTGGCGCGCACTAAACCTGTCTCATCGATTCAACAGATCATTGAGAACGGTCGACACGCTGGATGATGATTTGCACCATTGCTAGGCGCTATAGGCCTCCTTGGGTCCTCTCAGTTATCATCGACCGATGGCGAGCTTCGCTTCCTCCAGAGGAATTTCCACTGTTTTCCGGTCGTGTTTCAGAAAGTTGAAAATCGCAAAACCGATAACGTTACCTTTTGCGTCGACACGTTCGAAAATGTCCGGACCTATGGATCGGAATGATCCCTTGCGCTTAGCAAAGGTGACCTCGAGAAAATCCCTCTTCGTCAAACCATACCTTTAACCGCGCTACTCTCTTGGCCATATTTGCTCTCCTCCTTTTACTTCGTCCGTAAAGAAAGCCGTGATCACGAACGCGTCTTCTTCCAAAATCTTGACCGCTACCATTAGATGCTTTGACCCAATCGGGCCGCGCGCATAGTGGCGGTAGTATACATGAACTGAAGAGTCTTTGTGACTGGTAAAGACAACGTCAGGCTCTTGTAACACTTCCCGGATTCGACGTTCTTGACCAACCATTTCCGGATGTTCGCGGATGTGACCCAAGCGTTCATCCGTGAGAGACGAACCGTTCTATCTGCGTAGTCTTTTATCCGGCGCCTTCGCCGAGCCATGAAAGCAATCTACCCTGATTTCCAGTGACAGTATACTCCATTTCCTTTTCTTTACTCTTCTGTCTACTTGCACCGCGAGACTTCTACCCCGATTAACTGTTCTAACTGATCTCAGAAAATCAGCGGCTCAGCAGAGCCGCCATGCTCGCGCTTCGTTGCGACGACGTGATGCGAAAATCGGTGACGGGGTGTGGTCATTGAACGTTGAACCCTTGAACTTTCGAACTGCCGTAAGGCTTTTGAACGGAGCGAAGCGGTTGAACGGCTGGAACGATTGGAACGGACTGATCCCCCTGGAACGGAGCAAAGCGGTCGAACGTTTGGAACGGCTGGAACAGGCTGATCCGGTGGGTTCCTCCCGAGCACTGAACGTGATCCACCCGTGTCTCCTTTCAGGTATCACGAACACGTCCCCTATCCTCTCTCTCTGTTCTTTTACCCCTATCCTTAAATCCTTTTTCCTTTCTCCCTCGCCTCTCACCCGGATTAGGAGCAATATCATTTCACGCAAGATTTAGAAAAAGTTCAACTAGAGAGTAGCAGAGGCACCGGCCATCTCCTGCGGCTTCCAGGGTCAGGAACGGCAGCAGCTCTTGGACGCTAGCCACACCCTCCAAACCGTTTACCCGCTCTATGACAGCCTCGGTCCGTGATGGCCCGAGCACCGGCTCCAGCAAGTCCCGCACCTTCGCGTTGACACTCTCACTTTCCATCGGGTTCTGCTTGGTGCCATAAGCATGGGGTGTGAAGTGGTTCAGAGTACGGCCGTCTTTTAAAACCACTTCCACCTTTGCGCTGCGGGGGCCTCTGGGTTCATGAGAGCAGGGTCAGGCACTAGATTCACTCGTCCCTTCACCGCCAGCACCACGGGGTCTGACATGCGCTGGTAGGAGCGGGTAGAGGCAAAGGTGACGCTTGCCGTCGACCAGGGCCATAGCGATCATGTGCTGGCAGTTGACGTCCGGCATGGAGCGGTTGTTGACAATGCGGGCGCCGTCTTCCGGTAGCCGAACGGTGATGTGCTCCACATTCTCCACGGTCAGGCCGTGCTGCCGGTAGAGCGCGAAGAAAGCGTCCAGAGCCGACTGAATGGGATAGCCCACGGGGTAGGGCTTGATGGCCGTCTCGGTTACGAAGAAGTGGTTACCCAGATCCTTCACCATCTCACTCGGCTTCGGTGAAGGCGAGAGAGCTTCCAGCACATTGTGCTCACCTTCCAGTACATCCCAAACACCGCTAAAGCCCGTTTGCACCATGATGGCAGCAGTGACACCGTTGCGCGCTCCCATGCCCGCGAAGTCGAAGGCCTTCTCCACATGCTCCGAATCCCGCACCCAACTCCAGATGCCGGAAACCTGCTGGGCAGCGTAAGAGAGGGCGTAACGCATGCCCGTCTGGTCCAGCTTGGCGAGAGACGCCGCTGCCGCCGTACAACCCATTGTGGAACTGGTCCCTTCCGCGCTGCGGTGGCCGCCGCGCACCAGTTCCGGTCCCAGGGCCATGAGGAAGCGGCAGCACAGGTCATAGCCAAGAACTACCGCCCGCAGGAACTCCTCGCCCGAGCTGCCTTCGCGCTCCGCCATGGCCAGGGCCGCGGGTACCACTGAGCAACCCGGATGGGCCTTGGTCACCGGCTCAAAGTCATCGGTCTCATCGGCGTGGCCAAACATCCCGTTTGCCAGCGCCGCGTTCACGGCGGAGGTCTTCACGTCGGTTGCGAGGACAGATGCTTCTGGCACGCCACCCTGTAGCCGCACATACCGGATGGCCAGCCTCTCCCGCCTTAAGGCGGGAGCCGGAGACTATAGCGCCGAGAGAATCTAAGATGCGGTGTTTGCCTGCCTTCGCAACCTCCGTCGGTAGGCTCCGGTATCTGGCCTCTGCCATGTACTGGGCCAACTGGCCGGTGATATCCGTGGCAACCATGAGCGTAGGACCCCCATGAAAAGAACTAGGATCAGGCTTTTACTTTATCAGATCCGAACTGCGTCGCTCACCCAATTCCTATCATGCATCAGCGCTTTTCCTGATCTCTGCGAATTTGTCGAGCCGTCTCTTCATGGATACTTTCCCCGAGGACCAGCGGCAGCAAGGGCCTTGGTCTGAATTATGACCAATGCTACGCCTGCCGAGCGGCAGGGTCAATCAGGGTAGCGCGTTAACACGTCGAACCTCGCTGGATACGCTTACCAAGGCAAGGATCAAAAGAGGACGACAAATTTTTGATGGCAAGTAGCAGCCAGAGAGGCCAGACGTAGAAGTCAGTCATTTCCGGAGTGCTTCCTGTCTCTCGTCACGACCACCAGTCAACCGCTTTGGAACCCCGCGCAGCCGCAAACCGAACAGCGCCAATGTAGTCCAGCGGATTCGTTCTTCCTCTTATTACCCCGGCTTTCTGAAAAACCATCTTCTCCGAATCACATTCGGGGCAAGGGTCAATTATTCTAGGTATGAAAGCCCTCTCCACGATTCCATGGGGATTCGCAATTTAGTAACTTCGTGTCGGCGCTGATTAAACCAGCTTATCCCGTTGAATACGGGCTTTGAACGGCTGGAACGTTTTGAACCTTTGGAACGTCTGGAACGGATTGATCTCGGTGGGTTCGTGTTGGTGGACACGCGCATTCACCAATCCCACACCCGAACCCAAAATCTCCTCGCAGACCCCAGGGCTTTCGATTCCCGGTTATTGTTTAATCCCGAGGAGCAGAGACCGAAGGGTATCGTAAACATCCCGCCGATGACCGACAAGATATATTTCGACACTGGTTTCACTGTCGTTTAGACGGTAAATGATCCGGTATCTCTTTGCTCTGAGCGAGCGATAACCCTCAAGCTCCCCGGTCAATTCGGAGCCGATGTGTGGCTTCCCGAGAAGTGTGTCAATAGAAGAGCGAACGAGCTTTTTGATTTCGGGCGGGAGTGTAGCAATTAGCCGGGCCGCTTCCGGGGTGAAGCGGCAAGTGGCCTTCTTCAACGACCAAAGACCTCTTCATACTTCAGCCATTTTCCCTGGCGCGCCTGACGCATCGAGGTCCGTAGCGATTTCATGGTCTTCGGATCACTTAAAATGTCCAGCGTCTCAAGTAGCCCCTCGTACTTTTCCATGCTGAGAATCACCGCAGCCGGAACTCCGTTCTTGGTCACCGCCACGGCATCCTCGACGCTCTCCAACCGACGAATGATATCCAAAAGCTCACTCTTGGCCTTGCTAATGGGTATATAGGTGGAAATGTCTTTCATATCAGGTCTCAATTATGGCCATTATAATAACCATGCCTGACAAGTCAACTTGGTGCATGGTACAGGGTCCGTCTAGTCACGCTATGCTTCCAGGGTTGAGAATTCTCAAACGTCAACTGGAATGAAACGCAAAACCAGAAACCCGGAACTAGAAACGGCGCTAGCCCAGAGCCGAATCGCATCCGGGGCAATGGTCGATTCTTCCGGGTATGAAAGTCGTCTCCACAGATGATCGAATCCATGGTAGGAATTAAATAATTAAATGCGTGACACGCGCAGGTTCTCCCATTTCTAGCGAGGCACCCGAATGATTCCGCTATACTCGTCGAAGTGACTATCAAAAGCGAAGGCGTGGTTGATGCCGAGTCTTTCCATGACGGCGAAGCTCGTGCAGTCGACAAAGCTAAACAGATGATCTGAATAATCCCGAAAGACCTGAAGCGCCTTTTGAAGATCGGCTAGAGCAACATTCTGTAGGATGGCGGATTGTTGTCTTAGGATCGAAGACGCAACCCGCACCGCCAGCCGATGGCCGCGTGCGGTTTTATCGCGCATTCGTATCAGAGTCGCAGTTTCCGCCAAGACATGGTCCGTCGTGATCAATGGCTCGCGGTTTTGCCCGAGCCATCTCATCGCGGCTGCATGGTCTGGATCATTCTGCACCGCCACGGCAAACCACGCGCCGGTGTCAACAAAGATCACGAATCTTTCCTATACAAGATGGCGTCGTGTTGTCTTCCGGAAAATCCCGCCTTTAGCGTCCTCCCGGCCCATTTCTTGATCGCAGAAATTTGTTTTCTCGCCAGCAACTCCCCATTGCGGCCAGTCTCGTGCCGCTTGCCGTTCTGTTTTCTTAGGGAATCGATGAACCTCTTCACTTCCTTCAAGGAATCCTGAGGCAATCCTTCCAGCGCTCGCAATATCTCCGATTTTCCCGCCATAAGCGTCTCCTCTTGAGATATTCCGCAACGGTTTCAGAAATAACAGATTTCCCTGCTTTCAATCTTAGCATATCGAGCAATCTGGCCCAGGAAACCGTCTGCTGCACGGTGGTTACCACGGGCAACCTTGGCTTCAAATATAACAAGGTCGCGGGATTAAAACCAAACCACCGGACGGTCCCCTTAAAAATCGGGAACGACTGGAACCATTAGCTTTTGCCTGTTTCCTCGCTCATACCTAAGAGAATTCCCGAAAACCTGGAACTGTCTGACGGGGTGTGGTCATTGAACGTTGAACTTTTGAACTTTGAACTGCCGTGAGGCTTGGAACTTTGGAACGCTTGGAACCTGCGGTAGCCTGAAACGCTTTTGAACGGCGCGAAGCGGTTGAACGACTGAAACGACTGGAACGGGCTGATCCCCGTGATGAACGGAGCGAAGCGGTTGAACGGCTGGAACGATTGGAACTGGCTCTCAGTTTTGTGAGGCGACCTTTCACGCCGAAAAACCTGCTCTAAGCCTCTAGACCGCGCTATTTATACAATCTTCCATCGCTTAATCAATGGTTTGCGCTGGTCGACGAGCCTCGCCGGAAGTGGCGTCCTCTCTCATACTAAAGGTCGGGGACGAGTTCCTCGAGCGCGGGGCCGGCGGTGTTCGAGCGAAAGAGCATATTTCTTGGAACCACGGATGCGTCGAAATCCAAGTCGCGACCAATAAGCGCGCAATTTGGCAACTGCGCGATTTTCTTCAGCCACAAACGACTCCACACCCATCTTTTTGCACCATTCGGCGTGTTTGGGCGTCATCTCCGCGAATTGCAATGGATAGGGCTCGCCAACCGCAAGGCAAGAGCCGGTTTCGAATGTATCTAGGAAGGAACAAGCCGCAGCGAGTCCCAGCCGCGCCCGCGATACGCGGGTAACACCTCGATCTTATCCAAAATCAGTATATCGCCAGCGCCATCGAGCCTGAATTGACGTTCAATGGCTCGCTTCAGTCCATGACGGCGAAAATCAAATAACACGCAGCTATAATCGTGGACTGTCTGACTATGTGCATCGCAGGCATCAAACAGACTTTCGCCATCATTGATGATGCGATCCAGCTGGATAATATAACCCTTTACCGTTCCTGCGATAGTGTCACTTCCGTTGTCATCATTGCAGGTGATGTCTCCCAAGATCTCTAATATGTAGTCGTCCGGTTCAGTGTAAGGAGTCAGGCAGCGGGGAATCTTGAAGTTGACTTCGTATGATCTATATGGGTCGTCTTGCTCGGTTTTCAAATTGGGCAGAGGTGAAGTAGTTTGTGATTCTAGTTTGTCCGCCTTACTTCTTCTGGTGGGCCGACCTTCTGCGAAGCATGTGCGGGTCCTAAGCTCTCTACAGCCTTAATGCCGGCCTCATTCCGCTATTCGGCCAATTGGAAATCAACCTTGCGTGCATCGGTGACACGCCTGGATGCATCCAGTATTTCCAGTGAGACGAGATTTCCATCCTTGTCGTAATCCAGGATAACTCCGGGCTTATCCTCGTCGCTCTCGACAACTGTCACATTATCCCGAAGAACGAGACTCAAAGTGTCGGTCTTTCGATCGTAGCGTACCTTCATGATTAAAACCTCCAATACTTTGCAATCTTGCTCGTGCGATATGCCGTTACCACTTCAGCGGGTTTTCGATCGATGTCTATGAAGACTCTGATTAAAAACTCTCCGCTCGCCTCTTGGATTCGTGACTGCAATACCACGCGTCTGGGTCGCACATCAAATCTCTGGTCGGGATTCTTCAAGACCTGATCAATCGTTTCGATCTTGATACCACGCCGCTCAATCTCGTAGGCTGCGTGATCCGGAGATAGTATAGTCAATGATAGGCTCCGCTGCCACCGTTCCTCCTTCAGCCCGGCACGGCCAGGAGACAAGCATTAAATTGATGGTTACGGCCCGCACCCCGCATCCTACTTTGCTTGCTCCAGCTGCTTGAGTCTCTGGCTGACCGTCGCGTAATGAACTCCCAAATGGGCCGCGATCTCACGGATCCGAGAGCCGTGCTCTTTATAGGCTCGGACGATGCCTTTTTCTCCCTGCCTTGCAAAGATCCGCTCCAGCGGTTTGGCGGCGTGGAGCTGTGCCCGCGGGATCTCCTTTGATTCTAAATTTTCGCTGAGCGCTCTTCGACGAATTCTTCGCTCCCTAGATAAATCTGCCCTCTGAGTTCCTGCCACGGTCGGCTTGCCAATCCGCCGCAAAGCCATAGAGAGTGCTTTTCGGCTGCGAAAAAGTCTCCGCTAAGGTCCCCTAAACGATGCTCTATGCTACTCTTGTGTTGTCAAATCAAGAGTTGCCTTGGTCCGACCCGGTGTTTACGTTCCTGAAACCCGAGTTGCAAAAGCGATCGGCGAATTATAAACCGAGATCACAAACGCGCGGCAGATGTTCGTATTAAAGAGAGAATAACATGATGAGAAGGAAAGCCTCGTATCGTTTTGACCGTACTGACTATCGGCAGCATTGTCACAGCTTCGTTTTCAGCGCTCGCGCAAGAAAAAGCCAGAATCGGTTGGACAGGGATCAATCCGGCTGCAAGTCCAATTTGGGTGGTTCATGAAAAAGGACTGTTAAAAGGTCGGTGTCAATGCTGAAATTATCAACATCAGCTCGAGCCCAATCGCTATGCAAGCACTGCTCGCCGGCGAACTGGATGTCATTGTGAGCTCGGTAACGACCTTGGTGACTAGTCGCTTGGCCGGCGCTGACACGATCATGATACAAACTTTAGTGCCGACGTTCGTCGATCATATTGTCAGCTTGTCGTCGATCACTGATCTGCGACAACTAATAGGCAAGACAGGCGGCGTCAATCGATCGGGTTCAACATCTGACCTCGGATTACGTTTAGCGCTGCGGCAGGTCGGCATCAATCCCGAAAAGGACACCAATATTATTACTGCCGGTGACGCTCCAACGAGACTGGCGGCCATGTCGCGGGGATTTTTGCAGTTCGACAATCATGCCTGAGCCGTTTGTTCAAGAAGCTGAGAAGTTCGGCTTTCGCGATTTGCTGGACACCAGTACGCTCGGTATCCCATTTCATTGGAATGCAGTGCTGACACGCGAAAGTATCACTAGGAGCAAGCGGGGTATGATCGCAAACGTAGTGCGCGCCAATACCGAAGCAATCCATTTTATCAAGATGAACCGAGAAGATTCTAAGGCGATCTTTAGCAAGTATTTGAACCTGAAGGACCCCGAAGCGGCTCGAACGCGCGGTGAGAGCTTACGCGAAAGTCCTTCCTGAAGTGCCGACGCCGTCGCCGGAGGGAGTGAAAACGATGTTGGATGACTTGGCACCGCGCAATCCCAAAGCTCAGGGCGCGGACCCAAGACAGTATGTGGATCTCAGCTTTGTTCGAGAGTTGGAATCTTCTGGGTTCATAAAGCGCCTATACGGAAAATAGCAAACTGGGTGATGTGCTTTGGTAATCCAGCTATCCTGATGTTGGCAATCGTAACATCGGTCTTGACGCGGAAATCAACCGGAAAGCGACGGAGCCTGCGGTGAAATATCCGGGCCAATGATCTTCCGAGTGTTCAAATTTGCGAACGCAGGTTCCAATTTTTTGATGATAAGAATTAAATAGGAGACCCTCTATGCCCATAGCCAAGCTATCCACCGGAATCAATCTTTACTATGAGTCCTATGGCCGTGGAGAAGCGATCGTCTTTATTCCTGGAACCGGTTTCGCTGGAAACGTCTGGATCGAATCACAAGCGGAAGAGCTTGCGCGATCCCATCAAGTCATCGTACATGACCCGCGAGGATGCGGACGGTCAACTCATGCAAAGGGGCGTTTATACGATCGACGTTATGGGCAATGACGTCGTCGCCTTGCTCGAACACCTGGGTTTGCCACATGCGCATGTGATTGGACACTCGATGGGGAGCGCATCGGCCTATCCATCGCGCTAAATTTTCCCGGCAAGGTCAAAAGCCTGATTATTGCCGCCGGAGGCTCGGGGCCAACAGGTAAAGAAGGGCCGGAAAGTGTGTCTGGACTGCCTTTTCGACTGGCCTTCGAACTGCTGGAAATGAGCTTTGAAGGATATGTCAAACACGAGATCTGTGACTCCGATACTTACTTTTACGGCGTCTTTTAGGGAAGAAAAATCCTGATAAGGTGAAGGGCTTTTACCAGATGGTATGGTCACACCATGCCAAACTGGAAGAATATCTTCGACTCGTGATTGCCCGCAGCAACTGGGAAGCCACGCACCGTTTGGGCGATATCGCGGTTCCCACCTCGTGGTCGTCGGAGATAGCGACGTAGTCAGCGCGCCAACCACGTCAAACAAGCCGCCGTTCTCGCCGACCGTATTCCAACAGCGGAGTCAAAAGTTCTCAATGGACAATCCCATGGGTTTTTCTGGCAGGCTCCCGAGGAAACCAACGCTTGGATTGCCGAGTGGATTCAGAGGCATTAGCAAAGTCATAGCAGTTTTCATTAATTTTGCACCGCCTTCAGGTGTCAAACATTTTGACACGCAGGTGTAGCGATTGACCGACTGGAACTGTTGGGAACCGAACCTCAAGGTTACTTCGAACGTTGAACCTTTGAACCTTGAACCGCCGTAACGGCTTGAGCGAAGCGAAGCGGTTGAACAGCGAACGATTTTGAACCGCCCTCAAACTCTGCACCTTGAGCTTTGAACCGCCGCAAGGCTTTCTTTTCTTGTCGCTTGGCAGCGCTGCTCCACTATTGATTGATATCTGCACCCGGCAGTGGCCTTGCGGGTTCAGCCGTGACATGATACGCGCTAAAAAAACGATTCGGGGAGACCAACCATGAAAAACCGGTTCGACGGCGGCGAAGCCATAGTCGAAGGATTCCGCAAGCTCGGAGTCGATTACATCCTGTCCTCGCCGGGCACCGAATGGGCGCCCGTGTGGGAAGCCATGGCCGACCAGATCCACCGGCGTAAGGAGGGTCCCAAGCTCCTGGATGTGTGGCACGAAACGCTCGCCGTAGACATGGCCGCGGGCTACACCTTGGCCACCGGCCGGATGCAGGGCGTGTTGCTGCATGCAGGCGCGGGCCTGCTGCAGGGCGCCATGGGCATCCACGGCGCCTTCGTCGCCGGCGTGCCGATGGTGGTGATCTCCGGAGAGTCGATGACCTACGGCGAGCAGCCGGAGTTCGATCCGGGCGCCCAATGGATCAACAACCTGAGCATCGCGGGCGGCACGACCCACCTGGTCGATTCGATTGTCAAATATGCCTCGGTGGCGGGCAGCGTCCACACGCTCTATGAGAGCGTCGTCCGCGCCGGCGAGCTCGCGCAGCGGCAACCCACCGGCCCAACCTATCTGTCCGTTTCGACGGAAACGCTGATGGACAGCTGGACACCGCCGGCCAATCCGCGGGCCGTTCCGCCCGCGCCGCGCATGCTGACCGCTCCCGAGGATATCGAAAAACTCGCTGCCCAGATTGCCAAAGCGAAGCACCCGGTCGTGCTCACCGAAGGCGCCGGCCAGGAGGTCGAGACCTACGAGGCGCTGGTGGCGCTCTGCGATAAGTTCGCCCTGCCGGTGGTCGAGAAGCCCGGCGCTCTGTTCGCGAACTTCCCCAAGGATCATCCGCTCCATCAGGGAACCGACATCAAGCCGTTCTGGCGTGACATGGACCTCGCGATCGTCGTGCGCGCGCGCGTGCCCTGGTATCCCCCGAGCAACCGCCCGCCCAAGGCGGTGGTCGCGATGGTGGACGAGGCGCCGCACAACATGGCCATGGCCTACCAGAGCCATCAGGCCGACATGTACCTGGAAGGCAATGTGGCGCAGACACTGCGCGATCTGGCCGACGCCGCCAGGCCGGACAAGGCCACGGTCGAGGCAAGACGCAAGGAGCTCGCCGCGGCGCCACGCCGCGATGATCGAGAAACGGGACGCGCAGCAAGCCGAAGCGCGCAAGAAGACACCGATCGATCCGGCCTGGCTGTGCGCCTCGCTCGAACGCGGTGATGCCGGACGACCCGATCTATATCGACGAGGTCACCACCCACACCGCCCTGCTGCGCCAGCACCTCGTATGGAACAAGCCGCAGAGCCTGTTCACCCGCCAGGGCGGTCTCGGACAGGGGCTGGGCCTTTCGCTGGGGATCAAGCTGGCGAAGCCGGAACGACCGGTCGTGACCTTGATCGGCGATGGTGCGTTCCTGTACAACCCGGCGCTCGGCAGCCTCGGCGCTGCACGCGATTACAAGCTGCCGATCATGGCGGTCATCTTTAACAACAAGAAATACGCCGCAATGCAGGGCATGCACCTCAAGATGTATCCGGACGGGATCGCGGCGGAGACCGACGTTTACCACGGCACGCACATCAACGCGCCGGACTTCGTGAAGGTCGCCGAATCCGTTGGCGGCTACGGCGAGCAGGTAACGGATCCGGAAAAACTCCAGGACGCGCTGAAGCGCGGCCTCGAAGCCAACCGGAGCGGCAAGCCCGCGATCATCGACGTGATCGTTGCATAGATGCAGACGAGGCAGCGATGCAGGTGGACCGCGGTCTCGATAGTCAGTGGCATGCCACGCGAGATCATGTTCCGAACAGAACGCTCACTTGTCGCCGATCAATTTGCTGTGTAAGCTTCACTGGACTCGCGCAGTGCATGGTTCCGTCTGTTTCTAGCACTTCCAATGCATGGCTCTGATGCCGATGACGTTGACCCGTGTGTTGACCAATAGATAAACGTGATTAGATGTCACCGTATCAGTTGAGTCCGACAGATCCAGGCGCTTCTTGGCACTCGAAAATCCCAATGCAAGTAACGCTAACCGTCACGCTTCCGTCAATTCCTGAGACTCGAGAATTCCGATCGAGTTGCTCTTTCGCTTGAACTCTTGAACCTTAAACTTTGAACTGCCGTGAGGCTTTGAACTGAAGCGAAGCGGTGGAACGACTGGAACGCGCTTTTGTGTGAAGGTGTGCGGCCGGAGGATTGGCCGATTGCACATCAATGTGCACTCATGTACAATCGGCCTGATGGAGGCGGACCGTATATGAAAGTTTATCATTTACTGAATTCCGAAAGAGGGCGTCAGAAATTTTGACTCTCGTTGAAAAGGGTGAAACAGTTCGTGTCATTCGCCACGGCAAAACAGTGGCGAAAATCGTTCCTGCTGAAACCGACGAGAAACTTCCGTCATGGAAGCGGCCCGGTTTGAGGTTGGTCCGTCCCGGCGCATCGCTCAGCAAGGCGATTTTGGAGGAAAGGCGGAAGTCACGTTGAATGTTTTCTTCGATTCTTCAGCCCTCGCTAAACGATACATCGAAGAAGAAAGGAAGCGATCAGGTTCAGGCCGTCCTCTCTTCGGCTTCAGCGTTAGCCGTCTCGGTGATCTGCGATTCCGGAAATCGTCTCGGCTCTGTGCCGCCGGCGGCGCGAACGCAAAGTTTCAACTGAAGAGTACCGAAATGCCGAAGGCATCGGTACTTTCGGACATTGACGACGCTACTGTCATTGGCATTACTGAGGAAGTGATAGCTCAGGCGGTGGCACTGCTTGAGCAGTTTCCGCTCCGTAGTGCCGATGCCTTACATGTCGCTTGCGCCTCGGAGTGGTCGACAGACCTATTCGTTTCTGCCGACGACCGTCAGTGTGCAGCCGCTAGAGCGCACGGTCTCCGAGTCAGAAGCGATAAGAGTATAGCCCGGAGCGTCCGAGCGTCCAGAAGCTGCTCGCCTTCGAGAAAGAAGTGAATGAAGGGTTCGCCAAAGACGGCCTGAGCAACGATCGATGGGTAGCACGGGTCGCCCACTAACGATTTGACCGGAGCGAAGCGGTTGAACGGTTGGAACATCTGGAACGGGCTCATCCCGTGATGGGAATGGAGCGTACGCGGTTGAACGGCTTGAACAGGCTGGAGCCGTCACCCACAGTTGACCTTGAACTTTTTGAATCCCGCCGTTAGGCCTGCAGATCCGTCAGCGCTGCCACGGGTCCAGCCCCAGGCCTGTATCTGTCAGGCGGCACACGGAAGTCGAATCGACGGTGAGGAGCCCCAAAGCGCGGAAGTCCAGCATCAAACGCGAGAAGGCATGTCGTAAGGAGCGTGGTTGCCACTCACGAAATGATGTCGCGTCATCAGACAGAAAGTTTACGGTCACGGCCGTACCGTCCGGAAAATTCGTTCCGCTTCTGTGCGCACGGTCTCCCCCGTAATTTACGATCCGCAGATGAGTCTTCACTCAGTAAGAAGGTTAGCGCTTCGCGGTAGGTTCGCCGGTAGCGAAGGAGCGTCGCTGTTTCACTGATGATGTCCCAGGTTATACGAGCGCAGAGCCTACGGTGGCGGCTCTCTTCGCTGAGTTGCCTGGCCCGTTCGTGGTTGACATCGTGTTGGTCGAAACAGGCGTAAAAGAAAGATGTGTCACAGAACAGACGGGCTGGAAGCGCCATTAACGGCTCTTGGCGCCGGAACCATGAGAGGTGTTCTTTAGCATTGCGTGGATACGTTCGTTTTTCTCCCGTGGTGTTTGGGGAGCCTGCGCATTAATTCGAACGAGCTTTTGGCGGCGGCTCCCGGCTCGGGCTCCGGCAGCGCCGCTCGCAGTTCCGCCACGACTTCGTCACGCACCATGATCTCGACTTTGGCGCCGGCATCTTTCCTTACCTGGCGCACTAACTCCGGGAGCCGTTTGCGTGCTTCACTGATCGACAATTTCATGAAGTGAAGTGTACAAGGGGCGTACAAAATGAGTCCAACAGGATTTCCGGGACAGTATTCTTTATTTACTTTCGTACCCTTTTGCCAGCCGCCCGCTTCTTGCGCTGCAGACTGCGTCCCATCCTGCTCGCACACCTCGCTGCGCACACACGTGTTACGGAAAATCGGAACCGGGCTGTGGTCATTGATCGTTGAACTTTTGAACTGAACTACCGTGAGGCTTGGAACTTTGGAACGCTTGGAACCTGCGTTAGCCTGAAACGCTGGAACGAAGCAGTAGCGATTGAACGATTGGAACGCCTGGAACGGACTGATGCCTCGTCATGAACGGAGCCAAGACGTGGAGCGGCTGGAACGGAGAGCTGCTTGGGTTTGCGCGAGAGCGGCACTTTCACACCAGAAAAACCCGCTCTAAGCCTCTTAGACGCGCTATTGATACAATCTTCTATCGCCGAATCAGCTGAGCTTGCGCTGGTCCGACCTGCTGCCAGCTGGTCCTCTCACTTTCTCTTTCGCCCCAAGACTTTAGCCCCGTGCCGCTCTTTTGTCTCCTGCCAGTCAATGATCTGCCGGCCTTCAAAGCCAACCCGGCGCCACTTCAGAGGATATGTAGGGCATGCCCATGGCAGCAAGATAAAGTCGGTGGGTCCGCTCGTAAAAACCGATGGTATGGAAAGCTGTTCTGGAAATCCGAGAGAAGTCACATCCAAGTGGTGCATGAATTCATGGCAAAGCGTAGACAATATCGTCTTACTCGATGTCCACTGCCTTTTCATTGGGGTCCGCGTCCAAAGTCGAATTTTTGCAACCTTGATCTGGTAGTCGCCAGGAAGAGTTCATGTGGCCAAGCGCCCTTCGTGAGTCGAATGCGGACGAGGCCCGAGCAATCTTAAGTTCGGCGAAGGAATGCCGTAAAGGCTGAAAGCGAAGCGAGAAACCGCGTGCAGACATTTTCATTGGTTCGGGTGCTGCCGCATCCTGGCCGCTTCAAGCGCGCCAAACATGGGAGCCAAGTTCGCGAAGCCGGAGCGCGAATTTTCTCCAGGCGATGACTGCTATCGTATTCGCGGCGTAATTGGTCGCGCCGTACCGGCCGCCGATCTGTGATCATAGTTTTATCTGTGACCGCTCATTTCGATCCTTCGCAAATCAAGTCCCTCTCCGTGCACATGGGCGACCCGCCGGAGGGTTCCGTTGCCGATCAGTTGGTCTCTATTCATCCAACCAGGAGGACATTGTTTTTAGCGTCATCTGTGGTGTGGCGCCCCAGAAACCGAAGAACTCGGCGCAATAAATCTCTTAGCGGTACCTGCGCTGAAAGTGAAGATCCCGAAGTGCTGCCTGCCTTCTTCGTGGTATCTTTGGTTCAAAAGCCTGAAGTGTCGAATGTTATGAGTGAGGATTGTGCGCCGTTGGCTGACGGCATAAGCCAGTTGCTCGGCATCACTTTGTCCTGTGCGGCCAGCATCTAAGACATGGACGGCATCGTACCCTCGCTGCCCGGAGAATTTCGCCCAGTATCGGACGGACATCCTCATCCAACAGCAGGGTAATCTTGGCCATTAGACCCCGGTCACGGGTCTGTGATTCTCTTGCGAGTTCTCTTGAAGATCCTGGTCAACCGATTCTTTCGTGATCGTAATAGTACTGAAAGCGCGTCGTAGACTTGCGCGAGGATTAGATGGGAGAACTCTCCCAACCAGCTCTTCAGGTGAGATGCCTTGGCGAAGAACGTAGTTGACGACTGAGCGAACAGGAAATTTCGTGCCTTTGATCACAGGACTGCCGCCGCAGTAGTCCGCCCGAGAAACGATATGGGGATGATCTATTTTCTCTGCCGACTCTGTCATAAGCCAACCCTCTCTAAATGATTTCGACCATCATTGATAATCCAAACCAATGCTAGAGACTGCGCTGCCCATCGATGTCAAACCGGTTGCGGCCGACCGCGGCAGCACTAACTACTGATATAAGCTATCGAACATAAAGTCAAGGGCAACGAGGCGACGATCTCAACGCCCCGCGTTTGGGGATCATGCAACCTGCGCCAGCTCACGGTATCGGCACAATGCGTTGGCCAATTTCATCTGTCGCGGAGTAGAACAATCGGGTACGAACAGGTGTGGGCTCGCCACAAGTATCACCGCACATTGAGCCCGCGAGGTTGCGACGTTCGCAGACGGTTCAGGCTGTAGAGAAACTCGAGACCACGCGGCGCTTCTTCTGGGCGCGATGTCGCCATCGAGTAGATCACGACTGGGGCCTGCTGGCCTTGAAACTTGTCTACCGTCCCGACTCTAACGCCGGTGTCCTTCAGCCGGTCAGAGAGACGGCTCACCTGCGCGTTGTAGGGTGCGACGACGAGAATCTGCGTCGCCAGTCGTCTGCTTGGCGACGCCGTGCTCATCGATCCACCGTGCGCCCGGAGCTGTCAGCTTCGCGACTAGGTCCGCGACTGCCTCTACCTCTTCGTCAGAAGCGTTGCGATTGCCGTCATGGTCCACCTCGACGACCCACAAGCCGCTCCCGGTGAATGGGCCGCCAATGAGTTGCTGTTTTCCAGGCCGGGCTTCGATGTCAGGCGGCTGTTCGTAGAACACCTCTGACGTGAACTCACAGATGCTCGGCGCGAGGCGCCAAGTGACCGGCAGAAAGATTCCGCGATCGGCCGGAATGGTCTGGTGTTCGCCAAGAATGTGCTGGAGGGCGGAGACGTTTACGCCCATCAGGGTGACTCCCCTTTTAGGCTGCTCGAGCTGTTGCGGATCGCCGAGCAGCACGATGCTTCCCGCGGCCTGGGCGACGGCGAGCACGTTAGCCAGTGACATCTGTCCCGCCTCTATCAACGAACAACACATCCACCGCCTGAGCAAAGTCCTCCCGGCCCAAAGCCAAGCGGTTCCACCAAGGACATTGGCAGTGCCATCGTGGAGCAGCCTCAGAGCTTCCCCGTTGTCTTCGACCTCGGTTACCGCGCCGCCAGGTATTGCTCTTCTTCCTCCTTCACCGACCTTCACGACTTTCGCTCCAAAGCGAGGGTTAATAGCGGCTCTCTACACCTCATCTCCATACAATTTAATCTTCTCCGATCTTGGCCATGGCTGTTGTTCGATTTCATCCGCACTTCACCTATCCTTCAGCCTTTATCCTTTCAAGCCGGTCTCTTCCTTTGGAAACACCTTGGTCGTCGAGTAGGTTTTGAGGGCTAACTGATGCGCCAGCTTAAAGACATCCAGATCCTCTACGCTTTTCATTTCGATTCCCTCCCAAAGAACAGAGCACGAAACACGAACACGGTTCTTACCACGTTCCTTGGAATTCTCGAAACCTCGAAATGACTACTTTTTTAGTCCCAACCGGCGGCGGAGTTCTTTGGAGGAAATCGCGCCTTCCTTTTTTCGTGCGAGATCGCGAGCGTTCGATGATCGCCAGAACTTGCGGTTTGTGCTTAGAGATACCGTCTCCTCATCCGCGTTTCGGATCGGCACAACAGCCGCAAAGGTTTTCCCTTCTTCACAACAATAACCGGGTCTTTTCTGGCCTTTTGGGCGTATTTTGATAATGGCTCGGACGCTTTCTTTAATTCAATCTTAGTCATAGGTCGATTATTTCTCCACCGATTCGAACTCGATTTCTTTCTTTTATTCTTATCCACTGCAGTGGCCGTGCTCCCCGCTATATCGCCCACATAGTCTTCGAGCTCCAAAATGCAGTATTAGGCCACGATCGATCTTTCCCATTAACTCACGACCCAGCACGCCGACGGTTTCTCGGACCCGTCCTTTGTCGATGGTTCTGACCTGGTCGCAAAGAGCTCGTGAGTCCTTCGGTAGACGCGTTTCCTTGACGGTTAGTAAGGGTTGAGCACCAGACGGTCCGCCGCTCGTCCTTTCACCGACGAAAGGGGAACGATAGTTATAGTCGAGGAAATATCGTTTGCCTCGGTTCTAGAAACGACAATGCATGGACGGGTTTTGGGGACCTCAGCGCCTCGTGCGGGATCCAAACTTACCCAGACCAAAGAGCCTTTACACCACGAAGGCCATCCCTCTTTATCCGTGTGAGCGAATTCTCGACTGATCCGCCGCGACTCTTGCCGTCCTGAACGATACTCTCTCTAGCGAAACGAGCCTTCAGCTCTCTTCGACCGTGTTGGGCTATCCAATCCGCCAAACAACTATTTAGTAGGGCACTCAAAGTCGATGCACCCGAGATCTTCTTCAGCTTTTTGACAAGATCGTCTTTAAGCACAACCGTCGTTCCTCATATGTCCTCCATCGTCATACTCTAGTCATACTAGAATCATACAACCGGCCGTTGATGTCAAGAAAAGACAAAGAAGTGCTTTTTGTTCGAGCCAGTTTTTGATCGTTCAGCGCGTTAAAACCAGGATGGATGATCAAAGCTGGAACAGGGAAACTAACGTGATCGTGAACCGGAGAATCTGCCGTGTTCGTGCCCTCGGACCAAAACACTGTTGATCGTGAGTCGTGCTCGTGGTGTCGTGTGTCGTGTTTGAAGTCATCGCTTAGCCCTCAATACAGATTGCTCGGCCTTCATTACCACGTGATAAAAACTTCTAGCAGGTCTTCAATCCGAGCATTGCCAACGGCCTTGTTACCAGAACAGATCTATGTGTAGCGTATCCCTGCACACATCATGTTGGAAAAGTTCCGAGACTTTTCCTGTACTGAGTTGAGCTTGCTGAGGAGCTACATAGCGACGGCGGCGCTTGCTTTCCAAGCTGAGCCAAAGCTCTTCGTCCGCATTAAACTGAGCCACAAGTTGCTGAATACGTCTTTGCTTTGGCGGAATATTGTAATTGGAGTTCACGACCGAATGCCCGTATGAAACATCTCTACTCGGGCCTCCGCCAGTTGCCCTTCAGCATCAAAGCGGCGGCGATGATCGGACAAAGACTCGGCGTCGACCCTTCCTTTCGCAAACCCATTCATCTTCCATGGTTTGCAGAGAAGACAACCGGCCCGGCGGTTTTTCGGACGTTTACGCTTGTGATGTGCCATGGGTTGAGAGCTCGTGCTTGTCGTTTCTCGGCGGCGGCGAGCGCTGGCCTTCTTGGCGAAGCTTTTGCGGCCGTAATACGCGCCAGCACCTTTTTCGGTCCCGCGTGCTCCGTCTTTTTAGCATTGTATGCCATGAACTTCGCCTCTTCGATCCGTCGTATTCCCAGGTCGGTAGCTATATTGGCTCAACTGAAAGAGGTAACTTCTACTTCCAGTCGCCTTTTCCGGGCGTCCTTAACAATATCTTCGAGCTGTCTGGCGATCCTGTCCTCAATCCAGTCCGCGCCGCATTGACTACATACTGTCGCCGGTACCTTCCGCACTACAACGACACCGAAATCCAAATCGGCGGTGAAGGTCGTAGTCCCCGCTTTTTGCGACCGGAACAAATTGGGCATAAGGTTGACGACTTCTTTTTATTCACTTCTTTCTCCTCGTTCTAAAGTCATTCTCAAAGTGCTCAAGATCCGGTTCGTATGCTGTAATGATATAAACTCTCGGGCTTGTCTCTTCCAACGCAGCGACTACGTGCAACGGTTTATCTCCGTGCCAACCAAAGAAAAGACCGCTGGGAAATGGGTAGTCGTCGGGATAGTCCAAGAGATTTGATGCCTGCTAATTCCAGAAGTTTCTTTGAGGCGATGGCCGCGCCCTCTGCCAGGGACTTGAGCTTGGCCCAGGCGATGCGCGGATCGATGGTCGGCTTTGCGCGCACGAAGGTGCCGAAGCCGCAGTCCTGTGCCCGCGATGACGTTCTCGCGGCCGACGACCTCTGCGTAGCGGACAATGCGCTGTGCTACCAGCTCCGGGTGCTCTACGAAATTGGTCGTGGAGTCAATGACACCTGGAATGATGGCCAAGCCATCAGGAAGATGAAACTCCTTGAAGACGACCCACTCATGCTCGTGTCTGGGGTTTGGCGCCCTCAAAGGAGAGCGCCGACTTTGGCCTGTAGCGCTACGTCGATGATTTCCGTGAGCGGGATATCCAAGTGGTGCGGGCCTTCGTAGTTGCCCCAGCATCTTGCTGGGCGACCGCGGCCTTGAACTGCTGCGCGTCGGCGCCGGAGACGCCCGCCGGCACCGGGGTGGCCTCCACCGCCTCGGCCAGCGACTGCAGCGACAGGCCAAGCTTCCACAGCGAGGCCACCGCCCATTCGAGCTGCCCATCGACGCCGACTGGTTGTAGACGCCCTGCAGCTGCTGCAGCGCCGCCACCTTCTGGTCGATCTGGTCCGGAGGGATGGCCTTGAAGTTCCGGTAGAGGATCTCCCCCAGGTACCAGAGGGCCTTGGCCGTATCCTCGCCCTGGCTGGAGGGCGCGTTGACCACCGGCTGCAGCGTCTTGGCCAGCGTGTCGGCGCGCTCGCCAGGAGTCTGGGCGGCCACCTCGGCCACCACCGCCGCGGCCTGGGGATTGGTCTTGTCCGACCTTCAGCGCCTGGTCGGCGGTGGCCAGGGCGCCCGCCGGATCGCGGGCCTTGAGCTATGGTCTGCGCCAGCAGCGCCAGCGCCTCGCCGCGCCGGCCGGCGCCGACGTTGGCCGCGGACTGGAAGGCCTTCTGCGCTCCGGCGAAGTCGTTGAGGGCCAGCCGCAGCCGACCGGCGGCCATCCACCCGTCGAAGGCCGAGCTGTCCTGGCCCATGCGAGCGCCGAGCTGCTCGTACCACTGGGCGGCCTCGGCGAAGCGCCCCGACTCGGCGGAGTGCCGGCCGAGGGTGGTCAGCACGTCCGAGGTGTAGGCAGTGCGGGGGTAGTCGGTGAGGAGCTTGGCGCCGATCTCCCGCTCCTTGGCGTAGTCGCGCTTCTCCCGGGCGGCGGTGAACGCGCCGTAAGAGCGCCTTCTCGGCGATGTCGCCCCCTTGTTCTCGGCGGCGACCTTGAGCAGGCCCTCCACCACGTCGCCGTCGAGTCTCGGCCGAGCTCTGCAGTGCCAGCTCGCCCAGCGCCTCGCCCTTGCTCTCCGACTGGTACTTGCGGACGTCGGCGAGGAAGGCGGCGAGGAGACTCGGCCGTTGCCGAGGAACTTCCGGGCTGGCGTCCTCGATGCCCTTGAAGTCGTTGAGCTGCCGGAGGCCGTCCAGCGCCAGCTTGCCGGCCACCGGGGCATCCTTCTGCTCGGGTATTCCATGGCGAAGGCGATGAAGAGCTGGCTGGAGCGCTCGAACTCGCCGTCGTCGTAGAAGGCCCGGGCGATGTTGAACTTGACGGTGAGGGCGTTGGCGTTGCGGGGGTACTTGCTGATGAACTTCGCCCCGTCGAGCTTCAGCGCCTGGCGGGCGTCGGCCACCTCGAAGGCGGTGATCTTGTCCACCTCGCCCTGCTTGAGGGCGCTGAAGTGGCTGAGCAGCGCGCCGTAGGCCGCAGTCTCGGCCACGGGGCGTTCTTCGCCCGCCCCTCGTCACAGCTCCAGCTCCTCGAACTGCCGCGCGGCCTCGGGAAGCTGTGCGCGGCGAAGAGGGCATCGGCGCGGTTGTGCATGATGTCCCGCACGTACTTCTCGGGACGGAAGAGCGAGAGGTATTCCTTGTAGGCCGAGGCGCAGCCTGCAGATAGGTCTTGGTGTCGTTGTTCTTCTGGGCCAGCGCCTGGAGCGGGTGGCCAGGTCGCGGGTCAGCTCCTCCAGCTCCACCAGCTGCTTGCGCCGGGTGACGTCGTCCTTGAAGGGGTCGACCTTCACGTTGACCGCCGCCCGCACCAGGAACTTGATGTCCTCTTGCTGGGTGGGCACCCGGCCCTTGGCCGCCTTGAGCGAGTCGTAGAGCTTCTCGGCCCGCTCGATGTCCAGGTCGGGGTCGGGCTGGATCTCCATCAGCTTCCGCAGCGCGGGGATGGCCCACTCGTACTGCTGCTTGATGAAGTAGCGGTTGCCCAGCTTGTCCAGCGCCAGGGCGTAGGTGGTCCGGCTGTCGAGAGCTTCTCGAAGTAGGCCAGGGCGCCCTTGGCTGGCCGGGCCTCGGTGTAGCTGTAGACCAGGTCGAGCAGCGCCTCGCGCTTGACGTTGAGCGCCTTCCTGCGAGTCCGACCCCGGGCATGGGCGGCGAGCCGGCGGCACCCTCGAAGAAGTTCACCGCGTCGTGTGAACTTCGGCCTGGTTCACCCGGATCCACCCCAGCTTGTAGCGGGCCAGGTCGTGCACCGGGCTCTGGCGGAACTGGAGGATCGCCTGGTAGTGCTTCTCGGCCTCCGCCAGGTCGGTCTTGTCGAAGTAGTAGTCGCCGATGATCTGCTCGGATTCCAGGCGCAGCGGGCTCTTGGGGTACTTGCGCGATCAGCTCGTCTGAGCGTCTTCAACATCTCGTCGAACTGACCGAGCTCGCGCATCTCGTGCGCCAGGTAGAAGGTGACCTTGTCCGAGTCGTGGAAGTCGGGGAACTCGCGGAGGAGGCGGTTGTAGAGCTGCACCGCCTTCTGCTTGAGGAGCTTGGTCTCGGGGCTGACGATGGCGCCCTTGTTGTCCCCGCCCCGCTGCTCCACCTGGAGGAAGTACACGTAGCGGCTCTTCTCCACGTAGAGCTCGGCCAGGCGGAACTGCAGGTCGGGCAGGTACGGGGCGTTGCGGCTCTTGGCGATCAGCCGCTCGGTCTCGATCAGCGAGCGGTCCACCTTGAAGATGTCCCGCTTCAGCTTCTCCACGTACTCGGTCTTCTCCTGGGCCTTGGTGACCACCGGGTTCACGCTCTTGTCGATCGTCGGCAGCAGCGGGGTCTGGGCGGCGACCCTGGGCGGCGAGGAGGAGCAGGAGGAGACCGGCGCTCATTGCCCGCCCTCCTCGATGCAGCGGCTGGGGATGCTCACCCGGTAGCTGCGGAGCTCGTCGTTCCAGTACTCACCGTCGAACTTGAAGCCGATCTGCGCCGCGGTGAGGGTGAGCGGCGGCTCCTCGGGCGGCGAGCTTGGCGCCCTTCTTCACCGCGCTCGTAGAGCTTGAGGCCGACCTCGTACTCCATCAGCCGGACCTGCTCGGCGGCGCGGAGCAGCTTGTCCGCCTCTTCCCGGACCGACTCCCGGAGGCGCTGGTCGTAGATCCGCTGCGCTTCGGCGTGGGCCAGGTCGTAGACCTTGGTGAGGTGCTTGAAGAGCCGGTCGCCGAAGCCGCCGGCGTAGCGACCGAGGGTCTCGCCCTCCACGGTGAGCGAGTCGAGGAACCGCGAGGCGCGCTTGGTCGCTCCGTGGCTGGCAGCGGCCCGGCGCAGGCGCGGATCCTGGGTCAGGTCCTCCCGCTCGCGGATCGACTCCAGCGAGTCGCTGAAGCGGCGGGTGAGCTCCTTTGGCCGCGCGCTTGGCGGGGAGGTACTGGCAGAGGTCGCGGTAGACCAGCGCCCGGAGGATGTACTTGTCGGGGAGGAACTCGTCCCGGAAGCTGCGGCGCATCGAGCGTGGTGAGGAGGCCGATGGTGGCCTGCAGCTGCCCAGGTTGTAGCGGGTCCAGGCCTCCTCCAGGTAGAGCGTCGCCCGCCCCGGGTCGAGCGTGGGCAGCTGCACCATGTCGTAGGCCTTGAGCGCGCCCTCGTAGTCCTTCTTCTCGTAGCGGAGCCGGGCCACCGCCAGCCGTGCCTCGTTGCGCGCCTCGAGGTGAGCTTCTCGTCCTTGGAGAGCTCGAGGAAGTCGACGATGGTCTGGTCGTCGACCTCCCTCGGCGTTCCTCAGCCGGGTCACCAGCAGGGCGAACTTGGCCCGGCTGGCCTCGCACCGCCTTCCGTCCAGCTTCGACGAAGTGGGTCGTTGGCCCAGCGCTCGTTGCCCACCCGGAGGTCGACCAGACCCTGCTGGTAGTTGGCGTAGTCGGAGACGCTGTCGGGGAGGAAGCCCAGGTCGAGCGAGCCGAAGATCTGCTCGTCGACCAGCACCTCGTCGTGCGGCACCAGGGTGAGCGCACCTTGCAGCGCCTCCAGCGTCTTGGGCAGCACTTGCGGGTTGCTCCGCTCGTGCGCCACCTTGGCGAGGTACACCGCCCCGGCGTGGCGGAGGTTGAGGTCGATCAGACAGCGGGCGAGGAAGTACTGCGCCCAGGCGAAGTTCTCGTCGGTGGGCGGGGTGGACTCGATGAAGGCGTAGAGCTTGCGCGCCGCCTGGCTCCAGCTTGCCGTCGAAGTAGTCCTGAGGCGCTTCCTCGAACGTCTTGGGATCCACCTTCGGCGCAGGCTCGGCCCCGGCGGCAGCCAGCAGGCTGACCCGCCGCGGCAGGCTGCGTGCCGTTGCCGGCTGGGCGGCCGTCGCCGGCAGCGTTCCAGCCGGAGGACGCGCGGGGGTCGGGCTCGCCGCCGGCGGTGTCCCGGCGGGGGACGGGCCGGTGCGGTCGAGGTCGCCGGCGGGCGTGCCGGCCGGTGGACGCGCCGGAGCCGGGGGTGCGCTGGCGGGGACCTGCGCAGGGGGGCGGTCGGCGCCGGCGTCTGTGCCAGCACCGGGATGGCGAACGACAGTGCCACCGCGGCCGCGGCCCGGCGCAGCGTACGGAGCTCCTCATTCAGTTCCGCCGAAGTTCAGGGCCAGCGAGAGCTGGACGAGGATGATGTTCGACTCCAGCCCCTTGAAGATGACGAAGTCGTTGCTGAAATCGAGCCGGAAGGAAACCGACTTGCTGGTGAAGACGCGCGCTCCCAGCCCGACGTGAATCGCCGGCCGGAACACCGTCTGACCGGTGCCGCTGGCCACGTCGGCGCGCAATTCGCTCGTTGACCACCGAGCCCCCGAGGGGCCAGACCTCGAAGTGGCCCACGCTCTTGTTGAGCCAGGAGATCTTTCCGTAGATCGGCGTCCACATCACGTCCGAGCCGACGATCCAGTTCAGCTGGGGAAAGGCGGTGGGGCTCACTCCGAACCTGCGTCTCCAGCTGATCACGGAGGCCGGTCTTGATGTTGTAGGGAGAGGAGCCCGCGTCCCACCTGCCAGGCGAACGAGTCGCTGAAGTGATAGACGTAGGCCGACCTGCGCGGTGAGGCCCTTGTAGAAGGCGTCCAGCGGGGCGATCCCGATGCCGAGCACCAGCTCGCTCGACATCGCGGTAAGGTCCGGTCCTGAACCGCCAGCACCGTGCCGGGATTCTCTCGAGCTCCTCGCCCTGTGCGAACGCCGAGCACGGGAGCGAGGCACACCAAGAGCAAGATCGTTCGTTTCAAGTCGTGTCCTGAACAGTGTGAGGGGTTCCGGGTCCCGGACGCTCAGAAACCCACCGCGTTAAAGATAAAGGGATACGTGATGATCACCGACTGGCCGCGAGCGGGTGGGAATTGCCAGGTGTTGAGCGAGCGCAGGATGCACGCTCTCCACCGAGCTGTCCTTCAAGGTGGAGCTCTTGCTCTTCAGAGCTCTCCACTCGACCCTGCGTGGAGATGCTCCACTCCAGCACGACCTTTCCCGCCAGCCCCGGGTTCTTCAGCAGGGCCGACTCGTAGCAACGCTGGACCTCGGCCAGGTGCGAGTTGATCGCCTTGGCCACCGCGTCCTTGTCGATTTGACCCCGTGAGTGAGATCCGGTCCGATGCCGCGCGCGCACACGCCGGCGCGCACTGGACCCTTGCCCACCCACCGGCTCCCATCGCTCCGATCGCCACCACCGCCGGCCCCGGCCAGCAGCTCGCGGCCTCCACCGGTGCCGTTGCCGATGCCCAGGCCGGGCATGCCCACGTTGCTCGCCACCGGGCCCTTGCCCACCAGACCGTTCAGCTTGAAGGCCGCGGCGTTGCCGCCGGCCCGAGCTTGTTGATCGCCGCCAGCATCGACTTCATCGCCGGACCGGCGGCGGTCACCTTGGCCAGCGCCTTCTGGACGTTGGCCGGCGGCTGGGAGCGTGGGAGGAGTGGGGGAGGAGGAGTCTTGGGTGGCGGCGCCTTGACCACCTTCTTCTCTGGTTCCTTCTTCTTTTCTGGTTTCTTCTCTTCCTTCTTCTCGACCTTCTCTTCCTTCTTCTCCTCTTTCTTCAGGTTCCTCTTTCTTCTTGCTCTTCCTTCTTGGGAACCATCAGCCGCACCGCGACCGGGTTGAGGTTCCGGGCATTGAAGATCAGCCAGCTCTGGGCCTTGAGGCCCGAGAGGATCCACCACACGGTGGGGCTGAAGAAGAGCAGGAAGGAGGATGATGAAGAACCAGGGCTTGCCCGGCAGCGGATTGACGAAGGTCCTCTCCGGCGGTGGGGCGACGTAGACGGAAGCAGGTCATGTCGCCCTCGCGCAGGGCGACCGCGTTGCCGCTTGGTGAGGGTGACGAACTTCCGGCCGCCCTGCGACTCGACGTCGCCCGGCGCAGCGGAGACGAAGCGCCCGTCGGCGCGGCGCTTCTCCAGATCCGGCCCGGGGAGGAGGTAGAGCCGTGCAGCCGCCGCCCTTGGCGGAGACGGCGATGGGAAGCCCTCCGGCATGGTGAAGCCGTAGAAGGGCACCATCGCCACGTCGGCCAGACCGCTGGTGATTGGCTTCTTCTCCGTCGCCGGACCGAAGCTGCGCGCCACCTGCCGCGCCTCGCGCCAGTAGAGCTCGAAGTAGATGCGGGGCCTGCCCCGGCCGCCCTTCACCGGAACCGGGAAGAGGTGAGGAGAGAGCGCGGTGGCCCCACCGGAGACACCGCCCGGGCCGCGGCAGGCGGCGGGGAGGACGGAGCGACGCGGGCCGCGCGGGGAGAGCGGAGCGCGGGCCGAGCTGGGCGGTGGCCAGGCCGGGGCGGGGCTCGCTCCACGGCCGCTCGCTGGAGGGACGGCGGTCGAGCTCCAGCACCGGCTCTGACGGCGGGCCGGCCGGCACGGTGAAGGCCACCGGTACCGGCTGGATCAGCGGCCACCAGCGGCTCGTCATCGGACGGACGGGTCTTGGTCTTGCGACGGCGGGCGGAGGGCACCGTGCCGGTCGACTCCACCTGTCCGTTGAGCACGCCAGCGCGGGTCGAGTACGGCGCGCGGGCACGGTGGCGTCGGGCTCGTGCCGGCGACGGTGGCGGCGTCGACCGGGCGCGCGCCCGCCGGGGTGCGGAGATCGGCGGCACCTGGGGAATGTGCGACGGCGGAACGCTGCCCAGCAGCGCGGAGAGCTCGGGCGGCGGCGTGCTCTTCGGCACCGCGCGGGGCCCGAGCACCCGGGTCTTGAGCACGAAGGGCCCGAGCACCACCTCGTCCACCGAGCGGATCTCGCAGGCGGTGACCCGGTGGCCCGTTGACGTAGAGCCCGCCCACCGAGCCCGAGTCACTGCACCGCGGCCTTGCCGTTCTGGAAGTAGAGGATGGCGTGGTGGGGATCGACCGCGGCGTCGTCGAGCCGGAGGTCGGGTCGTCCGCGCTGCCCAGGACGTAGCTGCCCGGCACGAACTGACCTCGGTACCAACGAGGAGTCCGTCGCGCAGGATGACGACCTGGAGAACTGCGGCTGACCGCTCAAGCCTGGCTCCTCGGTGGCGGGGTTTCCACGGCTCGTCCGGAACTCACAGCTCGGAGTCGTAGACCGCGCCGACGATTTCTTCCCGGAAGGTCTCGCGCTTCTTGATCATCGAGCGTTGCTTCAGTTCCGCGCTTCAGGTCGTAGAGATAGACCGCGCGCCGGACTTGTTGGTCTGGCCCTGGATGAGGCGGTCGTCGAAGTCGATCCGCGTCGGCCCGCGCTGTGGAGGCGCTCCGGCCGAGGCAGTGGCCGCGCGGGGCGGCAGGGATGGAGGTGCTGGTGGCCACCGGGTCGAAGGCGACCTTGGACGCCGGGGAGTCCCGCTGCTCTTCGCCGCCTATGGCTGGTGGACTTGGAGGCGGAAGCCGCAGGCTTCTTGGTGGACTTGGACGCGCTGCTCTTGCTCGTCGGCTTCTTGGTGGATTTCGCAGCCGTCTTGCTCTTCGTGCTCGGGGCAGCGAAGGAGGATGAAGGGACGGCGAGGAGTCCCGCGATCGTGGAGAGCAGCCCCACGGCGCGGAGCACGGATCGAGCTCGCATGGGTCTTCAGCGAGTAAATCGGACGCTGTGGAGAGATGTCAACGCATGCATGCGCTCGGATCCGCTGACGATTTTCGTCAATCGGGCTGTGCTCGAGGCCGCACAGTTTCTCACTCACGGAATCAGTCTCCGTACCCGCCGTCGAGCGCGACTGCATGAAAAGTTCCGGTCACGCCGCGCCCGCTGCCATCAGGAACCGTCGGCCACGAAGGAGACGCTGAAGCTCCCCAGGTGAGGTCGCCCGGGTTCCCCTGGTCGAGGTGGAAGCTGCCGATCTGCACCAGGGGCAACGTGCGCGCGCCAGCTCACCTGCGGCATTGTGGAGCAGCGAGGCCCGCTCCACGCCGCCATCGGTGGATCCACCAGATCTACCGTCGCCCCGGCCCGAAGGTGGGCAGCTCGTCGAGCGCCAGGGTGAAACGGAGGACCAGGTCGATGTCCCGATCGCGGTTGGCCTGGTACTGCACCACCAGCGCCTGGTCGTTGCGGATCACTGCCACGCTGGAGACGTCGAGGGGAAGACCTCCGCTGAGACTGCCGGCCAGCCCGTTGTCTCCGATTCCCAGCCCACCGCCGCCAGCGCGGCGACAGAGCCAGCGAGAATTTTCCTGCTCATGTGGCTTCTCGACCCGCGATCTGCAGCACGCCGCTGGCGCCATTGCGATAGCCGATGACCCCTGGATTGCCGGAGGTAAGATCATGCGGGTCTGGAGAGACCAGGCCGGTGTCCACCACCAGCTCGTGGTCGGACCAGACCTGGCTCACCCCGATTGGTCACCACCAGCTTGTCGTCGTCGGTGCAGGTGTTCTCGTTGCGGCTCGGCTGGTTGGAGCGAGAGACGTAGTAGACGATCGAGGGATCACCGTCGGGCGAGATGGCCACCGCGACGTACCAGCCGCCACTGCCCTGCTGGAACCACCGGATCGGGCGTGTCCCAGTTTCCGGGCACGGTGCAGTCGCTGCCCGCGGCGCAGGTGGTGAAGAAGGCTCCGGTGGGCACCGGTTGGTGAA
>ERZ1370068.5336-contig-4360_pt1 | contig 49568 bp, 61 predicted proteins | sample MGYA00561227_ERZ1370068 | MGnify/ENA primary metagenome ERZ1370068 (study PRJEB38410, sample SAMEA6850437) | metagenome | study: Metagenomic assessment of the ecological functions of the soil: analysis of the soil microbiota associated with the... | reverse complement strand
TATGCTTCGTTCAGTTACGTATTGCTAGATGGGCCAGGGGAGACCAGGTCGCGAACGCGGCGGGTGAGCGGCGCCGAGCCAAGGCTTGAAAGACCCGTCGCCACGCGAGCGACGAACCGACACGCTAACGAGGCGGTGATGCAGATGGGCCAAAAGGGAGACCAGGTCGCGAACGCGGCGGGTGAGGCGGCGCCGAGCCAAGGCCGAAGGGCCATCGCCGCACGCGAGCGACGGAGAGCCGACACGCTAACGGGCGAGTGATGCAGATGGGCCAACGAGGCCGAGTCGCGCGAAAACCTTAACACGCTACGCGCACCGCCAAAGGTCAACCTGACGCTCGAAATCATCCACGGCCGCCTGCCGAACGGCTATCCACGCGTCCGGTCGGTGATGGTCGGCTGCCGCATCTCGCCGATATCGTGCGTGTCAGTGCGCGCTGGCGGTCCCGGCTCAGCATTCAGCATCGCCTCGAGCTCGGCGGCGATTCCCGTCGACGAGACCAGCATCTGCCATCGCGCGGCGCGCCATTATCTCGAGCGCGCGCAGGCGAGACAGCCAGTATCGTCATTAACATCGCCGAAGTCCATACCGGTCGCGGCCGGACTCGGCGGCAGAAGCTCCGTGCAGCGGCCGTGCTGCTTGCATTGAACCGTCACTTCCGGCAGCGGCGATCGCGCCGCAAGCGCACCTCGTCAGATCCGGTGCTGCGCTTGGCAGAACGTGCCGTTTTCGCTCGCGGGTGGCGGCAGGCCATGCATCAGGCATGGGGGCGTCTTGCATTGATCGCTCAAATTACGCGGTGCCATTTCCTGATCGTCAACCCCGCGCATCGCGATCTCGACGAAGGAGGCTTACGACGCTGGACGGCGGGCTGTGGTTCATCGACGACGCTCGACGCGTCGACCGGTCGCAGCGGATTGATCCCGCGCGATCGATGCGCGCGATCTTCACGCAGTCGCCGCGGCGCGCACAACGACTTCAGCGCAGGTCAGCGCCGACGGCACCGCATCCAGTGCTGAAAGATGTCAGGCAAAGCCTGCTCGCCGTTCGGCGCACGCGGTGCGCTGATGAGCGGGTCCGGCTCGACGATATTCCGGCGTGTTCCTTCACTGCAAGCAGTGAGCGTGGCACAGGCGGCGCTGCAGGCAGCGCACTACCCGGCGTTCTTCGTCGAGCGCGGTGTGCCGGTCGCGCGGCCCCGGCGATCCGCAGCCGTTCGCCCGGAAACAGCAGCTCAAACAGTCGCCGGCCCCTGGCGCCAGTAGCCAGTCATCCGCATCGCGCGGCGGCTTTTGCCCGCTTCGACGACTTCGCCGCGCGACAGCGACGACGTAGCGGTCGGCGAGCGACTTCGCGAAGATCGTAGTACTGCTCGACCAGCAGGATCGCCATCTCGCCGCCCGCTGCGTCAGCTTGCGGATCGCGCGCTCGATGTCCTTGATGATCGACGGCTGGATGCCCTCGGTCGGCTCGTCGAGGATCAGAAGCTTCGGGCGCATCGCGAGCGCGCGGCCGATCGCGAGCTGCTGCTGCTGGCCGCCCGGAAAGGTCGCCGCCGCGCCGGCCGAGCATGTCCTTCAGCACCGGAAACATCTCGAAGATGAAGCTCGGAACGCCGGCGCCGCGTCTTCTGCGTCGCGAGGCCCATCTGCAGATTCTCGGCGACGGTGAGCCGCGGGAAGATGTCGCGGCCCTGCGGCACGTAGCCGATGCCGAGTGCGCGCGCGCGCATACGGCGGCAGCGCGGCGATGCTCGCGCCGTCGAAGCCGGATGTCGCCCGAGCGGATCGGCAGCAGGCCCATCAGGCACTTGAGCAGCGTCGTCTTGCCGCACGCCGTTGCGGCCGAGCAGCGTCGTGCACTTGCCCGTCGGGCACGTCGAACGCCACGTCGCGCAGGATATGGCTGCCGCCGTAATACTGGTTGAGGTGCGCGACGACTGCTGAGCATGGGTCAGCGGCCCGAGGAATACTTCGATCACCTGCTCGTTCTGCTGCACCTGCTGCATCGAGCCTTCGGCGAGCACGCGGCCTTCGTGCAGCACCGTGACGCGGTCGGCGATCTGCGCGACGAAGTCCATGTCGTGCTCGACGACGACCAGCGTGTAGTCGCCGGCGAGCGAGCGGAACAGCTCCGCGCTGCGCATCGTCTCGTCGTCGGTCATGCCGGCGACCGGCTCGTCGAGCAGCAGGAGCTGCGGCTCCTGCATCAGCAGCATGCCGATCTCGAGCCATTGCTTCTGGCCGTGCGACAGGAGTCCGGCCAGGCGCGCAGCCTCCGGCGCAGCTGGATCGTCTCGAGCGATGCTCAGCGATGCGGTCGCGCGCGGTGCGAATCGAGCGTCGCGCGTGAGCGTCGGCCACACGCGCTTGTCGGCCTTCGTCGCGAGCTCGAGGTTCTCGAACACCGTGTGCTCGCTCGAACACCGTCGGCTTCTGGAACTTGCGGCCGATGCCGGCGTCGGCGATCTCGGCCTCGGTCAGCCGCGTGAGATCGATCGTCTGGCCGAAGAACGCGGTGCCGGCGTCCGGGCGCGTCTTGCCGGTGATCACGTCCATCATCGTCGTCTTGCCGGCGCCGTTGGGCCCGATGACGCAGCGCAGCTCGCCGGCGTCGATCGATCAGCGACAGGTCGTTCAGCGCCTTGAAGCCGTCGAAGCTGACCGAGATCCGATTCGAGATAGAGGATCCCGCCGTGCGCTCGATGTCGACGCCGGCCGTCAGCGACGCGGCCGTCGCTGATGCCGTGCCCGGTGCGTCGTCGCCGACGCCGCTGTCAGCGTGCCGCCGCGTTCATCGCTGACTTCCTTGCGGCCACAGCCCCGCGATGCCGCGCGGGCAGGAACAGCGTCACCAGGATGAACAGCAGGCCGAGCGCGAACAGCCAGTATTCGGGCAACGCCTGCGTGAACCAGCTCTTGCCGAGATTGACGACGGCCGCGCCGAGCGACCGGTCCGATCAGCGTGCCGCGGCCGCCCACCGCCGTCCAGATCGCGATCTCGATCGAGTTGGCCGGCGACATCTCGCTCGGGTTGATGATGCCGACCTGCGGCACGTACAGCGCCCCGGCGATGCCGCAGATCACCGCCGACAGCGTCCAGATGAAGAGCTTGAAGTACAGCGGGTTGTAGCCGGAGAACATGACGCGCGTCTCGGCGTCGCGGATCGCCGTCAGCACGCGGCCGAGCTTCGACGCGACGATGAGCGCGGCCGAGCAGCAGGAAGCCGAGCAGCGCGGCGCCGGTGAGCACGAACAGCGCCATCCGCGTCTTGCGGCGCCGCGATCGGAAAGCCGAGGATGCGCTTGAAGTCGGTGAAGCCGTTGTTGCCGCCGAAGCCGGTGTCGTTGCGGAAGAACAGCAGCATGAACGGCGTAGGTCAGCGCCTGCGTGATGATCGAGAAATAGACGCCCTTGATCCGCGAGCGGAAGGCGAAGAAGCCGAACACGAACGCGAGCAGGCCGGGCACCAGCACGACGAGCAGCGCCGCGTACCAGAAGTGGTCGGTGAAGCTCCAGTACCAGGGTAGCGCCTTCCAGTCGAGGAACACCATGAAGTCGGGCAGGTCGCTCTGGTAGTACGCCGTCGCGGCCGATCGAGCGCATCAGGTACATGCCCATCGCGTAGCCGCCGAGCGCGAAGAACAGGCCGTGGCCCAGCGACAGGATGCCGGTGTAGCCCCAGATCAGGTCCATCGCCAGCGCGACGATCGCGTAGCACATGATCTTGCCGATCAGCGTGACCCAGTAGTCGGACACGTGGAACGCGCTGCCGGCCGGCACGACGAGATTGCAGATCGGAACGACGACGAACAGCACGAGCGCAGCGATCAGGCCGATCGCAGCGCCCACGCACGCCGATCGCACAGCCGCGCGCAGCGACGAACGCCGGCGCGCCGAGCGTCGCGCACGGCCATCGGCAATGAGCGTTCGCTCGGGCCTCGTGACGTTCATGGCTCATGCCTCCGACCGTCCGGCCCTTGAGCGCGAACAGTCCCTGCGGCCGCTTCTGGATGAAGATGATGATGAACACGAGCACCGCGATCTTCGCGAGCACCGCGCCCTGACCACGCCTCGAGGAACTTGTTGACGATGCCCGAGGCCAAGCGCCGCGTAGACCGTGCCCGGCGAGCTGGCCGACGCCGCCCAGCACGACGACCATGAACGAGTCGACGATGTAGCTCTGCCCGAGGTCGGGCCCGACGTTGCCGATCTGCGACAGCGCGCAGCCGGCGAGCCCGGCGATGCCCGAGCCCGAGCCCGAACGCCGCAGCATGTCGACGCGCGCGGTCGGCACGCCGAGCGCAGCTCGCCATCGCGCGGTTCTGCGTGACGCGCGCGCACGAAGCAGCCCGAGGCGCGTGCGCGTCAGCAGCAGCCAGATCAGCGAGCAGCACCGCGCGCGGCGAACACGATGATGACGATGCGGCTCCACGGCAGCACGACGTCGGTCATGATCTCGATGCCGCCCGACATCCACGACGGATTCTCGACCTGGACGTTCTGCGCGCCGAAGATCGTGCGCACCGCCTGGATCAGGATCAGGCTGATGCCCCATGTCGCGAGCAGCGTTTCCAGCGGCCGGCCGTAGAGGTACCGGATGACCGTGCGCTCGAGCGCCATGCCGACGAGCGCCGACGCGGCGAACGCGCACGGGCACGCGCGCACGACAGATACGCAGTCGAACGCGCCGGGTACGTACTGGCGGAACAGGTTCTGCACGACGTAGGTCGCGTAGGCGCCGATCATGATCAGCTCGCCGTGCGCCATGTTGATGACGCCCATCAGGCCGTAGGTGATCGCGAGCCCGAGCGCCGCGAGCAGCAGGATCGAGCCGAGCGAGTACGCCGGAAGATACGCGAGCGCGAGCCGTCTCGCCCGCGGCGAGACGCGCCTTCGACGACGCGCAGCGAGTCGCTGCGCCTCCTCGCGCGCGCACGTCCTCGTCGGCCTCGACGAACTTGCCGTCCTTGCCGCTCCAGCGACCGCAGCAGCAGCGATCTTCGTCGCTCCGGTGTCGCTGAATCGCGCAAGCGTGCGGATCGCCGCGAAGCCGCGTGTCGCTGGTCGGCGCTTGCGAGCTGGATCGACGCCTGCGTCAACACCAGCAGCGTCGCCTTGACTGTCGGGATCGGTTTCCTTCGCGAGCGCCGCCGGATCGCCGGCAGCAGCATCGCTCGTCGGCGTCGCCCGGCGAGCGCCTTCGCGGCGGCGAGCCGCGTACCGCGGTCGGGCGACGACGAGTCTCAGCGCGGCGATCGCGCGTGTCGAGCTGCGCGGCGCAGCGCGGTTGTTGACGATCAGCGTCGTCGCGGTCGGCCAGGACGGCGTCACAGCGGCACCGGTCGCCGCATCGATCGGCGCGCGTCGCCGTCGACCATGCAGCACGCGCTCGCTCGCGTCGCGGCGCGCTTCGCCGTTGCGCCACGCCTGCGAGCAACGGCAGCGCCCGGGATCGCCGCCGGCGACCAGCGCGGTGATCGCCTTGCCGCGAGCATCGCCGTCGTCCGCGCGAGGTCGCGAACGATTTCAGGCGCGATCGCGGCCGGCCACGTCGCGCAGACCACAGCAGGCAGCGCGGTCGCGGAAGTCGGCATTGCGCAGGAACGCGGAACCGCCGCGGCCCTCGCGAGGGCGCCGCGCGGTCGCGACTGCGATCGCATCGCCTCAGGACCATCCTTCTTCTTGTCGTTGCCGGCGATGTAACGGGCTCCACGGCTGCGCCTTGATCGGGCCCTGGCGTCTTCCACACGACGTTGAACTGGCCGTCGGCCTTCACTTCGCCGATGAACACCGGCTTGTGCAGGTGGTGGTTCTTCGCATCCATCTTCGACGTCGAAGCCCGTCGGGCGCCTTGAACGTCTGGCCGCCCATCGCGGCGACGCACCTTGTCGGTGTCGAAGCTCTTCGCCTTCTCGACCGCCTGCTTCCACATGTAGATGCCGATGTACGTCGCTTCCATCGGATCGTTGGTCAGCGGCTTGTCCGCGCCCGGCGAGCTTCTTCGCCTTCGCGTAGGCGGCCCACTTCTTCTTGAACTCGTCGTTCGCCGGGTTCTTGAGCGACATGAAGTAGTTCCACGCCGCCAGGTGGCCGACGAGCGGCTTGGTGTCGACGCCGCGCAGCTCCTCTTCGCCGACGGAGAACGCCACGACCGGGACGTCGGTCGCCTTCAGGCCCTGGTTGCCGAGCTCCTTGTAGAACGGCACGTTCGAGTCGCCGTTGATCGTCGAGACCACCGCCGTCTTGCCGCCGGCGGAGAACTTCTTGATGTCGGCGACGATCGTCTGGTAGTCGGAGTGGCCGAACGGCGTGTACTTCTCGTCGATGTCCTTGTCGTCGACGCCCTTCGACTTGAGGAACGCGCGCAGGATCTTGTTCGTCGTGCGCGGATAGACGTAGTCGGTGCCGAGCAGCACCCAGCGCTTGGCGCCGCCGCCGTCCTTGCTCATCAGGTACTCGACCGCCGGGATCGCCTGCTGGTTGGGCGCGGCGCCGGTGTAGAACACGTTCTTCGAAAGCTCCTCGCCCTCGTACTGCACCGGGTAGAACAGCAGGCCGTTCAGCTCCTCGAACACCGGCAGCACCGACTTGCGCGATACCGACGTCCAGCAGCCGAAGACGACCGCCACCTTGTCCTGCGAGATGAGCTGGCGCGCCTTCTCGGCGAACAGCGGCCAGTTCGACGCCGGGATCGACGACGACCGCCTCGATCTTGTTGCCCATGACGCCGCCCTTGGCGTTGATCTCGTCGATCGCCATCAGCGCGACGTCCTTCAGGACGGTTTCGCTGATCGCCATCGTTCCCGACAGCGAGTGCAGCACGCCGACCTTGACCGTATCGGCAGCATGGCAGCGACGGGTACGCCCGCAGAGCGCCGCGAGCGCCGCGGTGAGCGCCAGTTGCGTGATAACTGTTCTTCGATGCATGAAGGGCTCCGAGAAAAGGTTGTTGCGCCAGGTGAACACCGTCGCGAAGCGTGGACCACGCGCTTCGCCGCACCTACCTTTTGCACGGCGCGTCGCCACGTTGCCGCTCTGCAGCTAAGCCCGCGGATTCGTATGGGAAACAATGCGCGATCGCGCCGCGGCATCCCCAACGCGCGGCACGAATACGGTGCAACGCGAGGCCGGCGTGCACCGCTCTGGATGAGCGACGGCGCTAGGGAGCCCCTCTGCGTAACCCACGCGGGCGCGACGGAGCGCTGGCCGGGGATGCGGAGCGCGAAGCGGTCGGACGAAGCCAATGGTGCAAGCCACGGCGCCGACCAGTGGCGTTGCGGCTACCAACGGCTCCAGCGCCCCGGCCAGCACCGTCCCGAAGGGTTTTGCGCGACATGCAGCGCCTGCTTCGCCGCACTGCTCGGCATCGTGAGTTGATCGACTACGGCCGGTCGTCTGGCGTCTTTCGCATCCATCCGCATCTCAGCGCAAACGCGCTCCACGCGGGTTATGCGGAGGCTCCCTCGGGCCGATCCGGCGCCAGCATGCCGTGCTTCTCGATGAACGCGACGACGTTGTCGACGCCGGTGCCGGTCTTCAGGTTGGTGAACACGAACGGCCGCGTCGCCGCGCATCCATCGCGCGTCGCGCTCCATCACCTCGAGCGACGCGCCGACGCACGGCGCGAGGTCGATCTTGTTGATCACCAGCAGGTCCGACGCGGTGATGCCCGGCCCGCCCTTGCGCGGGATCTTGTCGCCGGCGGCGACGTCGATCACGTAGAGCGTCAGGTCGGAGAGCTCGGGCGAGAAGGTCGCGGCGAGGTTGTCGCCGCCGCGATCTCGATCAAGATCAGGTCGAGGTCGCGGGAAGCGCCGCGCGAGCGCGGTCGACCGCCTCCAGGTTGATCGAGCGCGTCCTCGCGGATCGCCGTGTGCGGGCAGCCGCCGGTCTCGACGCCGATGATCCGCTCGGCCGCGCAGCGCCTCGTTGCGCACCAGGAACTGCGCGTCCTCCTCGGTGTAGATGTCGTTGGTGACGACGCGCGAGCTCGATAGCGGTCGCGCAGCGCGCTGCACAGCGCGAGCGTCGAGCGCCGTCTTGCCGGAGCCCACGGGACCGCCGACGCCGACGCGAAGGGGCGGTTCGATCGGCGGCGGCATCAGGGACGAAAGAGGCGTGAATACTGCAATTCGTGGCGCGCCGACGCGAGTGCCAGCCCCGGCGCGAAGCTGACGACGTCATCATCGTCGAGCGTCGATGCTCGCGCGACGACGGCCGGAATTCGCCCGGCGAGCGCGAGCAGCATCCGCTGTCCACGCAACCTGGCCGAGCGGCGCGCCTTCGACGGCGACGAGCACCTGGTTCTCGAGCCAGCTCATCCGCTTTGCCACGGCCACCGCGGTCTCGCTGGTAACGCCGAGCGCGCGGCACGCGCGCGAACGCAGCGGGGCAGACGTGATGGGCGCAACGCTCACCGCGAGCGGCGACGCTGGCGTCATCGAGGATGCCGGAGCTCGGTCGCGAGCTGACGAGCGACGCTTTCCCATCTGCTCGGTTTCCGCGCGAAGCTCTCGCGCGACTCGGCGCGACGCCCGGTGCCACGCGCTCCAGTGCCGGAAACGTTGCGTATCCGCCGCGCTCGCTCGCGGCGCAGCAGCCGCCAGAGCACCGCCGCTTCGCCGTCGGCGACAACGTGCTCGAGCACGTCGCCGATCCACTGTTGCGCCGCGGCAGTACGTCGCCGGATCGCGCGGCTGTCGATCATCCACTCGATCCCCTGCGAATAGCTGTAGGCGCCGATCGGGAGCGCCGGCGACGCGAGTTGCAGCAGCCGCACCAGCGGCAGCACGCCGTCGGACGCAGCGGCGGATCGGGCGCGAGTCGCAGCGCTCATCGCGCGCTCACGGTGATGGTCGCGGATGACCGGCGCGTGGTGCCCGATCCGCCCCATGCGTGTGCGCACCCGCAGCGTACGCGCCGGCCTCGGGCTCGAATGGCGCGCGCGTCGACGTCAGCGTTGCACCGAGGCCCTCTCACCATCGTCGCGAGCACGTCATCCGCCGCAAAAGCGGACAAACCCATCGCCGATCTGCAACGGCGCGTGCCGGTTCCCGAGATGGTAGGCGACGCGCGCGAGCAGCGTCGGATCGTCACAGCGTGCATCCATCACGTCCTCATCGGCGGCGCGCACGCCGATACAGGCGCCCGTCGGCGCCCGCGCAGGCATTCGCCATCGCGCAGCGGAGCGCCGCGGTCAGCATCAGTCCGACGGGCGTGCCACTCGCGAGCTTCGTCAGCAACCGGCTCTTGCGCCGCAGCTCAGAAAGGCAGCAGCAGCTCGCCGTCGACGACCGGCGACGCGGCGACGCGGGCATCGAGCATCAACAGCGCCATGTTATTTCGCCGACCGCGTGTTCAAAACAGGAAATAGCGCTGCGCGAGCGGCGCAGCACCGTCGCCGGCTCGCACGTCAGCAGCTCGCCGTCCGCGCGCACCGCATAGGTCTCCGGGTCGACGCTCGATCTGTCGGCAGCGCAGTCGTTGAGCACGCATGTCCTTCTTGCCGAGCCGTCGCGTGCCGGGACGGCGACGAGGCGGCTTCCCGAGGCTCGAGCTTCGAGCGACCGAGCCGTTGTCGAGCGACGCCTGCGACACGAATGTCACGGACGTGCCAGCGCCTTGCCGTGGCTGCCGAACATCGGCCGGTAGTGCACCGGCTGCGGCGTGGGGATCGATGCGTTCGGATCGCCCATCGCCGCCGCGGCGATCATGCCGCCCTTCAGCGATCGAGCGAAGGCTTGACGCCGAAGAACGCCGGCTTCCACAGCACGAGATCCGCGAGCTTGCCCGGCCTCGATCGAGCCGACGACGTGCGCAATGCCGTGCGCGATCGCCGGGTTGATCGTGTACTTGGCGATGTAGCGCTTGACGCGGAAGTTGTCGTTGCGTGCGGATCGTCCGGCGAGGTTGCCGCGCTGCGCCTTCATCTTGTGCGCGGTCTGCCAGCGTGCGGATGATGACTTCGCCGACGCGGCCCATCGCCTGCGAATCGGACGACATCATCGAGAACGCGCCGAGGTCGTGCAGGATGTCCTCGGCGGCGATGGTCTCGCGTGCGGATGCGCGACTCGGCGAACGCCACGTCCTCGGCGATCGCCGGGTCGAGGTGGTGGCACACCATCAGCATGTCGAGGTGCTCGTCGATCGTGTTCACCGTGTAGGGCACGCGTCGGGTTGGTCGACGACGGCAGCACGTTCGGCTCGCCGCAGACGCTGGATGATGTCGGGCGCGTGGCCGCCGCCCGCGCCCTCGGTGTGGATAGGTGTGGATGGTGCGGCCCTTGATCGCCGGCGATCGTCGTCTCGACGAAGCCCGACTCGTTCAGCGTGTCGGTGTGGATCGCGACCTGCACGTCCGTGCTCGCTCGGCGACGCTGCAGGCAGCGTCGATCGCCGCGGGCGTCGTGCCCCAGTCCTCGTGCAGCTTGAGGCCGATGGCGCCGGCCTCGACCTGCTCGACGCAGCGGCGCGGCGCAGGCTCGCGTTGCCCTTGCCGAGGAAGCCGAGGTTCATCGGGAACGCGTCGGCGGCCTCGAGCATCCGCATGGATGTGCCAGGGCCCGGCGTGCACGTCGTCGCCGAACGTGCCGGTCGCCGGGCCCGTGCCGCCGCCGATCATCGTGGTGACGCCCGACATCAGCGCTTCGTCGATCTGCTGCGGGCAGATGAAGTGGATGTGCGAATCGATGCCGCCCGCGCGTGACGATCATGCCCTCGCCGGCGATGATCTCGGTGCCGGCGCCGATCGACGATCGTCGACGCCCGGCTGGATGTCCGGATTGCCGGCCTTGCCGATGCCGCGCGATGCGGCCGTCCTTGATGCCGATGTCGGCCTTGACGATGCCCCAGTGGTCGACGATGAGCGCGTTGGTGATGACCGTGTCGGCGCACGTCGTCGCGCGCTGCCGCTGGCTCTGCCCCATGCCGTCGCGGATGACCTTGCCGCCGCCGAACTTCACCTCCTCGCCGTAGATCGGTGAAGTCGCTGCTCGACCTCGATCGACGAGTTCGGTGTCGGCGAGGCGCACGCGGTCGCCGGTCGTCGGGCCGAACATCTCGGCGTAGCGCGCCGCGCGATCTTCATCGCGTGCGCCTGCGCGCCGTTGCCTTCACCGGCTTGCGGGGCGCCCTTGCTGCGCGTGACTGCTTCGGCGATGGCGCGTCGAGCGGCCCCATCACGGCGCCGTTGAAGCCGTAGACGACGCGCTGCGCCCGCGAATTCGACCAGCTCGACCGTGCGCGCCTGTCCGGCTCGAAGCGCACGGCGGTGCCGGCGGGGATGTTGAGCCGGAAGCCTCGCGCGAGCGCGCGGTCGAAGCGCAACGCCGCATTGGTTTCGGCGAAGTGGTAATGCGACCCGATCTGGATCGGCCGATCGCCGGTGTTGGCAATGCTGACGACAATCGTGCGCCGGCCGGCGTTGAGCTCGATGTCGCCATCGCCGACGGGAGTTCGCCCGGGATCAATGGACCCCACGCTTGCGGCCGCGTTGCAGCCAGATCTCGGCCGCCGCCGCCGGAGGTGGCGCAATTCGCGGCGCGGGACCGTGACGCGAGCGGCCGGCGCGGGGCTCCCGCGCAGCGGGGATCGGCGGCAAATGCAGTCGTCACGCGAGGCCGACGCCTCGCTGCGACCATTCTCGTCGCATGCTGCCAAGCGAGGCCGAGGCCCTGCGCCCCTCATGGAATCCGGATTGTGCACGGTGACGAGCTTCGTGCCGTCGGGGAACGTCGCCTCGACCTGGATTTCCGGAATCATCTCTGGGCACGCCGTCCATCACCTGCGCGCGCGCTCAGCAAGCGTTGCCCCGTAGCTCATCAGCTCGGCGACCGTGCGACCGTCCCGCGCGCCTTCCATGATCGCGCCGCTGATGTACGCGATCGCCTCCGGATAGTTGAGCGCGACGCCACGCGCGAGCCTGCGCTCGGCGACGAGCGCGGCGGTGGCTAGCAGCAGCTTGTCCTTTTCGCGCGGCGTGAGCTCCATCGTCAGCTCGTGGTGAAGTCATGCATCGGAATAATCTGTTAGCGGCAAGATACGTGCTTCGCCTTTCACGTCACGTGCTGAAAATGCGGGAGTCACACCGCGACTGAGTCCCGTCAACGGCGGCCGCACGATCGACCACGCGCGTCCATGGTAGGCGCCCGCGGCTTCCATCGGAGTCGCCGACGTAGCGCGCGCGACGATGATGTCAGGCAGGCGCGTGACGCTGCCCTGCCCTGCATGCAGCGGACGAACTCGCGCAGCGCCGGCATCATCGTATCCGACAGAGCCTGGCATCACGGCGACGAATGTGCCGACACCGGTGCGCCGTTCAGGCCGACCGCGGACGCGAGCAACGCGCCGTCGCCTTTCAGCACCGCACGTTCGCTCCAGATCGGTGCGCCGTCGCGCACGATTTCAAGCGCTGGCGCCGACTCGCCGCACCGGAAACGCTCGCCCGCCGCACGTCGTCCGAGACTGACGATTTCCATGCCGATGAATGCCGCGCCTGCGGCAGCGTCGATCAGGTCGTGCTTTGCGCATAGGCGCCATCGTGGGACGATCGTGCCCTGCGCGCAGCCATTCAAGCAACAGCCCCGTCGGCGACCTTCGCGTGCAACTGCTGGGTCGCCGGCCGATTCGCCGATCGATACCAGCGCGTCGCGCCGGGAGTCGTGAGCTGCGCGCGTGCGTCGCGGCCGACCGAAACCGTGAGCACGATGCGATCGCCGCCGACGATTCCGCAGGCGGATGCAGGATCACGCGATTGGCACACGTCGGACCGTTCGGGATACAACGGCTTCGCACGACGAGCGGACCGCGATGCTCGCGCCGCGCTGAGGACGCTGCGGCCGACGCGCTCGAACCCGAGCGCCAGTGTCGCCTCCCAGCCGGCATGCCGAGGCGGCGATGCCACGGTGCTGCCGCCGACCGATGCCGGCTGCGGCGGTCAAATCGGATGATGATCGATGTGGGGATCATCTCGCTGTGGAACACGCAGATCCGCGACGCGAACCGCAAACCGGCCGGCGTCCGGTGGACGACGTCGACGTAGCGGCCGACGTTGAACACTTCCGACAGCTCGTTCTGCCGCGTGCGGAAAACCGCGTAGTTCGCTTCGGACTCGATCGTATCACCGACGCGCACCGATGGACGATCCGCGACGCACCGACGACGTGCCGCTGGTGGTAAGGATCGTGCGCGAGCGTCTGCGTAACGCCGTAGACGCGATCCTTCAGCATGCCTTTGCTCTCGAACGCCATCGTCGCGAGCGGCAAGCCGCGATCGAAGTTCTCGCGTGGCTGCAGCCGGTAGACGCAGTCGTCCGATGAAGAACTCGGGCCAGCGGGATCGTACTGTGTCGCGCATCGAGCGCGCTCGCGCTACCCGGTAGAGCGCCACGAGCTCGAGATACGTCGCGACGTCGATGCGCGCCGTGGCGCCTGCGTCATTCATCGCGGATATCGCGTCAGGCATCGAGCACGCGCCGCCAGTACGCATAGCATGCTGCGGATCAGCGTCTCGGTCACCCGTGCGTGCTCGGTGCGCGTCGCCGTGTCGGTGCTCGCCGAGCTCGACGAGGCTGGCGCCGTCGGGCCACTGCATCGCACCTGCTGCGAGAATTCGATCACTTCGCCATCGTCGGCGGAGCACGTAGCCCGCCGGCCCGAACAGATTCGCCTGGCGCAACCGGCGCGTTGCATGTCCGGCGGATCGTCGGCAAATCCGAAATGCGTCCACACGAAGTCGAACGCGTGCGGGCCGCGTGGCTGGATGTGACGCGTCGACAGCGAATTCACCTGCTGCTGGATGATGACCGTCGGAAAGATCGTCGTCATGCACGACGGTCGGGCCGTCCCACCACGGCTCGGGAACGACGTCGAGCAGCGCGATCGTCGTGCAGCGTCATGTTCGCGCGGAAGCTTCGACACACCCTGCGTAACCGCGCCCCCGACGCCGCCTCGTTGCGGCGCGAGATCATCGCACGCGTGGCGGCCATGCGCGTCGCGTCAACAGCTGTGACTTCTGGTCGGCGCGCCACAAGCCGAAGCGTGACGAACCACGTGTGCAGCAGGCCCGAGGTGATACGGGTCCTTGATGTTCTCCTGCATCAGCTTCCAGTTGCCGTCGATCCGCTGCCGCGAGTAGCCAGAGGATCGTCAGCGCGCGCCCGTCGAACACGCGGTCGAAGTAGTGCAGCACGTCGGCACCCAGATACCGCTCGAACGGCTCGACTGTCGCCGTCGAACGACGCCGAAGATGACGCCGTTGCGCCGCGCGACGGCGCGAGCTTCGTGGAGGCCATGGTCCTCGCGCTTGAAGTCCGGCTGGCATGCCGCCCTGGACGACGCCGTTGGTGCGCACGCCGCGATCAGCGGAACGCCAGAGCAGGCGACCGTCGAGGTCGTACGTCCATTGATGGTACGGACATCGTGAAATCGCCGCGATTGCCGAAATTCTCGCGGCAGAACGCGGCACCGCGATGCGCGCAGACGTTCTCGACGACGTTGATGCCGCCGGCACGATCGCGGACCATGATCACCGAGCGCTCGCCGATACGCGTGCGCTTGAAATCGCCGGGGTTCGGAATTTCCGCTTCGAGGCCTGCGTAGCACCAGTGCCCGCGATAGAAAAGTCGCTCGAGCTCGCGTTGGTACAAGTCGTCGCGCGTGTACGTCGACAACGGAATCCGATGGACGCCCGCGTCCGGCCAGTCGCTTCGCGCGGCGAGCATCGTTCATTGTGGGCCCCGCGTCGTGGAAGACGTTCTCGCGCGCGTCTCCAGCGGCGTGCGCGAGGTCGAACAGGACTGGTGGCGACGAGCTCCAGCGACCCCAGCGCCGGCCTGGTTGACGAGCTGCGCGCCAGCGCAGCACGCCGAGCGTCGCATTGCGCTCCGACCGACGCAACGTACCAGCACTTCCGCGGCACACCGTCAGCTCATCGCCGGGACGAACCGGTACCAGCCACTTCAGGTATTCTCGAGACCCGGCGAGCCGAGCGATTCCGATCCGCGCAGCGCCGTCCACGACGAGGCGCATCGCGATCGAGCACGTGTGCCAGCCGCTGGCGATCAGGCCCTTCCAGCGCCCGGCACGCGCGCCTCAACGTCCGCATGAAACCACTCGGATCGTAGGCGTTGGCGAACGCGAGGATCTCCGATTCGGAAATCGTCGCAGGCCGTAGGTCAGCCGCTGCCCCGGATGAAAATCGTCGAACGCTCATTGCGCCGTCTGCTCCGCAGGTCAGCCTTGATTATGCGTGGATCGCCTTGCCGGTCGCCTGGAGCGCTCGATATTGCGCTCGATGACGCGGCGCGATCGGCGATGCCTGCGGGGTTCGCGTGCGGCGGGCAGGCAGGCGACGAACGGCTGGAACCGCTCGAGGCTCTTCTCGAACGAGGCGCCGCGAGCTCCGCGAGCGGGCGGTCGGCGTGGTCGTCGACGCGCAGGTCGAGCGGCAGGCGGGTAGCTCTCCGTCGATCACGATCCGCAGCGCCGCGGCCTGCTTGCCGCGCTTGTCGCCGCCGGCGGCTTCACCGGCGTCCATCGCCGCGAGCAGGCGTTCGGCGAGCGGCAGTTGCGCGATGCCGGCGAAACGCGTCCGCTGTGCCCTCGACGACGCGAGGAGCCTGCGAGCATGTTGCCGGCGACGGAAAATCGCTGATCGGTGACGTGACCGCACCAGTCGACGCACTGGCCGCGCCGTGTATGCTCGCGGGGATGCCGCTCGCGCCGATCGCAAAATTGCCTGCCGCACGTCGCGTCCGGTTGTCGCCGGCAACGAGCTCTCCGACCGCGCCTCGCCGCGTCGCGCCCTTGTGCGAGCAAGTCGAGACCGACAGGCCCGAAGCCGGGATTGACGAGCGCCTGGGTCAGCGAGCGCACCGACACCCGCCCGTGCGTACGCACACAGCGCACCGACGGCGAAGAGAAACCGGCTCGCGACGGCGACCCCGAATGCACCAGCTGTCATCGCGCGCGACGATCGACCACGTCATGGGCGTCCCGGTTCGGTCGCGTGGTGTTGGGGCCTAATTAACGAGGCCCGGCCGTCTCGAAATGCAGCCGGCCTTCGGACTTGAGCTCGCGCCAGCGCCGTCCCCAGTCGGCGCCGTGCGCTCGCTGACGCTGCGCAGCGCGTCGAGCACGCCGGCCTCCATGCTCTTCAGGCCGCAGACGTAGACGTGCGTGTCGCGGCTGGCGAGCAGTTGCGCGCGACCGTCGTCGCTGCGCTCGCGCATCCGGTCCTGCACGTAGCGCTTGCGGCGTCGCCGGGCGTGCGCGAGAACGCGAAGGTTGATGTCGATGAAGTCGCGCGGCAGGCTTCATCAGCGGGCCGAAGTACGGCAGCTCCCTGCGCAGTGCGCGCGCCGAAGAACAGCATCAGCCGGCCGCTCGCCGTGCGCCCGCGCGGCCGCGCGCCGGCGCTCGGTCATCGCGCGCATCGGCGCCGAGCCGGTGCCCGTGCAGATCATCAGCAGGTTCGCCGCCGGGTGGTCGGGCATCAGGAACGTCGTCGCCGAACGGCCCGATCACCTGCACGGTGTCGCCCGTCGCTGCAGGTCGCACAGGTAGTTCGAGCAGACGCCGCGACCGGATCGCCGTCGTGATCGCTCGGTCACGCGCTTCACGGTCAGCGCGACGTTGTTGTAGCCGGGCGCGCTCGCCGTCGCGCGGGCTCGCGACGCGAGTACTGGCGTGCGATGATGCGGCCGGCCCGCTCGCGTCGACGCCCGGCGGCAAGATGCCGATCGACTGGCCCTCGAGCACCGGGAACGGCGTGCGTGCCGAAGTCGAGCACGATGTGGCGCGTATCGCTCTCGGCGTCGCCGGCCGGTGACGCGGAAGTTGCCGACGACGGTCGCCGATCGCCGGCTCGCGCTGCGTGTATGCAGGTTCGACCTGACGGCTGCGCGGCCGACCGCGGCGTGCGGATCGTCGCGCCGCGCGCTGTCGGCAGATGCGCGGCGCGACGGCAGCGAGACCGCCGCGGCTCCACGGCGGCGGGCGGCGCCGGCACGCGCGGTCGCAGCGCCTGTCGGTTGGCTCGGCCGGCAGCGCGTCCCACGCCGAGCTGCTCGTCGATCGCGGTACGCGCTTCGCTTCGGACACGACGCGCCAGTTGTCGATCGCGCCGGTCGGGCACGGCGCGATGCAGGCGATGACAGCTGCTGCATGACGTCGGCGTCGACGACGTAGTTGCGCGCGTCGTGCGTGATCGCGTCGACCGGGCAAGTCTCCTCGCACGTGTTGCAGCGGATGCAGATCTCCGGGTCGATCAGGTGCTGCCTGATCGAGGACCGTCGGCGCGGCATGCGTCCAGGTCGGCGAGCGGCCTTCAGTCGAAGCGCACGTACTCGAAATCGACCGGCTGCTTGTTGATGCCCATCACCGGCGGCGCGATCCAGTTCGCGAACTGCCGCGGCTCGACGACGCGGCCCATCAGCGACGCGACGTAGGCACGATCCTCAGTCGGTCGGCAGCCACTCGCGCGACCTGCGCGTGCCCACTCGGCCTCGCGACAGCACGCGGCCGTCCGGGCGTCGACGTGCAAGCCGCGCGAGCGTGCCGATGCTGCCGGTGGAACGCCTTGTGCGGCACGCTGCAGCCGGAACGGCGAGGCCGTGCTTCTCGATCACCTTGTTCCAGCGGCCGACGCCGGCCATCGAGTCGCGGATGAAGTCGTCGCGCAGCACTTCGTTCAGCGCGTTCAGCATCGGCACGCTGCGCGCTCGACGAGCGTGCCGTCCTGCGACCTCGAGGATCGGGTAGCTCGCGCCCTTGAGCAGCGTGGTCGTCGTCGCGCTTCGCCTCCTCGAAGCGGCCCTTGAGGCCCGGCGCCGTAGAACGATCGCGGCGTTCGACGACTGGTCGGCGCCGAACAGGTCGATCGTCACGCTGTAGTGGAAGTTGAGGTAGCGCTGCATCGTCGGCAGGTCGATCACGCCGTAGCGCGCGCAGCTTCGCCGGATCGTCGGTCGCCGAGCTCGCTTCATCGACCTCGCAGGTGCGCTGGATCGACGCGCGACACGCCGGACTCGCCGACGAACATGTGGTGCGCCTCCTCGGTCAGCATGAACTTGCGTCGTGCGCGCGAGCGGATCGAAGCCCGATCTCGGCGAGCGCGCACAGCTGGAACTTGCCGTCGCGGTCGGTGAAGTACGTGAACATGAAGAACGACGAGCCAGTCGGGCGTGCGGCTCGTTGAACGCGCCGAGGATGCGCGGGTTGTCGGCGTCGCCCGAGCGGCGCTCGAGCAGCAGCGCTTCGGCCTCCTCGCGGCCGTCGCGGCCGAAGTAGCGTGTGCAGCAGGTACACCATCGCCCACAGGTGGCGGCCTTCCTCGACGTTGACCTGGAACAGGTTGCGCAGGTCGTACAGCGACGGGCGCGGTGCAGCCGAGATGGCGCTGCTGCTCGACCGACGCGGGCTCGGTGTCGCCCTGCGTGACGATGATGCCGGCGCAGGTTCGCGCGATGCTCGCCGGGCACGTCCTGCCACGCCGGCTCGCCCGTGTGCTCGCCGAAGTTGACCTGCGCGTCCGGCATCCTGCTGGCGCGAGGAAGATGCCCCAGCGGTAGTCGGGCATCTTCACGTAGTCGAAGTGCGCCCAGCCGTCGGGCTCGACGCCGATCGGCGGTGCGCAGGTAGACGTCGTAGCTCCTGCGAGCCCTCCGGGCCCCATCTCGCTGCCACCAGTCGAGGAAGTTCGGCTGCCAGTGCTCGAGCGCGCGCTGCAGCGCGCTGGTCGCTCGGCGAGGTTGACGTTGTTCGGGATCTTCTGCGCTGTAGTCGATGCTCGCGTCGTGACCTCGCTGACGGCGCTGACGGCCGTGACTCCGGATTGGCGAACGCGTCGAGGCTTGCAGACGCGCTTGAAATCGAACTGCGGCCTTGCTCGCCTTTGCCGTAGACCTTCAGCGCGCCCGCTTCGCCGACGGCGTTCGGCCGGATGAAGATCCAGTTCTGCCACGCGGACAGGCGCCCGAAGATCCGCGTCTCCATCGTCTCCGCGCCGCCGAAGCGCAGGTTCGCCTCCATGCCGGTCAGCGCGTCGGGCGACAGGCTCGCGCGCTCCTCGAGCGCGATGCGGATCTCGTCGGCCCAGTCGATGTCGTCGGGCGCCGCGGTGACGAGGCCGAGCTCGAGCGCGCTCGGCGGCGTCAAGCGCCTGCCGATCGCTTGCGCGCACCGCGGCGATGCGCGCCGGCGTCGCCGTAGAAGCGCTGCGCGAGCCGCGGCCGTGCCGTTGACCATCGGATACGCGCCGAAGTTCAGCGCCGACAACGCGATCCGCGGCTCGTGCGCGGGCTCGTCGGGCAGCGCGCAGCATGTAGCTGCGATCGGCCGCGAGCGCGAGCTCGAGCAGCGTGCCGGCGAAGCAGGAGCCGCGGCTCGATCAGCGCGAACAGCGTGCGCGACGACGACGTCGAGCGCGCGCGAGCGTGCGCCGCAGCATGCCGAGCGTCTCGCGAACGAACCAGTGGCTGCGTGCGCGTCGAGCGTGCGCGTCGACCGCCAGCACGTGCGCCGCGTCGCCCTCGGTCTGCAGCAGCCAGGTGCCGATGTCGAGCTCGTTGGTGCGCAGCGTCAGGATCGCATCGTCGAGCTCGCGCGCCATCTGCAGCGGCCACCACGACGGCGCCCGCCGCCTCGATGCCGGCGATGTCCGTCGGCCGCGGCGCCTGCGCGGCGCCCGCACCGTCAGCGTCGCGAGTGCGGCGGGCGCGATCGATCGTCGACGTCGACGTACGCGTAGCGATAGCCGACGCGTCGTCGGCACGCTCGATAGCGCGGCAGCGCTGACGCCCTTCGCGTCCGGCCGGCCGATCGCTCGCCGCGGCGAGCTCGCAGCGCGCGCGTCTTGCACGACGTCGCGAAACTGCGCGGCTTCGCGACGTGATCGACCAGTCGCCATTCCTTCGCGCGCTCGCCGCGCACGCCTTCGCTCGTCGTGCAGAAGACGTCGGCGAGATCGTGGCGCACCTGGCGCTTGTCGGTGAGCGCGCGTCAGGCCGCCGGTGCCGGGCAGCACGCCGAGCAGCGGCACCTCCGGCAGCGCTCACCGCCGACGACCGGTCGTCGACCAGCACGATCTCGTCGCAGGCGAGCGCCAGCTCGTAGCCGCCGCCCGCGCACGCGCCGTTCACCGCGGCGATGAACTTGAGGCCCGAGTGCCGGCTCGAGTCCTCGATGCCGTTGCGCGTCTCGTTGGTGAACTTGCAGAAGTTGACCTTCCACGCGTGCGGCGACAGGCCGAGCATGAAGATGTTGGCGCCCGAGCAGAACACGCGGTCCTGCGCGCTCGTCACGACGACGGTGCGCACCTCCGGATGCTCGAAGCGGATCCGCTGCAGCGCGTCGTGCAGCTCGATGTCGACGCCGAGATCGTAGCGAGTTGAGCTTGAGCTTGTAGCCGGGACGCAGCCCGCCGTCCTCGCTCGACGTCCATCGCGAGCGTCGCGACGGCGCCATCGACGTCGAGCCGCCAGTGACGATAGCGCGAGGGGTCGGTACGGTAGTCGACGGCGCGCGTCGGCTGCGGTGTTAGGGTCATCGCATGCATTCTTAGTTCACCTGATCTATAGTGCACTATACTGCATGAACGGAAGCCGCCGGCGTCAATCGGCAGCTGGCCGTCGCGCGGCGACTGCAACGGTCCGCAACGGCGTTGCGCAATGCGGCGAAGCTCTCCTCGATCGACTCTGCCCGCGGTGCTGACAACGGCATCGGCCTTCGCGTAGAACGGACTGCGCCCGGCGAGGATCCGCCGCAGGTCGTCCATCGCCTCGCCGTATTGCCCGCCATCGGCCGGTAGATCGCCCTGCGCGAGCACGCGATTCATGTGCTCGTCGGGCGTCGCCTGCAGCCACACGGTCGTGCACTGGTCGAGCAGCCGGTTGAACGTCGCTGCGTCGGACGACGATGCCGCCGGGTGTCGCGATCACGGCGCTGCCGGTGACGCTGTCACGACGTCGTCGAGCGCGCGCCGTTCGTAGCGCCGGTACGCCGACGGTCCATACAGCGAATGGATCTCGCGGCAGACGTCACAGCCGGCGAGGCGCTCGATCTCGCGGTTGAGCTCGACGAACGGATAAGCCGAGCGCGTCGGCGAGCATCCGCCCGAGCGTGGACTTGCCGGCGCCGCGCAGGCCGATCAGCGCGATGCGCGTGCGCGCGACCTCTGGTCGGCGACTGCCGCGCCGAACAGCGCGCGCCAGCGCGAGCGCGCGCCCGATGCAGATCGCGCTCGCTGCGGTCGCGCAGCAGTCTCGCGGATCAATGCGGCATCGGGGCCGCTTCGTCGCCGACGCATCGACCAGCTCGGTCACCGGGCAGTCGAGCGCGCGCGCAACCTGCCGCAGCACTAGGATCGACGCATTGCCGACGCCCGATCTCGAGGTTGGCGAGGTGCACGCTCGGACACGCCCGGCTTCCCCGCCAGCGCCCGTGCGCGTCATGCCGCGCGCGCGCCCGTCGCACGGCGCACCGATTCGCCGAGCGCCGCACAGGAAACGCATCCTTGCCGTCGTCCGGCTCGACAACGGGTTCTGAGCGGCCATCGGAAGGTATCCAGCGGCGTAAAACTGCATTATAGTGCGCACGATTCCCGCGCGCGGCAGTTTTGTGGCAGCAAACGCCGTCATGTCCGATACTCCGATCGCTCCGGCTCCTCCACCCGAGCGAGTTCAACCTGGCGCCGCGCACCTGCTGCGCGCAGAACGCGCCGCGCGCGGCGAAGGCCGCGTACATCGACGACCGCCGAACGCTGACCTACGGCGAATCTGGCGACGCGCGTGCGCGCGATTCGCCACCGTGCTGCGCGCGAGCGGCCTGCAGCGCGAGGAGCGCGTGCTGCTCCTCGCGCACGACACGGCGCGACTGGCCCGTCGCGTTCCTCGGCGCGCATGTACGCCGGCGTCGTGCCCGGTGGCGGTCAACACGCTGCTGACGACCGCCGACTACGCGTACATGCTCGAGCACAGCCGCGCGCGGGCCGCGATCGTGTCAGCGGCGCTGTCGCCCGTGCTGCGAGCAGGCGCTGCAGCACGGCGGCGCACGACGTTGCGACCACCGTGGTCATCGACGCGGCGGGCCGACTCGGCCGCAGGCAGCCGCGACTTCGCTGCGCTGACGTCGCCGCCGCGAAGCCAGCTGCAGCGCCCGCGGCGACCACGCGCGCCGACGACGCGGCGTTCTGGCTCTACTCGTCGGGCTCCACCGGCGCGCCCAAGGGCACGGTGCACACGCATGCGAACGCTGTACTGGACCGATGCGCTGTACGGGCGCAACGTGCTGCGCGCTTGACGCGAAGACGACGTCGTGCTTCTCCGCCGCGAAGCTGTTTTTCGCCTACGGCCTCGGCAACGCGCTGACGCTTCCCGCTGTCCGCCGGCGCGACGACGCATCCTGATGGCCGAGCGGCCGACACCGCAGGCCGTCTTCGCGCGCTGCGTCGAGCACGCGTCCGATCGGTCTTCTACGGCGTGCCGACGCTCTACGCGGCATGCTCGCCGTCGCCCGAGCGTGCCGGCGCGCGACGCCGTCGCGCTGCGGCTGTGCGTGTCGGCGGGCGAGGCGCTGCCGCGCGAGATCGGCGAGCAGTTCACCGCGCATTTCGGCTGCGAGATCCTCGACGGCATCGGCTCGACCGAGATGCTGCACATCTTCCTGTCGAACCGCCCCGGCGACGTTCGCTACGGCACGACCGGCACGCCGGTTCCGGGCTACGACGGTCGAGCTGCGCGGCGAGGACGGCCGGCCTGGTCGCCGACGGCGACGTCGGCGACCTCTACATCCGCGGGCCCGAGCGCCGCGCTGATGTACTGGACGAGCCACGCGAAGATCGCGCTCGACGTTCCAGGGCGAATGGACGCGCAGCGGCGACAAATACAGCCGCCGACGACGACGGCTCGCTACGTCGTACGCCGGGCGCGCCGACGACATGCTGAAGGTCAGCGGCCTGTACGTGTCGCCGTTCGAGGTCGAGGCCGCGCTCGTCCAGCACCCGGCGGTGCTCGAGGCGGCCGTCATCGGCCGGCAGGACGCGCGACGGCTTGACGAAGACCAAGGCGTTCGTCGTGCTGAAGCCGGGCCAGGCGACCCGACGGCGCTGCGCTGAAGACGCGCTGAAGGCGTTCGTCAAGGACAAGCTCGCGCCGTACAAGTATCCGCGCTGCGATCGAGTTCATCGACGAGCTGCCGAAGACCGCCACCGGCAAGATCCAGCGATTCAAGCTGCGCGAGCGCGATGCGCCGCGCGCGACGTGACGCGACGTCGTTCGTCGACATCGCGTACGGCAGCCGCGACGTCTCGATCGAGTACCGCTGGCTGCGATCCGCACGCGCCGTTCGCGCGCGGACGCGGCAGCGCTCGTCGTGTTCCTGCACGAGGGCCTGGGCTCGGTCGCGATGTGGCGCGACTACCCGCAACGACTCTGCGACGCCGGCGGCTACCGCGGCCTCGTCTACTCGCGGCACAGGCTACGGGCGGTCGACGCCGCGGACGCGCGACTGGCAATGGCCCGCCACGCTTCATGCACGAGCAGGCGATCGACGATGCTGCCGCGACCTCTTCGCACGCCTCGGCATCGGCATCGAACGGACCACCGGCCCTGGCTGTTCGGCCACAGCGACGGCGCATCGATCGCGCTCATCTACGCGGCGACGCTTCCCGGCCGCGGTGGCCGGCGTCATCGCGGTCGCGCCGCACATCATCGTCGAGCCGCTGTCGCTGCGCAGCATCGTGCCGCGCGCGACGCGTACGTGACAGGCGGCCTCCGCGCGACGTCTTGCGCGGCTATCACGACGACGTCGATTCGGCGTTCCACGGCTGGAACGACGCCTGGCTCGCGCCGGCGTTCGCCGGCGTGGTCAATCGAATCGCTGCTCGGCGTCGCTGCGATGCCCCATACTGGCGGTGCAGGGCGCGGACGACGAGTACGGCACGCTCGCGCAGGTCGACGGCATCAGCGCGCCACGCGGCGCAGACCGAGGTCGGTCGTCATTCCGGCATGCGGCCACTCGCCGCAAGAGCGACGCGCCGCAGGCGCTGACGGCACGCCGCGATCGACTTCATCACGCGCCATTCGACCGGCGTTGATTAGTCAAGGAGGAGTGCAATGACTGCTCGTAAACGCGCGCTCGCGCGCGCTGTGCTTGCCGCGGGGCTCTGCTCTCGCGGTCAGCGCGCGCGAATGCGCAAGCGAAGATCAAGGTCGGCTTCATGCTGCCCTACACCGGAACCTACGCCGCGCTCGGGCGCGGCGATCGAGAACGGCTTTCAGCCTGTACGTGCAGGAGCAGGGCGGCAAGCTCGGCGGGCGCGAGATCGAGTACTTCAAGGTCGACGACGAGTCCGAGCCGTCGAAGGCCGTCGACAACGTCAACAAGCTGATCAAGCGCGACAACGTCGACGTGCGTCGTCGGCACCGTGCACTCGGGCGTCGTCGATGGCGATGGCCAAGGTCGCGAAGGACACGAGCACGCTGCTCGATCGTTCCCAACGCCGGTGCGCGACGCCGTCACCGGCCCGATGTGCGCGCCGCAACATCTTCCGCAGCTCGTTCTCGAACTGGCAGCCCGGCTTACGCGATGGGCAAGGTCGCAGCCGAGCAAGGGCGCGAAGAAGGTCGTCGACGATCACGTGGAAGTACGCGGCCGGCGACGAGTCGGTGCAAGGGCTTCAAGGACGGCATTGCCGCAGGTCGGCGGCCAGGTCGTGAAGGAGCTGAACGCTGCCGTTCCCGAACGTCGAGTTCCAGGCGCTGCTGACCGAGATCGCGGCGACGAAGCCCGACGCGGTCTACGCGTTCTTCGCCGGCGGCGGCGCCGTCAAGTTCGTCAAGGACTACGCGGCCGCGGGCCTCAACAAGACGATCCCGCTGTACGGCCCCGGCTTCCTCACCGACGGCACGCTCGAAGCGCAGGGCGACGCGGCGCAGGGGCTGCTGACGACGCTGCATTACGCCGACGGCCTGAACATCGCCGAAGGACAAGACGTTCCGCGCCGACTACAACAAGACATACAAGGCCGAGCCCGACGTGTACGCCGTGCAGGGCTACGACGCCGCGCAGCTGCTCGGCGCCGGGCTTGCCGCCGTCAAGGGCGACGTCGCAAAGCGCGACGGCATGGTCGCCGCGATGGAATCGGCGCGCATCGACAGCCCGCGCGGCACGTTCACGCTGTCGAAGGCGCACGACCCGGTGCAGGACATCTACCTGCGCAAGGTCGTCGGCACGCAGAACAAGTTCGAAGGCGTCGCTGTCAAGGCGCTCGCGGAGCCGTCACCGGGCTGCAAGATGTAATAGCGCGCGGCGCAAAGTTTCGCGACGTGCGGTCGCACGATACTTTGCGCCGTTTCGTTTTAGCGCCGCCGGCTCGGCGACGCCTGAGCGTGGCGGGCGAGGCGGAGCCGAGCCGAGGCCCGAAGGGCGCGGCGCCGCGCGATGGCGGAAGACCGACACACTATTGGTAGCATGCGAGGCTCGCGCCAATGAGGCCGCGGCCCTTCGCCGGCGTCGTAGTAAAGTCACGGGCCGCTCGCGGTCGCGAGCGGACGCGGATTCGCGGCATCACCTTTCTGTCCGGACGCTTGCGAATGGACTTTGCCGTCTTTCTGGTCCAGTGCCTCAACGCCCTGCAATACGGGCTGCTGCTGTTCCTCGTCGCGAGCGGCCTGACGCTGATCTTCGGCATCCTGGGCGTCATCAACCTCGCGCACGGCAGCTTCTACATGATCGGCGCGTATCTCGCGTACGCGCTGGCGCCGTGGGCTGCCGCGCATCTGGACGGCGGCTTTTCACCGCGCCTCGCGATCGGTCTCGTGCTGTCGATCGGCTTCGGTTACGCGCTCGAATGGGGCGTTCATCAGCTACCTGTACAAGCGCGAACACCTGCAGCAGGTGCTGATGACGTACGGGCTGATCCTCGTTTTCGAGGAGCTGCGCAGCATCCTCGTCGGCGACGACGTCCACGGCGTCGCGCCGCCCGACTGGCTCGCGGGCAGCGTGCAGCTCGGCGACGTCATGACCTACCCGGTCTACCGGCTGTTCATGTCGGGCGTGTGCGTGCTCGGTGGCGCTCGGGCTCTATGCGGTGATCGCGACGCACGCGGGTCGGCATGACGATACGCGCCGGCGCGTCGAACCGCGAAATGGTGCAATCGCTCGGCGTCGATATCCACCTGCTCTACCGGCATCGTGTTCGCCGCGGGTGTCGCGCTCGCCGTCTTCGCCGGCATGATCGCCGCGCCGGTGTCGTCGGTTTATCCCGGCATGGGCAACCAGGTGCTGATCATCTCGCTTCGTCGTCGTCGTCATCGGCGGCATCGGCTCGGTTCGCGGCGCGCTGGTCGCGTCGCTGCTCGATCGGGGTCGTCGACACGTTCGGCAAGGTGCTGATCCCCGCAGACGGCCGGCATCCTCGTCTACGTGCTGATGGCGGCGATCCTGCTGTGGCGGCCGGAAGGCCTGTTCCGCGCCGGATGACGATGCAACGCCGCGCCTGTCGGACGCGTTGCTCGCTGGCGGCGGCTGGCTGCGCTGCTCGCGCTGTTTCCGTTCGTCGGCGGCAAGTTCTACGTCGACCTGATGGTCACGACGATGATCCTCGGCGATCTTCGCGCTGTCGCTCGAGCTGCTCGTCGGACGCACGGGCCTCGTGTCGCTTCGGCCACGCGGCGTTCTTCGGCATCGCCGCCTACGCGACGGCGCTGCTGTCGCCGCAAGCCGAAGCCGCGTCGATCTGCATGGCTGCTGCCCGCGGTGCTCGCGATCGCCGCGCTCGCGGCGCTCGCCGTGGGCGCGCTGTCGCTGCGCACGCGCGGCATCTATTTCATCATGGTGACGCTGGCATTCGCGCAGATGGCCTACTTCGTGTTTCACGACACGAAGCTTCGCCGGCGGCAGCGACGGCATCTACCTCTACGTCAAGCCGGTCCTCGCGATCGGACGCGTGACGCTGATCGATCTCGACCGGCCGCTGACGTTCTATTACGTGACGTTCGCCGCGCTGGTGCTCGTCTACGTGCGCTGCTCGCGGCCGTGCTGTCGCTCGCGCTTCGGCCACGCGCTCGCCGGCATCACAGGCCAACGAGCAGCGGATGCGCGCGCGCGGGCTTCTCGACCTATCCGCTACAAGCTCGCTGCATTCGTGCTCGCGGGCGCGCTCGGCCGGCGTCGCCGGCTTCCTGTACGCGGTGAAGGACGGCTTCGTGAATCCCGAGATCCTGGCGTGGCACCAGTCGGGCACGGTGCTGCTGATGCTGATCCTCGGCGGCATCGGCACGCTGCGACGGCGCGGTGCTCGGCGCGTTCGCTGTTCGTCGTGCTGAAGGAGCTCTTCCAGTCCGAGGCGCTGTTCGGCGGTCTCGCGCGGCATTGGCAGTTGCCGCTCGGCCTCACGATCATCGCGCTGCGTCGCGCTGATGCCCAACGGCGTAACGGGTTTGCCCGCGCAGCTGCGCAGCCTTCGCACGGCCGTCCGCCCATGCTGGATGAAGTCCTGCTCGCGGCACGTCGGACTGTCGCGCCGCTTCGGCGGCCTGACGGCCGTCGATCGCGTGTCGCTCGACGCTCGTGCGCGGCGAGGTGCACGCGGTCATCGGCACCAACGGCGCCGGCAAGTCGACGCTCGTCAACGTGCTCGCCGGCGAGCTGCCGCCGTCATCGGGACGCGTCGCAACTGCCGGCGCGACGTCACGCGCTGGTCGCAGCCGCGACGCGCGCGCGCCGGCATCGGCCGCAGCTACCAGCGCACGAACGATCTTCCCGCGCTTCGACGGTGTTCGAGAACTGCCGGCTCGACGGCGCAGGCCACGCTACCAGCACGCGCTGCGATCTGGCGCAGCGCCGCAGCGCGTTGCGGCGCGAGCACGCACGCTCGCCGCATCGCGCGATCGAGCAGGCCGGCCTTGACCGGCGCAGGCGACCGCGTCGCCGGCACGCTGTCGCACGGCCAGAAGCGCCAGCTCGAGATCGCGATGGTGCCTCGCGACCGCACCGCAGGTGCTGCTGCTCGACGAGCCGCTCGCCGGCATGGGCGCCGAGGAAACCGAGCGCGATGCTGGGCCTGCTCGCCGCGCTGAAGCCCGGCCACGCGATCCTGCTGGTCGAGCACGACATGGACGCGGTGTTCCGCATCGCCGATCGCATCACCGTGATGGTCAACGGCGCCGTCATCGCCACCGGCGACGCCGGTCGACATCCGCAACGAACGCCGACGTGCAGACCGCCTACCTCGGCGAGCATCGACGTGCCGCCGCCGCGGCGATTGCCGCCTGATGCGCATCGCCGGCTACCGGGCGCGCCGCCGTCGACGAGACGCCGGAGTCCGCGATGAGCGCGCTGCATCGAGGCGCACGGCCTGCATGCACATTACGGCGCGAGCCATGTGCTGCGCGGCGTCGATCGCTGGCGATCGGCGCGCGGCGAGTCGGTCGGGCCTGCTCGGCCGCAACGGCATGGGCAAGACGACGCTGATCCGCACGCTGCTCGGCGCTGACGCCGGCGAGGGCCGGCAAGGTGCTCGTGCACGGACGGCGACTGCACCGCGCGAGGCGCCCGTACCGGATCGCGCGCATGGGCATCGCGCTACGTGCCCGAAGGCCGCGGCATCTTCCCGAACCTCACGGTGCGCGAGAACCTGCAGCTCGCCGCGCAGCGCGCGCCGGACGGCCGGCGCGACTGGGACTTCGAGCGCGTGCTCGACGACGTTTCCGCGCCTGGCCGAGCGGCTGGACCACGGCGGCCAGCAGCTGTCCGGCGGCGAGCAGCAGATGCTCGCGATCGGCCGCGCGCTGATGACGAACCCGCGACGTGCTGATCCTCGACGAAGCGACCGAAGGGCTCGCGCCGCTGATCGTCCGCCGAGATCTGGCGGATCATCGGCGAGATCCGCCACAGCGGCATAGCGTCGCTGCTCGTCGATCGCAACTACCGGCTGGTTCTCGCGCAACACCGATCGCGCGCTGGTCATGGAAAAGGGCGCCGTGGTCCTCGATGGATGGTCGGCGTCGCTCGCGCAGCGCGGCGACGCGCTCACGCGCCACCTCGGCGTCTAGGGAACTCCTCAGCGGGCCGACTGGCGCGCATCACGCCGGCGCCGGCGGTTCCGGCTTCATCGTGAGCGCGTGCGCGTACAGCAGATCCCGCGGCAAGCCGGTGATCTTCGCCGCCACGCGCGCGCGCGCGCGACGGCGGCAGCTCCGCCAGCAGCGCGTCGAGCAACGCGATCGCCTCGGTCGATAGGGTTCGTTCCGCGCGGACGTCGGCTGGCGGGCAGCATCGAGGACCAGCACGAACTCGCCGCGCTGATCGATTCGGCATCCGCGTCGAGCCACGCCGATGCGTCACGCGAGCGGCATGCGATGCGATCGTCTCGAACGCCTTCGTCAGCTCGCGCGACGGTGAGGACCCTCGGCGCCCGTCGAGCGCGCTGTAGCAAGATCGCGCAGCGTCCCGGCGACCCGGTGCGGCGCTTCGTAGAACACGAGCGCCGCAGGCAGCGCCGCATACGTTGCGAGCACGCGCACGCGCGCGCTTTGGCCTGCGTCGGCAGGAAACCGATGAACGCGAAGCATTCGGCGTCGAGGCCTGCCGCTGAAATTGCCGCTATCAGCGCGCTTGCGCCGGGAATCGGCACGACGCGACAGCCGTCCTGCGCGACGGCGCGCACGAGTCGCGCGCCCGGATCGCTGATCGCCGGGCGTGCCTGCGTCGCTGACGAGTGCCACGCTGCGACCTGTCGGCGATCTCGGCGCAGCGCACGCTCGACTTCGCGGGCCTCGTTGTGCCGATGCAGCGCGACGCGAGCCGCGTCGCGATGCCGTAGCGCGCCAGCAAGTTGCGCCGTCACGCGCGTGTCCTCGGCGAGGATCGACGTCGACGGTGCGCAGGATGTCGAGCGCCCGCAAGCGTAACGTCGCGCAGGTTACCGATCGGCGTCGCCACCACATATAATGTCGCAGGCTCGGCGCGAAACGCTTCGGTCGCACGAGCTGCTTCCGCATCCCCCACTGCCGTCATGCGCGCTCCGTATCCGTTTCGACTCGATGACGTCGCGCGCAGAGCGCGGCGCGCGCTGCTGCATCGCGTGACGTCGCGTGCTCTTCGCGCGCCGGCCGCCAGTATCGTGCGCGCCGGCGCGTACGGCGACACGCGCGTCGACGTCGTCGCGTCCGCCCGCACGACGTGCCCTGCGCTGCCGGCCACCCGGCGCGCCGATCGCGCCCGTACGACATCGAGCCGCGGATCGTCGAGCTTCCGCCGGAGGTCGTCACGACGCCGGCCGGCACCGCCGGAAGCACACTACCACCGGTCGCGTCCGAGCCGGCGACACGATGACGCTGCCGCCGCCGCCGGCGACGGGCAACGTCATCGCGCTGATCCTGCCGCTCGAGGTGCCGGCGTACGAGCGCGCCGTCGACGCGGTGCGCGACGGATTCCTCGATGCCGCGGAAGCGGCCGGCGTCCGTGGTACTGCATCGTGCTCGCGCAACGGACCGACGGCGTCATCTCCGCATTCGAATCGGCAACGCGGCGCGGCGTGCGGGTCGCTCGTCGGACCCGCTGGTTCGCGACGATCTGAAGACGCTCGCGCCGTCCGGTGCGAGACTTCCGTGGACGGTGCGCTGAACCAGCCGGACGACGACGTCCGCATGCCCGCGGCAATGTTCGCCTTTCCGCTGACCGTCGAAAGCGACGGCCGGACGCTCGCGCAGCGCGTAATGGCGGGGGGCGGAAGACGGTCGACGGATCGCTCCGGCGATTCGCTGCTGATGAAGCGCCTCGCCGGCGCGTCTCGCGAGCGCGTGGACCGAAGGCGGAGGACGGGTGCCGGACGCGTTCCGCTTCGATCCCGCGCCCGAAGCGCTGACCAGCCTGCGCCGCACGCTCGGCGGCAGACGAATCCCGACGCCGTGCTGCTTGCCGTCAGCGGCGATCGCGGCGCTGCTGAAGCCGTTCATCGGCAGCATTCGCGCCTATGCGAGCGGCCTCGTGTTCGAACGTCCGCCGCACGCGCGTCGCGCGGATCTCGACGACGTGCGTGTCGTCGAGGACTCCGTGGCTGTTGACGTCAACGCCGCCGAATTCAACGGCATGCCGCGGCGTGAATTTCGACAGCGCGGCGCTCGCGCGCCTCGCGCGCTCGGCCTCGACGCGGTTCCGCGTAGCCGCGGCATTCAAGGGACGGCCCGCCCGAGCGATTCGAGCTCGACGGCGCCACCGGCCACGTGCGGCTCGCGCCCGGACGCCAGTTCGTTCGCGAAGGAAGCCATGGCCGCCTATCGCGACGGCGAGCTCGTCCCACTCGAGCACTGCGCGCGCTGATCGCCGAACTGAGCGCGCGGCAGCGACGCGCGCGCCGAGGCGCTCGCGGCAGGAGTACCTGGCGCGCGGGCCCGACGATCGTCGCGCGCAACTTCCGCACGCGCCTACGGCGAGATCGACCTGATCGCGCAAGACGGCAGCACGCTCTGTCTTCGTCGAGGTGCGATCGGCGCCGCTCGCGCGCCTTCGGCGGCGCGCGCGCGAGCATCACGGCCGCCAAGCGCGCGCGCATGATCGCCGCGGCGCGCGCGTATCTCGCGCGTGCTCGGCGCGCGAGCCGCCGTGCCGCTTCGACGCCGTCCTGCTGCGACGGCTCCGATCGCCGCGTGCATCGACTGGCTGCGTGCGACATCGTGCGACGCGCGACGTGATCGAGTGACGCGTCGGGCTGATAGAATCCGCCGCCATGATCGATCATCGTCGAGCGCATCCGCGGCCACTTCGCCGACAGCGCGCGAGCTCAAGCTCGACGCGGCCGACGTGATCGCGCCCGCCGATCGCGCGCGCGCGCGCGCTGTCATGACCGAGTGCCTGTTCGCCGACGGCCAGCATCCTCGCCTGCGGCAACGGCGGCTCGGCGGCCGACGCGCAGCACTTCGCGGCGGAGCTCGTCGGCCGCTTCGAGCGCGAGCGTCCTGAGCTGCCGGCGATCGCGCTGACCGACCGACACGTCGCTCGCTCACCGCGGTCGCCAACGACTATCTCGTTCGAGCAGGTGTTCGCGAAGCAGGTGCGCGCGCTGGGCGCCAGCGGCGACGTGCTGCTCGCGATCTCGACGTCGGGCAACTCGCGCCAACGTGATCGCGGCGATCGGGGCCGCGCACGAGCGCGAGATGCGCGTCGTCGCGCTGACCGGCAAGGGCGGCGGCCGCATCGGTGAACTTCTGCGCCGCCGGCGACGTCCATCTCTGCGTCCCGCACACGCGCACCGACGCGCATCCAGGAAGTCCACCTGCTGACGATCCATTGCCTGTGCGACGCGATCGACGCCACGCTCCTGGGAGACGAGACGCATGAAGCATCGTGCTGTTCGGCGGTTGTCGCGCCGGCGCTGCGCCATCGGCGCATCGCCGCTCGTCTGTCGGGCTGCGCGCGCGTTGGTGGTCGGCCGGCGCGGCTGCCGGCACCGCGCTCGTCGCCACCGACAGGCCGCTCGACCGGCGCGCAGGCCGACGACGAAGTCGATCGAGCTCAAGGTCTGGCAACACGCATCGGCACCGGCATACGGCGACCGCGTGCACGTCAACGTCGACGAGCTACAACGGCATCGTGCTCCTGTCGGGCGAAGTGCCCGACCAGCGGTCTCGTCGCGACGATCGGCGCGACTCGCGCGAGACGACCGACCAAGGTGCGCGCGCGTCCACAACGAGCTCGTCGTCGTGCCGCAGCGCCGACCTGTCGGCTGCGCACCAACGACATCGTACATCACGTCGAAGGTCAAGGCGCGCTTCGTCGAGGCGAACAAGTTCTCGGCGACGCACGTCAAGGTCGTCACCGAGCGCGGCGTCGTCTACCTGATGGGCATCGTCACGCGCGACGAAGCCGATGCGCGCCGGCAGATCGCGAGCCACCACGTCGGGCGTCGTGCGCGTCGTCAAGCTGTTCGAGATAATCAGCTAGCAGCACGCGCGCCCGTCGCTTCCTGCCGCGCGATGTCCGCAAGCGCCGTGCCGCTGCCGGAGCCGCGCTATCCGGCGAAGATCGTCGATACGCGCATCTGATCGACGCGCATCGCCGCGCTGCCGCGGCCGCTGCGTGTTCACCAACGGCGTGTTCGACCTGCTGCATCGCGGCCACGTCACCTACCTCGAGCAGGCGCGCGCGACTCGGCGCGTCGCTCGTCGTCGCCGTCAATTCCGACGCGTCGGTCCAGCGGCTCGGCAAGGGCGACGACCGTCCGCTCAACACGCTCGACGACCGGATGGCGGTGCTCGCGGCGCTCGGCTTGCGTCGACCTCGTCGTGCCGTTCGACGACCGACACGCCGCGCGACGCTGATCGTCGCGTGCGCTGCCCGACGATCCTCGTCAAGGGCGGCGACTACACGGCCGCGACGACGGCGGGCGCTGCCGAGGTCATCGCCGCGCGGCGGGCGCTTCGTCGCGATTCCGTTCGCGTTACGAGCGCTCGACGACCGCGCTGGTCGAGCGCATCCGCCGCTGACGAATGCCCGGCGCGCGGCACGCCGACGCCGCGCATCGCTTGCTATAATCACCGCTCTGCCGCCGACCCCTGTCCGCTGCAAACGATCGACCGCGAAGTCGACGCGCGCGGCCTCAACTGCCCGCTGCCGATCCTGCGCACGAAGAAAGCGCTGAACGACATGACGTCCGGCCAGACTGATCCGCATCATGCGCGACCGATCCCGGCGAGCGTGCGCGACTTCCAGGCGTTCGCGCGGCAGACCGGCAACGAGCTCGTCGAGCACGGCGAGCGACGACGGCGCGTTCTGGTTCGTGCTGAAGCGTCGCTGACGTCCGGCAGTCGCGCCGCTTCGCTGCGCGCGCCGTGGGTCAGGCTGCAGCCGCGCGCTGATCGTGCGCACCGCAGCGGATCGCCCCCGCGCTGCTGTCGCGCCCGACTTCCTGCTGATCGCGCTCGGCGCGCGCTGTCCGCGCAGCCGCGTATTCGACGCGCGCGTTCTGGGCGCGGACTCGAGCGGCTCGTCTACTTCGTGCTGTTCCCGCGCTGTTGTTCCGTCGCTGGCGACTGCGCCGCTGTCGGCTCGCCGACGCGGCGCGTCTCGTCGTCGTGCGGCGCTCGGCTTCACGGTGCTCGGCGCGATGGCGCTGTCGGCGCTCGCGAAGCCGCTGTTCCGGCTCGCCACGACCGACGTTCGCCGCGTGCTTCCAGTGCGCGTTCCGCTTCAACACGTACGTCGCGCTTGCGGCCGCGGCGCGGCTCGGCGGCGCAGCGGCGCGCTGCCACGATCGAGCCTGCCGATCGGGCATGCCGGTGCCGCGTCGTCAACGTCGCCGGCGGTCGACGATGCTCGCGCGCGCGCCACGGCGCAGCGCGTGCTCTCGCGATCGCGCGCAACCCGCTCGGTGATCGCGCGCGCTGCGGCATCGGCGTGGAACGCCGCTGCGACTGCCGATGCCGCGGCGTGCCGTCGCACAGTGCTCGAGCTGCTCGCAGGCGCGGCGCTCCCGCTCGGCCTCGTCGCCGCCGGCGCGGGCTGCGATTCGTGCACGAGCTGCTGCCGCTGCCGGCGATCGGCCTGGTGGAACGCCGTGAAGCTCGCGCGCGATGCCGGCAATCGCGCTGGCGCTCGCGCCGCGCGCTCGGGCTTGCCGCCGCTCGAGACGCCAGGTGGCGCGTGACGCTCGCCGCCGTGCCGACCGCGCCGTCCGCGCTACATCCTCGCGCATGCGCATGAACGGGCGCTGGCGCGCCGGTGGCGCTGCTGATCTCGACGCGGAACGGCTGCTCGTGCGCGTTCACGCTGCCGCTGTGGACTCCTGCGCGGGATCGCCTGAACGGCGCGAAGCGCGGTCTAGCGCGCGGTAGCGGTTGATGAAGTCGGCGACGATCCCGCGCTGCGACGCGGTCGATCGCCGCGTCGAGCGTGCGATCCGAGCGGATCGTACTGCTGCTGCGCCTTGCGGAACGCGTGCGATCGCTTCCTGGTGGTAGCCCTGCGCCTGCATCGCGCTCGCCGAGGCAGCGCCACGCCTCGGCATTGCCGAGGTCGAGCTCGGTCCACGTCGCGGCAGAGCTCGGCGCGCGCGCCGCCAGTTGCCCGCGCGCAGCATCCGCGGGCCCTCGACCGACGCGACGCGCGACGCGCGAGCGTCGCTCGCGTCGAACTTCGCCGCGAGCAGCGCCGGCCGATCGGCTCGCCGGGACTCTGACGCCGACGTCCGCGGCGCCGTCGCGGTCGCCGTGATCGCGCGCGTCGGCGTCGACGACATGCAGGCCCGCCGATCGCGTCGCGACTGCCCGGCGCAGGTGTGCGCAGCACCGTGCGACGACGGGATCGCGTCGGTGATCGTCGCGCGCGCCACGTGATCGAGTCGGCCATCGGCTGGTGCCACGCGACGCCGTAGAGCCACAGCATCGCCGCGAGTCCGCAGACGCCGGTCACCAGGTTGAGCACGCCCGGCGGGCCGTGCGTCACGAGGCAGTCGTACGCGAAGTCCCAGTCGGTCTCCTGGTCTGCGCGAGCTTCTCGTAGGCGACCGCGATCAGCGACCGGCGCGAGCAGCGGAAGCCGCAGCCGACGCCTTCCCACCACACGCGGAACGCGCGCGTCAATGCCGCGCTCGGACTGCGCGCGCGCGTCGCGCCGCGCGTACGCGTCCGAGATCGAGAACTGCAGGTAGACGCCGAACAGCCACTTGCCCGGCGTCGTCGCCGAGCGACGCGATCAGCAGCGCCTCGATGCGGCACCCACGTCGCCGGTGATCGAGCATCGGCGCGACGCAGCGGATGGCCGAGCCAGTAGGCGACATCGCCGGCAGCGACGCCCGCGCCGCGCAAGCTCCGACAAGCAGCAGCGCGAGGACGAGGCCCCAGATCGCGTAGTCGAACAGGCGTGCGCCGAGGCGTTGCCACGGTCGCGGCTCGCTGGTGCGGCCCGACTTCGCGCGCTCGAGCTCGGCCATGCGCAGCTGGAAGATCCAGCTCGCGTCTTCCTGCGGCTGGTTGGTGCCGAGGAACACGCTCTTCTCGCGGCGCCAGTTGAGGATCGCGAGGTCGGTCTGCGGCATGCAGCGCCGAGCTGTGGCGTCGACGTGCGCCGGTAGCAGCCACGCGGCCCGTGCACGCCGCCGTAGACGACGGTCAGCACCGAGCAGCGCGCCAGCGTCAGCCACACGAGCACCTGCTTGGCGACCAGCATCGCGTCGGTCGGCGTGACGAACACGATCGCCGCCGCGATGAACGCGCCGAACAGCGCGCAGAGCCCGAGCGTCACGATCGGCGAGCGCACCGAACGTCGCGACGCGCTCGGTGAGGCCCGGGTGGTGGAGGTTGCGCTCGGCGCGCGTCTCGCCGGTCAGCGCGGCCTCGAGCTCGTCGTCGAGGACGTCGTCGCGCTGTCGGCACTCGCGTGCAGCGGCTGCGTCGACCGTGCCGACGTCGGTCTGCTCGCCCGCGTCAGCGACCGCGTTGCTGACGACGTGCGCGATGCGTCTGCTCGGTCGGTGCCGGTCGAGCAGCGCGAGCTCGTTGTCGTAGCGCTGCGCGGCGCTCGGCGTCCGACAGGATCCGGCTCGCGTGATTGATGAAGCGCAGCGCCTCCTCGACGTTGCCCTGGCCGTCGCGCGTCTTCGCGTAGTACTTGCGGATCAGCCGGCGCAGCGCCGCGCGCACCTCCTCGTCGGAGGACGGTCTGCGAGATGCCCAGCGCTTCGTAGAGCGTGGCCTTCATGCGCAGGTGCAGGCCATTGCCATCGGTGCCGGGAGTCCGTGGCGCTCGCAATGACAGCGGCGTCTCGGGCCACCAGCAAGCAAAGGCAAGCATGCCGGCAGCGCGCCGGACGACGCCTGCAATGCGCGCGGCCGGAACATGGTCGCGACAAAGTCGGCCCGCGAGGCCGCTCCGTTGCACCTGCCGCGGATCCGGCGATCGCGCAGACGCCGCTTCGGGTCTTACTCGCCCTTGGCTGTCGCGTGACCGTCGAGCTTCTCGCGGATCCGCGCCGATTTGCCGGAGCGCGCGCGCAGGTAGTAGAGCTTCGCGCGGCGCACGTCACCCTTGCGCTTCACCTCGATCGACGCGAGCAGCGGCGAATAGGTCTGGAACGTGCGCTCGACGCCTTCGCCGCTCGAGATCTTGCGCACGGTGAACGACGAGTTGAGGCCGCGATTGCGCTTGGCGATGACGACGCCCTCGTAGGCCTGCACGCGCTTGCGCTCGCCTTCGACGACGCTGACGTTGACGATCACCGTGTCGCCCGGCGCGAAGTCGGGGATCGTCTTGCTGAGGCGCGCGATTTCTTCGCTGCTCCAGCGTTTCGATGATGTTCATGCTTCGTTCTCCTTTCGCTGTCGTCTGGGTCAGAGCCGTTCGCGCAGCGCAGGGCGCTCCCTGATGCGCGCGCTTCGTTGTTCGACGTCGTTCTACGCGTCGGCCGCGATCTTCGACTCAGCTGCGACGACTCCGCTCGCCAGCAGCTTCCGCTCTTCCTTCGACAGCGCGCCGGCCGTCCAGCAAGTCCGGCCGCCGCTGCCACGTCCGTGCCGCAGCGACTGCTCGAGCCGCCAGCGCCGGATCGCCGCGTGGTTGCCCGACAACAGCACCGCCGGCACCTGCGCGCCCTCGTACACCTCCGGCCGCGTGTAATGCGGGCAATCGAGCAGCCCGTCGACGAACGATTCCTGCGCCGCCGACTCGCGCGTCGTTCAGCGCGCCCGGCAACTGCCGCGCGATCGCGTCGATCAGCATCAGCGCCGGCAACTCGCCGCCCGACACGACGAAATCGCCGATCGCGATCTCCTCGTCGACCTCGCGCGTCGACGAGCGCGCTCGTCGATGCCCTTCGTAGCGCCCCGCGAGCCAGCACGTACCCGGCGTCCGCGCGCGCCGCCAGCTCGACCACGCGCGCGTGCGTCAGCGGCGCGCCCGCCGGCGTCAGGTGCAGACGTGCGCGGCGCGCGACGCCCGCTCCGCCGCTGCGCCGCCGCGCGCCGCCGATCGCCTGCGCCAGCGGCTCCGCCAGCATCACCATCCCCGGCCCGCCGCCGTACGGCCGGTCGTCGACCGTCCGGTAGTTGTCCGTCGCGAAATCGCGCGGATTCCACGCGCCGAGACTGCCACAGCCCGCGCTCCAGCGCCCGTCCCGGTCACGCCGAACGCGCCGCGTGCATCGACCATCTCCGGGAACAGCGTGACGACGTCGATCGCGCATCGCATGTCGCTCCGGCCGCGGCTTGCTAGTAATCCGGCTCGCCAGTCGACGTCGATCCGCCGCGCCGCGACGATCGACGCGATCGACGATACGCCGGCGACGAACGGAATCAGCCGCTCCGCCGCTGCTCCCGCCGCGCACGCGCAGCACCGGATGCGCACCGTAGTCGCTCGACGTCCGACGACCGTCGCCCAGCGTCGACGCCCGCGCGATTCACCACCGTCGAGTCCGACCAGGTCCGCCCAGTAGATCTCGCCGTCCGCGACCGTCGGCAGCGCGCTCGCGCGGCACGCCGATCTCGCGCCGCGCAGCGCACGCGGCGTCCTCGCGCGATGTCGACGCCCGCGAAGCGCGCAACGATCGCCGCGCAGCTGCGCACTTCGCGTCGATCGACGTCGACGCCGCGTCCATCGCGTCCGCGTCGCCTTGAGCGCACCGCACCATACGCGATGCGCGAGCAGCGTCGTCGGGGTCACTCGCGTACAACGGCGCGACCTTGAACCCAGCCGCGCACGCCGAACGGCGCCGCGATCGCGTCCCATCACGACGATGCGCGTGCAGCGGCCGCGTCGCTCAGGTGCTCGCCGTGCGGCGGTGCCGCCGCGCGGCGCGGATGCCGCGGCGGCGCTGCTGCGCGGCCTGCCGCTGCGACGCGCGCTTCACGAGCATCGCGACCGTGTCCGACAGCTGGCGCCGCGCTCCGTCCAGTAGGCGATGCGGTCGTGCGAGATCCGCAGGCCCTCTTCGCGCTCCGGCGGCGACCGGGTTGTAGAACCCGACGCGCTCGATGAAACGGCCGTCGCGGCGGCTGCGCGAATCGGCGACGACGACGTTGTAGAACGGGCGCTTCTGGCGCCGCCGCGGCGAGTCTGATGACGACCATGTGCTTATCCGGGTGAGCGGAGAAAAGTCATCGAGTATATGAACGAGCATGAGTCGTCGGTCTCGACATTGCGCGGTCCGCCTGGCCTTTGCGGGCGCACCTCGGGCGGAAATGAGCTTCTATGACTTGTGCACAGATCGCGGCGCGACCGGCAAGATCGGTCCGCAAGCATTCGCGCGCTACGCGCCCGCGGCCGGGACGGGCTCAGCGACCGCCCGGCATCATGCTGCGCACGCCGCGCATCATCTTCGCATGCCGCCCTTGGCGACCATCTTCATCATCTTCTGCGTCTGCTCGAACTGGTTCGAGCAGCTGGTTCACCTCCTGCACCGAAACGCCGGCGCCCGCGGCGATGCGGCGCTTGCGCGACGCCTTGATGATCTCGGGCTTGCGCGCGCTCCTGCGGCGTCATCGAGTTGATGATGCCCTCGATGCGGCGCGATCTGCTGCTCGTCCGATCTGCGCCGGCTGCGCGCGCCGCGCGAGCTCGCGCCGGCAGCTTGTCGAGCAGCGACGCCATGCCGCCCATCTTGCGCATCTGCGCGATCTGCGCCTTGAAGTCCTCGAGGTCGAAGCCCTTGCCGCGTCTTGACCTTCTCGGCGAGCTTCTTCGCCTCCTCGACGTCGACGCTCTTGCTGCGCCTCCTCGACCAGCGACAGCACGTCGCCCATGCCGAGGATGCGCGAGGCCATGCGCTCGGGATGGAACGGCTCGAGGCCGTCGAGCTTCTCGCCGACGCCGGCGAACTTGATCGGCGCGCCGGTGACGTGGCGCACCGACAGCGCCGCGCCGCCGCGCGCGTCGCCGTCGAGCTTGGTGAGGATCGACGCCGGTCAGCGGCAGCGCGTCGCCGAACGCGCGCGCCGATGTTGACCGCGTCCTGGCCCTGCATCGCGTCGACGACGAACAGCGTCTCGACCGGCTTCACCGCGCGCGTGCAGCTCGGCGATCTCGCGCATCATCGCCTCGTCGATCGCGAGGCGGCCGGCGGTGTCGACGATCAGCACGTCGTGGTAGTGGCGTGCGCGCCCAGTCGAGCGCGCGCTGCGCGATCGCGACCGGCTTCTCGTCCGCCGCGACGGGAAGAAATCGACGCCGACCTGCGCGCGCGAGCGTCTCGCAGCTGCTCGATCGCCGCGGGCCGGTAGACGTCGCGCGGACACGAGCAGCACCTTCTTCCTGTGTCCTGCGCAGCAGCCGCGCGAGCTTCGCCGCGGTGGTCGTCTTGCCCGCGCCCTGCAGGCCGGCGAGCAGGATCACCGCCGGCGGCTGCGTCGCGAGATCGAGCGGCGTCGCGCGTCGCCGCCCATCAGCGCGGCGAGCTCGCGCTGGACGACGCCGACCAGCGCCTGGCCCGGCGTCAGCGATGCCGACGACTTCCTCGCCGAGCGCCTTGTCGCGCACGCGCGCGATGAAATCGCTTGACGACCGGCAGCGCGACGTCGGCCTCGAGCAGCGCGAGCCGCACCTCGCGCAGCGCGTCCTGGATGTTGGCGTCGGTGAGGCGCGCCTCGCCGCGCAGCGTCTTGACGACGCGCGACAGCCGTTGCGGTGAGATTGTCGAGCATCGGATGGCTGCGGAATGTCGCCGGGCAGCCGCGGCGCGAGCCGCTGATGCCGCGCGACGCCGTCGCGGCGTCAACGCCGCGCAAACGAGCCGATGATTTTACTCCACCGTCGCTCGTCGCCGCCCTCTACGCCGTCGCCGCGCTGGGCGCGCTGGCCGCGCGACCGGCGCGCACCGTGCCGCATCGCGTCGCAACGCGCGGTGCCATCGCTGGCTGGCCGCTGGCGCTCGCTGCTGCACGCGTTCGTGCATCGGCGCGCGTCGATCGTTCCGCCCGACGGACTCGACCTGTCGCCTCGCCAACGCGCTGTCGCTGGTCGCCGGCCTCGCCGCTGCTGATCGCGTGGGTCGTCGGGCCTGTTGCGCGTGCTGCCGCGGCGTCGGCGCGGTCGTGCTCGCCGGTCGCGGCCGTCGCGCGTCGCTGCTGCCGCACGTTCGGCGCGAGCCCGCATCGCTTCGCCTACGCGACGAGCCGTGGGCGGCCGTGCACATCGCCGTCGCGCTCGTCGCCTACGCGCTGTTCGTCGTCGCGGCGCTGCAGGCGCTGATGCTGACGGGCCTCGAGAAGCGGCTGCGTCGCGGCGTGCGCCGACGCGGCGTCGGCGACACGCCGCCGCTGCTCACGCTCGAGCGCTATCTGTTCCGGCTGGTCGGCGCGGGCTTCGTGCTGCTGACGCTGACGCTTGCGAGCGGCATCCTGTTCTCGGAGCAGCTGTTCGGCAAGCCGGTGACGTTCACGCACAAGAACGTGTTCTCGGTCGCTGGGCTGGCTCGCGTTCGGCGCGCTGCTGTTCGGCCGCTGGCGCTACGGCTGGCGCGGCCGCACGGCGCTGCGCTGGATCCTCGGCGGCACGGTGCTGCTGGTGCTCGGCCTATCTCGGCAGCAAGTTCGTGCTCCGAAGTGCTGCTGCGATCGGTGACGGGCGCCGAGCTGCCAGTGCAACGACCGCCGTACTTCGACATGACACCGCCGCGCACTCGAGTCGCTGATCTCACCGCGCACGCTCCGCATGGACGACATCCCCTCCGACGCTCGCGATCGCGCTGGTCGTGCTGCTGCTCGCGTGCCGGCTTCTTCTCGATCGCCGAGACGGCGATGATGGCGGTCAACCGCTATCGGCTGAAGCATCGCGCGCAGCGCGGCGAGCGCGGCGCGAAGCTCGCGATCGTCGCTGCTCGGCGCAGACCGACAAGCTGCTCGGCGTGATCCTGCTCGGCAACACGCTGGTCGCCGCGGCCGCCGCGACGCTGACGCGCGGTGATCACCGACGCGGCTGTTCGGCGAAGGCGAGCTCGCGCTGGCGCTCGGCACGATCGCGATCTCGTTCGCGATCCTCGTGTTCTCGGAGATCACGCCGAAGGTCGTCGGCGCCGCGCACGCCGACCGCATCGCGCCCGTCGTCGGCGTATGCTGCTGACGCCGATGCTGAAGTCGCGCGCCGGTCGTCGTGGTTCGTCAACCTGTTCGTGCAGGGCCTGCTGAAGCTGCTGCGCATCAAGCCGGCACGAGCGAGGCCGGCACGCACGCTGACGCAGGAGGAGCTGCGCTCGCTGGTGCTCGAAGGCAGCCAGTACTTCCGCGGCAAGCACCGGACGATGCTCGCCAACCTGATCGACCTCGAGGCGATCACCGTCGACGACGTGATGACGCCGCGCAACCAGATCCACGCGCTCGACCTCGACGGCGAAGCCGGCGCTGCTGCGCCAGCAGCTGGCGACGTCGTACCACACGCGCGCTGCCGGTCTACGAGGACACGCTCGACAACATCGTCGGCGTCCTGCACGCTGAAGCAGCGTCGTGCATCTGCAGCAGACCGGCGAGATCGACGCCGAGCGTCTGCGCGCCGCTGCTGCGCGCCGCCGTATTTCGTCCCGGCCGGCACGCCGCTGCTGACGCAGCTGCAGCAGTTCCAGGCCGACCGCCAGCGCCTCGGCCTCGTCGTCGACGAATACGGCGAGCTGCAGGGCCTCGTCACCATCGAGGACATCGTCGAGGAGATCATCGGCGAGTTCACCACGCAGGCGCCCGGCGGCGCGGAGACGTTCGCGGCGCGAGGCCGACGGCAGCGTCATCGTCGACGGCATGGCGCCGCTGCGCGCGCTCAACCGGCGGCTCGGAACGCGCTTCCCGCTCGACGGTCCCAAGACGCTCAACGGGCTGATCGTCGAGCATCTGGGCGACATTCCGGACGCCGGGCATCAGTTTCAGCGTCGCCGGGCAGGCGCGTCGAAATCCTGCAGACGCAGGACCGGGCAGTCAAGGTCGTGCGCCTGCTCGCCGCCGGTGGGCACGCGCGGCTGCGCCTTTACAAAGCCAGAGGCGAGCGGGCATCATCGTCTGGCTAACTTTCATGCGAATGGAATAAGCGTCGATTCCGACTGGAGATGCTGACGCGACGGCACAGACATGGCTGTGCACGATCGTTGCTTGGTCGCCCGAGTCGCGCCGATAGCGGCCATTCGGCCGTCGCCAAAGCGATCGACGACCGACGCGACATGGCCACCCACGCCGCCACCCGGAACATCAGCGGCCTCGCGCGCGCGCTTGCGCAGCACGGCGTCATGTCCGAGCACGACGCCGAGGCGCTGCAGACGCAGGCGCAGACCGCCGGGCGTCACGCTTCGTCGAGCAGGTGCTGACCGGCAAGCGGCATGACGCGCGCAGCAGCTCGCGGTGTTCGGCTCGCGCGCGTTCGGCGTGCCGCTGCTCGACCTCAGCGGCGTTCGACCTCGACCAGATCGACAAGGAATACTTCGACCCCAAGATCGCCGCAGTCGCGGCGCGTTCTGCCGCTGCACAAGCGCGGCAACCGGCTCTTCGTCGCCACGTCCGATCCGGCCAACCTGCAGGCGCTCGAGGAAGTCCGCTTCAAGACCAACCTGATCGTCGAGCCGGTGGTCGTCGAGGACGACAAGCTCGGCGCCGGCGATCCACAAGCTGATCGAGGCCAGCGGCGCGACGCTGCAGGAGCATGGCGTCAGCCTCGAGGACATCGAGGTCGACTGCTCGAGGACGGCGGCCAGCCGGCCAGCGGCGACGAGGACAGCCGAGGTCGAGGACGCGCCGGTCGTCAAGCTACATCCAGAAGATCCTGCTCGACGCGATCAGCCGCCGGCGCGTCCGACATCCACTTCGAGCCCTACGAGAAGTTCTACCGCATCCGCTACCGCATCGACGGCGTCCTGATGGAGGTCGCGCAGCCGCCGCTGGCGATCAAGGACAAGGTCGCGTCGCGGATCAAGGTCATCTCGAAGCTCGACATCTCCGGAGAGGCGCGTGCCGCAGGACGGCCGCATGAAGCTCGTGCTGTCGAAGACGCAAGTCGATCGACTTCCGCGTCATCGACGCTGCCCGACGCTGTTCGGCGAGAAGATCGTGATGCGGATCCTCGACTCGGCTCGGGCGTCAAGCTCGGCATCGAGGCGCTCGGGCTACGAGGCCGGACCAGCAGAAGCTGCTGCTGCACGCGATCGGCCGGCCGTACGGGATGATCCTCGTCACCGGGCCCGACCGGCTCGCGGCAAGACGGTGTCGCTGTACACGTGCCTCAACATCCTGAACCAGCCGGGCGTCAACATCTCGACCGCCGAGGACCCGGCGGAAATCCAGCTCGCCGGCGTCAACCAGGTCAACGTCAACGAGAAGGCCGGGCTGACGTTCGCCGCCGCGCTGCGCGCGTTCCTGCGCCAGGATCCGGACATCATCATGGTCGGCGAAATCCGCGACCTCGAGACCGCCGAGATCGCGATCAAGGCGGCGCAGACCGGCCACCTGGTGCTGTCGACGCTGCACACCAACGACGCGCCGACGACGCTCGATGCGGCTGCTGCAACATGGGCGTCGCGCCGTTCAACATCGCGTCGTCGGTGATCCTGATCACCGCGCAGCGGCTCGCGCGCAAGCTCTGCCCGCAATGCAAGCGCCCGGCGGACATTCCGCCCGAGGCGCTGCTGCGCGCCGGCTTCCAGGAGGAGGACCTCGACGGCAGCGTGGCAGCCGTTCGGCCCGTCGGCTGCGACCACTGCAAGGGCACCGGCTACAAGGGCCGCGTCGGCATCTACGAAGTGATGCCGATCTCCGACGACATGCGCCAGCTCATCATGCGCAACGGCAACGCGATCGACATCGCCGAGCAGGCGCAGACGCGAAGGCGTGCGCAACCTGCGCCAATCCGGCCTGATCAAGGTCAAATCCGGCGTCACGTCGCTCGAGGAAATCGAGGCCGTCACCAACGAGTGAGCGCGCAGCACCGGTCAGCACGAATCGAGGCAACGCCATGGCCACCGCAGTCGCCGCGCGCCGACAACCGACGTCAAGGAATTCACGTTCCTCTGGGAAGGCGTCGACCGCAACAACAAGCCGATGCGCGGCGAGATGCGCGCGCGCGTCCGAAGACGGTGGTCACGACCAACCTGCGCCGCCAGGGCATCCGCGTCATCAAGATCAAGCGGCAGACGTTCCGCGGCGGCCGCTCGATCACCGAGAAGGACATCACGTTCTTCACGCGCCAGCTCGCGACGATGCTGCAAGGCCGGCGTGCCGCTGCTGCAGTCGTTCGACATCGTCGCGCGCGGGCCACAGCAACGCGCGCTTCTCGCGGCTGATGATGGACATCAAGAGCACAGGTCGAGACCGGCTCGCAGCCTGTCGCAGGCGTTCCGCGAGCACCCGAAGCACTTCGACGCGCTGTACTGCAACCTGGTCGCACGCCGGCGAAACGGCCGGCATGCTCGACGCGATCCTCGACCGCCTCGCGACGTACAAGGAAAAAGATCCTCGCGATCAAGGGCAAGATCAAGTCGGCGCTGTTCTACCCGATCTCGGTCATCGTCGTCGCGATCGTCGTGATCGTGGGTGATCATGGTGTTCGGTCATTCCGTCGTTCAAGCAGGTGTTCACGAGCTTCGGCGCCGAGCCTGCCGTGCGCCGACGCTGATCGTGATCGACGATTTCCGATTTCTTCGTCAAGTGGTGGTGGCTGCATGTCCTCGTCATCGCCGGCAGCGATCATCGGCGCTCGTGCATGTCATGCGTCGACGCTCGGAGGCGTTCCGGCTGCGCGCTCGACCGCCTGATCCTGAAGCTGCCGGTCATCGGCGCGATCGTCGAGAAGGCGACGATCGCGCGCTGGACGCGCACGCTGCCGACGATGTTCGCGGCCGGCGTTCCGCTGGTCAGAATCGCTCGACGCCGTCGGCGGCGCCGCGGGCAACACGGTGCTACGCCGCACGCGACCAAGCGCATCCAGACCGACGTCAGCACCGGCACCAGCCTCACCAACGCGATGTGCAACACCGCGACCTGTTCCCGACGATGGTGCTGCAGATGACGCAGATCGGCGAGGAGTCGGGCTCGCTCGACGGCATGCTCGGCAAGGTCGCCGACTTCTACGAGCGCGAGGTCGACGACGCGGTCGCTGCGCTGTCGAGCCTGCTCGAGCCGGTCATCATCGTGTTCCTGGGCGTCGTCATCGGCGGCCTGGTCGTCGCGATGTACCTGCCGATCTTCAAGCTCGGACGTCGTCTGATCTGTCGCGCAGCGTCGCGTGCGCCAGCGTGGCGCCCCGCGCTTGACCTGCGCGCGCCATTCCCGGCCATCGGCGGCGATGGTGCGGGCTGCTGCGCCGGTGCCGATCGCGCGCCGCATTGGGCCGTGACTCATGACCAGCGTTCTTCGCATCGCTGCGCGTCGCGCTCGTCGGTCTGTGCGTCGGCAGCTTCTCTGAACGTCGTGATCCATCGCGTGCCGAAGATGCTCGAGCGCGGGCTGGCAGCGCAGGCAATGCGCGGAACTCGCGGCGGGAGCCGGCTCCGCAAGCCGCGCCTACAACCTCGTCGTGCCGCGCTCGGCAGTGCCCCGTCGTGCGGCCACACGATACGGCCGCGCGAGAACGTTCCCGTGCTGTCTCGTGGCTCGCGCTGCGCGGGCGATGCGCGAGCTGCAAGGCGCGCGCATTTCCGTCTCGCTATCCGATGGTCGAAGCTCATCGGCGCGCTGCTCGCCGTGCTGCGCGGTCGTGCGCTTCGGCGCCACGCGCGCAGGCATCTCGCGGCATGCGTGCTGCTGTGGACGCTGCATCGCGCTGACGTTCATCGACTTCGATACGCAGCTCCTGCCCGACGACCTGACGCTGCCGCTGCTGTGGGCGGGGCTGCTCGCCAACATGCTCGGGCCGCTGTCGTGCCGCTGCGCGACGGCCGTGATCGGCGCGGTCGCGGGCTACCTGTCGCTGTGGACGCATCTACTGGCTGTTCAAGCTGATCCGCGGCAAGGAAGGCATGGGCTACGGCGACTTCAAGCTGCTCGCCGCGCTCGGCGCGTGGCTCGGCTGGCAGATGCTGCCGCTGATCGTGCTGCTGTCGTCGGTAGTCGGCGCCGCGATCGGGATTTCACGTTGATCGTGTTCAAGGGGCGCGATCACAGACGTCCGCTCGCATTCGGTCCGTATCTCGCGATTGCCGGCGCGATCGCGCTGTTCTTCGGCCGACGCTGCTCAATCATCTATCTCCGGCTGAACGTGGCTTTCGTCGTCGGCCTCACCGGCGGCATCGGCAGCGGCAAATCGGCGGTGGCAGAGGCGTTCGCCGGCGCTCGGGCGTCGAGATCGTCCGACGCCGACGCGCTCGCGCACGCGCTGATCCGCGCCGGGGCAAGCCGGGCATGCGGGCGTCGCGTCGAGGCGTTCGGCCGACGCTGCTTGCGCCCGGACGGCACGATCGACCGTGCGCCGGCTGCGCGAGCGCGTGTTCGCCGACGCGGCGGCGCGCGCGCAGGCTCGAGGCGCTGCTGCACCCGCTGATCCGCGCGGCGGCGACGCGCGAGATCGCCGCGCTGGCGCGGACCGTACGGAATTCTCGTCGTGCCGCTGCTGCTCGAGCGGGGCGGTGCGCGCCGCGCGTCGTCGACCGCGTGCTCGTCGTCGACTGCCCCGAAGACGAGCAGGTGCGCCGCGTGTCGCGCGCGCAGCGGCGCTGACCGGACGGAGGTCCGCGCGATCATGGCGACGCAACTCGACCGCGCAGGCGCGGCTGCGCGCGCCGACGACGTGCTCGACAACGCCGGACCGCTCGGTGCGATCGCCCCGCAGGTCGCGCGGCTCGATCGGCGCTACCGCGAGCTCGCCGCCGCAATCGCGCCGGCGCTTGATCGACGCTACCCGGCGCGCAGTTCGCGGCAGAATGTCGCATCGGCCGAGTCGCCGGCTGCGCTGCCGTGATCCGTTACGAACACCCGCTGAACGAGCGCATCCGCACGCTGATGCGCCTCGAGGATCTCTATCGCGCGCGCGCAGTTCTTCGCGCGCGCAGGACGACGCGCCGACGCATCACGCCGCGCTGCTCGCGCTGTTCGAGATCACCGACGTCGCCGCGCGCGCCGACCTCAAGACCGACCTCCTGCAGGAGCTCGAGCGGCAGAAGCAGCTGCTCGTCGCCGCTGCGCAGCAATCCTGCGATCGAGGCGCGCGTGCTCGAGCACGCTGCTCGCCGACATCGACGGCGTCGAGCGCGCAGCTGCTCGCGCCAGACCGGCAAGGTCGGCGCGCACCTGCGCGACAACGAATGGCTGATGACGATCAAGCAGCGCACCGGCGATTCCGGGCGGCGTCTGCGAAGTTCGATCTGCCCGCCTATCACTACTGGCTGCAACGCGGACGCCGGCGGCGCGGCAGCAGCGACCTCGCACGGCTGGATCGCGCCGTTCGCTGCCGATCCACGACGGGCTCGCGATCGTCCTGCGCCTGCTGCGCGACAACGGCGCGCGCGAGCCGGCACACCGCGTATCGCGGCGTGTTCCAGCTGATGCTGACGACGACCGAAGGTCGCGCAGCTGCTGCGGCTCACCGCTGCGCACGCGACCTGCCCTGCGTGCCGGAGATCAGCGCGAACAAGTACGCGCTCAACATCCGCTTCATCGGCGTGTCCGGGCATGGACCGCGGCACGGTCGGATGATCGTATCGAGCGATTGCCCGACTCCGAGCTGAAGTTTTCTGCAATTTCGGCAATCGCGCCGTGCCGGAGCTACGCGCACCGTCAGCCAGCCCGCGACGCGGCTCGCGCCGTTGGAATGGACCCCGGCCTCGCGCTGGCGGCCACGTTCTGCCCGAGCGCTGCAAGATGATCGATCTGGCGCATGGGCGGCCGAAGCGTATCGCATGCCGGCAGCGGAACCATTAAACCGACGACGTGGATGATGCATTCGGCGAGGCGGAATCGCGACAAGTAGTCCGCCGTCTGCTCCCGCCATGCGTGGTTGTCCTTGTTACTTGTTACTTGCCGCTCATCGCCCCGCGCGTCCAGCGCCACCCGTGAGCGCCACGCATGATCGCGGTATCGAGGTCGTCATGCGCTCAACCCGCCGAGCGCGTAGACGGGCAGCGTCGTTCCCCGGTGAGTTCCGCGAACTGTCCCAGCCCAGCGCTGGTACGCCCGCATGTTGACGCCGGAAGCACGGGCCCAGCACAATGAAATCGATATCGAGCAGCGCTGCCCTGTCGGTTCCCGGCGCGGGTGCGGCAGGACGCACCGCATGCAGATCGGCGGCTCCGTGCTGCGCCGATGAGCGCGCCGGCCGGTGATGCACGCCTGGCGAAACCCCATTCGCGGGCATCTTCGGCGGCCCTCGTTCAGCAGCACGGTGCCCCGTAGTGCGACGCGAGCGCAAGCATGTCGGCGGCAAAGGCGCTGGCGCGTCTTCTGGCCAATCCTTTCACGTACCGATCATCCTGAGCCCGCGATCGAGCGCTGCGTGCGGCCCTGAGGAAATCGATCTGCCCACGTCGCCTGCCGTCGTAATTCCGTAAACGGGTGGTAACAGCAGCGCACGCAGCACAAACGTGTTCGCAGGCAACAGCGGCGCGACCGTGAAGCTCTCCGGCCTTTGCCACGCAAACGCCTGGCCATCGCCCGACCGGCGAGCAATACGCACCGAACGAAGTACAAC
>ERZ1370068.10930-contig-9586_pt1 | contig 49580 bp, 60 predicted proteins | sample MGYA00561227_ERZ1370068 | MGnify/ENA primary metagenome ERZ1370068 (study PRJEB38410, sample SAMEA6850437) | metagenome | study: Metagenomic assessment of the ecological functions of the soil: analysis of the soil microbiota associated with the... | reverse complement strand
TACGGCTGCTCGGGATCTGCCACCGATACCAGCAGCGGCGTGACGTGGATGATCGAGATGTTGCCGACGCCACGGCTTCCGCTGCCATGTGCCATCAGGCGCCTCCACTACGTGGATGACCGACGTCGCCCACTTCGGGCTCCCTGACGACGTGGCTTTCGCAAAGCACCTGGTGGAGTCGATCGGCGTGGCGTCGGTGCCCGGCAGCAGCTTCTACCGCATCGGCCTTCGCGTGGGCCGCAGCATCGAAGGTCCGGTTCTGCTTCCTCGAAGCGCGACGAGACGATGCGAGGAGGCGGACCGACGGCTGGCGAAGCTCAAGGGCGAACTGTGACACCGCCCGTGCTTGGTGCTGGGTGCCGGGTGCCGAGCGCGGTGCTTTTAGTGCTGGGTGCCGAGTGCGGTGCTTAGTGCTGGTGCTGCTTATGTCAGTGCCGGTGCCACGCTGGCATCCTGCACGATAGCACCGGGTGCACTGCCAAGCAACGAGGCACCAAGCACCGCACGTGGCACCTGCGCACGCAGCACACAGCACGGGCACCAGGGGTACGATGGCCGGCGATGAACAGCCGGCCGGGCTGACCCGGGCGCTGGTGGCTGCGCTCGCCTGGCCGCCGGCGATGGGCCGCGGCCGGGACCGTGGCGCTCACCGGCGACAGCACGACATCACGCCGCCGGCCTGCTCCCTCCAGTCTGGCTGCTCTTCGCGCTTGCGGCTGTCGCGTGCAGCGCCGTTCACGCGTTGCGGCTCAGCGCGCCGGCGGCTGCACCGCTGTGGCTTGCGCTCGTCGCGCTGCTGCCTGGGGTGCCCGGGCCGATCCCGCGGCAGCGTTCTCACTCTTCGACGGGAGCCGCTCCGATGGCTCGTGCGCGTCACACCGGTGATCGTCGTGGCGATTGAGGCTGGTCGAGGCCGCGTTGGCACACCTGCTCGCGGCGCCGGTTCGAACGCAACTCGGCATCGCAGGTCTCTGCGCCGCATGCCTCTACGGAGCGCGCCGCGTGGCGCATCGCGCCGGTCATTCCGGGCGGCGACGAGCCTCACTACTGATCATCACGCAGAGCCTGCTCACCGACGGCGATCTGCGCATCGAGAACAACCACGCGCGGCGCGATTTCGTAGTCCTACGTCCAGGCCGACCTCACAGCCTGATTACCTGCGCAGGGGCCGCGACGGCGCCATCTACTCGATTCACGCGCCGGGCCTGGCGGTGCTGGTCCTGCCGGCGTTCGCGCTCGGAGGCTACCTCGGCGTGACGATCTTCCTCGTGCTGATCAGCGCTGCCGGGAGCGTCCTGGCGTGGCGCGCAGCCTACCGGCTCACCGGCGACGCTGCCGCGGCGTGGATTGGCTGGGCTGCCGTCGCGCTCAGCGCCCCCTTCTTCTTCAGGCGTTCACAATCTATCCCGATGGCCCGGCGGCGCTGCTCGTGCTGGTGCTCGTCGCCGCGCTCGTCGAAGGGGATCGCCCCGGGCGAGCGCATGCTGCTGTGGTCCGGCGCGAGGCGCTGGCCGCGCTGCCGTGGCTGCACGCGCTATGCCGCACTGGCGGCCGCTGCTCGGTCTCGTCTTGTCGCGCGGTCGTCTGGCCGTCTAGCGCCCGGCGGGCGACCGGCGCCGGCGGGCGCGACTGGACGCTGGAGTGACCTTTGCTGCCGTTGGCCATCCCGGCCGTCAGCGCGGTTGCTGTGCTCGGTTTCTTCGAGTCTGATCTACGGGACGTTCGATCCGCGAGCGCCATATGGGGTGCGACCGATCAGCACCTGTCGCGCGTGCCTGTCGGTCTCCGGGCTGCTGCTGGACCAGCAGTTCGGGCTGCTTCCGAACGCGCCGATCTACCTGCTCGCCTGCGCAGGGTTACCCGCGCTGATGTGACGGGCATCGGCGTGTCGCGATCGAGCTGGCCGTGGCAATCGTGCCGCATGCGCTCGCCGTCGCCGGCTTCCACATGTGGGCGGGCACAGCTCTGCCCGCTCGGTTTCTCGTGCGCGGTAACTGCTGCCGTGTGCGCTGCCAATCGCGTGCTGGTGGGCGCGTCACCCGACGACGCACACCGCGTGCCGCCGCGCTGGTGCTGCTGGCGTCAGCATCAGCACGACGGCCGTGCTGGCATGGCAGGACCGTGGCGCGCTGCTCTACAACGTGCGCGACGGATACGCGCTGTCGCTCGACTGGCTTGCGCCCGCGGTGAACCTGGCGCATCGCTGCCCAGCCTGTTCCAGACCGGCGCGGCCCGGCGCGTGGGGTCGCGCGTCGGGATGGATCGTCGCGCTCATCGCGGCCTGGTGGCTGCTGCGCGCGCTTCGAGTCCCCGGTTGTCCACGCCCGGCCGCTGGACGCTGGGCGTTAGGTCCCGATCGGCTGCCTGACGCTGCTCATCGGCACGACGTGCGGCTGGGCGGCGAGCGGCCGCAGTTCCGTCGAACGGCGGCGCCAGCGTGCTTCGTCTCGCCGCGGAAGCGTGCGGCTCGTCCGGGCCCCGCGTGCCGATCGGCGAGTCGACCGTCGGCCTGATCGTGCCGGACAGCGCTCGCCGCGTGCCGACGGCACAGCGGCCCGCTCTGGAGCGGCCGGGACCTGCCGCCGGGCCGCTACACGCGTGATGCTGCGCACGGGCCTGAACGCGAGCGGCATGCTGCGGTGGCGCTCGGCCGGCCCGACAGCGTCATCACGACGTGAGTTCGCCGACGCACAACCGGGCCGCTCGCGTTGCAGCGTCGAGCTGCCGGCGGGCGCCACATCGCTCTGGCCTCACCGGACGCCGCTCTTCGCCAGGACGGTGTCTGCGGTGGATCTGGAGCTCGATCCCGATCGTCTTTGCCCGGTGGCTGCGATCGCCGTGCCGGCCGCGCCGTCGTTTCGCCAGCGGAACGCTGTTCGCCTACGGCGGCGACGTCTCACGCCAGGCCACCGGCGCATGGGTGATCGGCCGGCAGCACGGGCGAGTTCGTCGTGAGGACCTCTGGACGAGCTCCGTCTCTATCTGCGCAACGGCTCATCGCCGAACACGGTCAGCCTCTCGAGCGGTGACTGGCACGACCTGTTGACGTTCTGCGCCCAACGAGTCCCACGAAGTCACCGTCCCTCGCCGGAGCGATGTGTCGCCAGCGACGCCGCTGGCCATCAGGCCTCCGCTGGTGTCAGACCTGCAGACCCGACCCCGCCAGCCGCGATGTGCGGATGCTGGGAGTGTGGGTGGAGCTGCGCGCGGCGCCTGCGGTCGCCCGGAGCTAACGGAGGAATTCGCCACGGAGACGCGGAGAGCTCTGGTAGAAGTTTTGGGGGGGAGCTTACGTCACGCGGCCTGGCAACACGCTGTCGATTAATCTGCCCGGCCGAACTAAAGTTCGGCCCTACGCCCTCCTCAGAAGTTCTGCTCTCCGCGCCTCCGTGGCGAATCCTCCGTGGCTACGGCGCGGCCGCAGGCCGTAGGACGCGGATGTCGCCCCGCTGTGGCGAGCAGCTCGAGGTCCGGCCACGTCTCGACCTTCTGGAGCTGCGGTGTCCCTTTCAGCTGCTCGAACTCCGCGGCGTGCACCACGATGCGGTTGACGCGATTGCTGCGGAGCCAGGCGATGGACCAGGTTCGCCGGGGAAAGCGCCGCATCCCGCGGTAGATGTCCGCCATGAACCCCGGGGCGTGAAGCCCGCTGTAGCCGTTGACCATCGGCAGCCAGTGACCCGTGGCGTTCACCAGGTAAGGCGCGTTCTTGAATCTCGCACCGGGGCCAGGCATTGGGCGGCTCGATCACGCCCGTGCCCGTCGCGCCGAGGAGTGTCCCGTAGCACTGGCGGGCACGCCCACGGAAGGGCATCGTAGAACAGGGGGCGCCCGCAGCGCCTCGAGGTTGACCAGGACGACGAGCGCCGCGCCGACGGGCGGCCAGCCGCGCGGGCTCCCACCGACCGCGCAGGCGCGCCACGCCGAGTCCAGCCAGCAGCGCGACGGCCATCAACGCGAACTGGCCGGCCCGCAGGAAGTAGCCCCGGATGGCGCTGAGGCCGGGCAAGTGGCTGTGTGCCCCACTCCGGGCGCCCGGGGAGGCGCGGCGTCGCGGAGAAAGCAGCACCGCGCCGGCCGCCATCGACGCCGCCATACGGACATGGCGGTCCTGTGGGAGGCGAGGTCAGCGCGACGAGCGCCAGCAGGGCCGGCGACGATGCCCGGAAAGTTCGCGTCGGCACGCTTTGCCGTCGAAGCGCTGGCCCGAGAGGCTGCAGCGCATCGGCATACGCGCGCGCCGTTGTAGGATGGTGTAGGGTCCGTCCGACGTTCGGCGAGAGCTGAGCCGCGACCGCCCACGGTTCGCAATCGAGTCCAGCTCTGTTGCGCCAGCAGGTATGTAGGGGTAGAGGACCGGCGGCAGCAAGCAGGCCGCCGAACGCCGGCCGCCAGGCGCGATCAGGCCGAGGGAACCGCCAGCGCGGACGTGTCGCTCACGCCGCGAGGCCGCGGCGGCCCCACGCAAGCGACCATGCCGCGAAAACGAGCGAGTAGATGGAGGTCAGCGCCTGGAGGGCGACGGCCGGCGAGCGAGCAACTGCGTCGCGCACGCCGCCCGGGCCGCGATGCGATCGAGTGCGAGGATGGCCAGCGGCAGGAACTCCAGGTGCATCGCCTGCAAGTGGGGCGAGGCGCGTGAGCATCGTGCGCGTTGACGCTGCCAGCGACCCCGCCACGTAGTGCCGCCCAGAACTCGCCGGTCAGGCCGAGCACGAGCAGGCTGGCTGCGAGGCGTCGTCAGCACGAACCCGGCCAGCAGCACCAGGTTGCGCGGCGAGCGGCCTTTGGCAGGTCCGCCCGGGGCGAGGTATCGGCTTCCGCCAGCATCCCCTGGACGATGAGCGGCTCGGAGTACGAAAGGTCAGACGCGCGGGGTGGAAGATCGGCGCGTCGAACAGCCGCCCGGGGTGGCCGGGGAGCGTGTGGGCCACCCACGCGATCGCCCACGTGTTCAGGTTTGGCGTCGGCCGGAGTCGAGACGGGAGTAGTAGCCGGGGGAGAGCGCGAGCGGCCACGTGTGGAGACACCGCCAGCAGCACAAAAGCCGCCAGCAGCGTCAGGCGCGGAGCGCGCTGGAGGATGGTGCGGGCCAGCGGCTCCAACCCTGCCAGAGAAGCCGTCGCTTCGGTTGGCCGAACGTTAAAAAGTTCGGCCCTTACGTCTGCTGGCTAGAATCCAGATGGCCGAACTAAAGTTCGGCCCTACGTCTGCTGGCTAGAACGTTCAGATGCATATCGGAACGGGGCCTGGCCCCCTACGGCTTCTTGCCGTGTTCGGCCCTACGTCTGCTACGCGTCTGCTGGCTAGAACCGGACGAGCCCTGCGAAGTTTACAGGCCCTTCAGCTTCAGCGAGCCGTTGTCATGCTTGGCGAGGTAGCTCGCGTCGAGCGTGCGGTAGCCGCCCTTGATGCCGAAGTTCTGCGTGAAGTTGTAGGTGCCGTAGATGTCCAGGTCGAAGAAGTCGCCCTTGTAGTCGTTGATCTCCGGCGGCTTGAACCCCGTGACTCGCCAGTGACCGCGAAGTGCTTGACGGGATAGAAGCGGAACGCGCCGCCGATGGCCGGAATCGGCCCGCGCGCACGCGTGAACTCGTCGTCCACGGGCGAGGCCAGCTCGAAGCTCGCGTCGGTCTGCCGCGCCTCGACGATGAAGCCGGCGTAGCCGCGGTCCGGTGTACATGAAGTCGTGCTCGTAGCCGAAGCGCCACGTGTTCCACTTGAACTGGGTCTGGACGGGCGAGGCCCACGGTGTAGGAGATGCCGTTGAAGATGATCGTCCGCCCCAGGATCGCAGTCGCCCTCGTACGTCTGACCGGCGTGTAGGCGATGCGGAACTTGTGCTTCTTGCCGGGCCGCAGGACGAAGCGGAACTCGCGGATCGTCTTGTCGACGTAGCCGAGGTCCGACTTGACGTCGATCTCGCTCCCGACGATGCCGAGCGACTCGCTGGATACGGTGGCCTCGAGATCGGGATTGAAGCAAGTTCAGCTCCGCCTCGACGTGATACTTCTCGCCGATGGCGGGGTCCTCCATCGAGGGCCGCCCGTACTGCGCACGGGCTGGCGCGGCGGCGGCCAGCAGGACCAGCAGCGCCCCGGCGGCCACCTGCCCGGCGCGAGGGAGATACACACTACGCATGTTCATCTTCTCGGCCCCGGACTGACCGAACATTAGGGTCCGTGCTCCTTGCGGGTTCGCTGGGAGGAACCGCGCGTCGACGAGGAGCGCGACCACGATGCCCGGGCAAGCGGGCTAGCTCAACCCAGGGCGTTTGGGGAGGTTTTGAGAGAATAGCACACGTTATACTCGACGAAATGCCCTCCCGAGGGGCGGACTCATCGCCCACCCGGCGGCTCCTGCCGTATTCTCGCGCGTCACCGGCGCGCGCTCGCCATTCGGCGCCGGCTGCAAGTCCTGGCGACCACCGCGATTCAGCTCTCGTCGCCCTGGGTGCTGCGTACGCCGTCGACGATCCGTACTCGGCGTCACGCGCGGGAAGCTGGCCTACTACGCGTCCTGCTGTTCCTGATTTCGGCCGCCGGCGGCGTCTTCCGCTTCGCTGATGCGGCGCGTGATCATCGGCGTCTCGCGCGAGATCGGATACGACCTCCGCAACGACTTCTTCGCGCACCTGGAGACGCATGCCGCTCGGGTATTTCCAGCGCAGCGGCGCACCGGCGACCTGATGTCGCGCGCCACCAACGACCTCAACGCGGTCCGCATGATGATCGGGCCCGTCGGTGATGTACCACGCCAGCACGCTGCTGACGTTCGTCGTCGGCGATCATGCTGATGCTGTCGATCGACGCGCGGCTGACGCTGATCGCGCTGCATTCCGCTGCCGCTGGTGTCGATCTTCGGTGAAGTAGTTCGGCAGCGCCATCCACCAGCGCTTCGAGCAGCATCCAGGCAGCAGCTGCCGAGATCGAGCGCCGTCGGCGCAGGAGAGCGCTGTCGGGCGTGCGGGTGGTGCGCGCCTACGGCCAGGAAGCGGCGCGAGCTCGAGCGGTTCCAGCGTCGCCAACGACGAGTACGTCTCGCCGCAACCGCGGGCTGATCCGCCTGCAGGGCGTGTTCTATCCGAGCATGACGTTGTTTCTCGGCCTCGGCGCGCTGCTCGTCGTGTTGTGGCTAGGGCAGCCGCGACGTGCATTCGGGGCCGCATCACGCTCGGCGCAGCTCGTGGCCGTTCAACGCGTACCTGGTGATGCTCAGCTGGCCGATGATCGCGTTCGGCTGGGTCACGAACATGCTGCAGCGCGGGTATGGCGTCGTGGAAGCGCATGCTCGAGAGTTCTGGACGCGCCGCCGGCGAATCGCCGATCCGGACCGAAGCGGACCGGTGTCGCTGGACCCGGCGCATCCGGTCGACCGGACCGGATTCGATGATGCGCGGCCTCTCGTTATACGTACGACGCGCAACCGGTTGCTGCAGAACATCGATGTCACCGCATCGAAGCCCGGGCAGACGGTCGGCCATCGTCGGCCCGACCGGCATCGGGCAAGTCGACGCTGATTGCAGTCTGCTGGCCGCGGCTGCATCGACCCGCCGCCCGGCACGGTGTTCATCGACGGCGTCGGACGTCCGCGACATCCGCGTTGTCGACGCCTGCGCGGCGCCATCGTGCTCGTCGCGTCGCAGGAGCCGTTCCTGTTCTCGGACACGATCGCCGACAACATCGCGTTCGGACGTGCGACGCAGCAGGACGGGAGGATCGCGAGTAATCAGCGTGCCGCCGGAGAGGCAGCGCAGTGCGGCGTGGACCCCCGGCGCGTCGAGAACGGCGCGTGAGCGGCGACGCCGATGCGCGACGTGGCGCGGCTCGACTAAGGACGCTCGCCGACTTTCCCGAAGGGCTCGACACGCTGGTGGGCGAGCGCGGCATCACGCTGTCGGGCGGCCAGAAGCAGCGCACCGCGCTGGCGCGTGCGCTGGTCATCGATCCGCGCGTGCTGATCCTGGACGATGCGCCTGTCGGCCGTGGACACGTACACGGAGGAGGAGATCCTGGCGCGGCTGCGGGCGTCGTCCGGCAGCCGCGACGTGCCATCATCAGTGGCGCACCGCGATCTCGACGGTCGCGCGACGCGCGAATCACATCCTCGTCCTCGAACGCGAGGCCGCGATCGCCGAGCGCGGGCACCCACGACGAGTCTGGCGCTCGACGGGCAGGCGCGGAGCTGCACGTAAGCACGCTTGAGAAGAGCTTAGCTTCGGACGACACGGAAGAGCCGGTGCCAGCTCGAAGACGTGGGCCGACCCGGCCGAATGCGAGGACGCTGATGGAACCGAGCTAGCTCGGCCCTGATCTAGTCCGAGCTACCCATGCAGCGACGATGACGTCCATCGGCAAAGGCCTACGACAGCCGGCTGATGAAGCGGCTGCTGGCATGCACCTGCGCCGTTACGCTGGCCGGAGCCTCATTGCCGCTGGTGCGCGTCGCATCATCCCGGCATCGGTCACTCCAGCTCGTGCGCCGCCATATCTGACGACGCGTCTGCGATCGATCGACTGCCAGTACGCGCACCGAGCATGCTCGTCGGGGCTCGATCGCATCGCGTGCGCTGTATTCTCGTCATGCTGCGTGGCGAGCTTCGGGCTCGAGTATCTGCGGACGTGGACGATGCAGCTGACCGGGCAGCGGATCATGTTCGACCTGCGGATGGAGATCTATCGGCCACCTGCAGCGGCTCGATCTGCAGTTACTACGACCGCAATCCGGTCGGCCGGCTGATGACGCGCGTGACGACCGACGTGGACGTCCTCAACGACCTGTTCACGTCGGGCGTCGTCACGATCTTCGGCGACGTGTTCACGCTGGCCGGCATCATGGTCGTGATGCTGTCGGATGAACTGGCGGCTGGCGCTGGTGACCTTCGCGGTGCTGCCGCTCATCGTCGCTCGTCACGCAGTGGTTCCGGCGCAACGTGCGCGAGTCGTACCGCGTCGTGCGCGGCTGGATCGCGCGCATCAACGCGTTCCTGCAGGAGAACATCACGGGCATGTCGACGGTGCAGCTGTTCCGCCGCGAGGCGCGTGAACTTCGAGCGGTTCGACGACATCGACCGCGACGCACCGCGACGCCAACATCGACTCGATCTTCTACTACGCCGTGTTCTACCCGGCGATCGAGCTGATCGGTGCGCTGGCGGCGGCGCTGATCATCTGGTTCGGCGGGCGGCTGGACGTGCTGTCGGGGCACGCTTGACGTTCGGCGTCGCTCGTCGCGTTCCTGCAGTACTCCAGCGCGGTTCTTCCGGCCGATCAGCGACATGTCGGAGAAGTTCAACGTGCTGCAGGCGGCGATGGCCTCCTCGGAGCGGATCTTCACGCTGCTCGACGACGCCGGTGGCTGTCACGCCTCACCGCAGCGCCGGTCGTTCGCTGCCGCGCCGGCGCGCGGGCACATCGTGTTCGACCACGTCTGGTTCGCCTACACACAGGCGCGAGCGACTGGGTGCTGCAAGGACGTCGTCGTTCGAGGTGCAGGCCCGGGCCAGCGCGTCGGGCATCGTCGGCGCAACCGGCTCGGGCAAGACGACGCTCATCAACCTGCTGCTGCGGTTCTACGACGTGCAGCAGCGGACGCATCACCGTCGACGGCGTCGACATCCGCAGCTCGGATCTGGCGACGGTCCGCGCAGCTGTTCGCGCCTGGTGCTGCAGGACGTGCACCTCTTCTCCGGCACGATCGCCGACAACATCCGGCTCGGCGACGCGACATCGATCGACGACGCGGTGCGGACGCGCGGCCGCGCCGTGCGTGCGCGGCCGCCGCTTCATCGAGCGGCTGCCGGCGCGGCTACGACGGCGCCGGTGGCCGAGCGCGGCGCGCACGCTGTCGGTCGGGCAGAAGCAGCTGCTGTCGTTCGCGCGCGCCCTGGCGTTCGATCCGCGCGTGCTGATCCTCGACGAGGCGACGTCGAGCGTGGACACCGAGACCGAGCTGCTCATCCGCGACGCGCTCGGCGTGCTGATGGCACGGCCGCACGACGATCGCCATCGCGCACCGGCTGTCGACGATCCAGGACATGGACACGATCCTGGTGCTGCACAAGGGCGTCGCTGCGCGAGTCCGGCACGCACCAGCAGCTGCTCGCCCAGCGCGGCGATCTACCTCCGGCTGTACCAGCTGCAGTTCAGATTCCGTCCGAAAGCGCCTGAGACGCTTGCCTGCACCAGTGGAGCAGAACTTTAAGTTCTGCCTCTTCAGCGCGGAGCGTCGGTCCCTAAGTGAAGCCATATGCGTCCTGCGTCCATCAGGCTGGACCCATAAAGTCCCCATGACCCATGGCCCCATGGCACCCATGGACCCTATCGCAGAACAGCGGCCCAACCCCGACGTAGAAGCGCGCGTGGCTGCTGTTGAAGCTGCCCCGAAGAAAATCGGACCCAGCAGCGACTCGAGAATCGCCTCCGACAGTGACGTTGTTCCGCCAGTCCTTCTCGTGCCACTTGTCCCACGCGCGAGCCGGTCTCCAGCCAGGAGCCGACGTAGATGTTGCCGCCGATGACGTCGGGCATGCGCCCGACCTGCTTGAGATAGCCGGATGTTCAGGTTGACGTAGTTCGACCCGCGATCTGGTCGGCGTTGAACGCGCGCCCAGGCGGAGCAGTCCCCAACCGGAAGCTGTTCATCACCGTCGTCTCGCCGAACGAGGTCCCAGCGCCGCCGCCGACGAAGAAGCGATCTCCGCCGCGGGCGCGGTGGAACCAGCTGCCGACCACCTCGCCCTGCGTGAAGCGTTCGGGGCTGGGCAGCACCGGCTGTTCGGGGTCCTCCGACGACGACATCGGGCGTGTCGTCGAAGTGGCGGAGAAGGCCGCGCATGAACAGACCGCGTGACGGCACGATGGGGCTGGTCTGACCGTCGAAGTGTGACCATGCAGGCGCGAGGCCTTCTCGCCGCCTTCCCCCTCAGGCAGGCACCGGGTTGCCTATGTGCTCGGCGCACCTGGACCGTGGCCACGTCGTGCACCCGCCCGAATCTCGAGCCGCTCGGTTCGTCATGTAATACCCACGTCGCCGCCAATCCCCGAGCGCTTCACGCGCACTCGGCGACGAAGTCGTCGTCGATGTAGCATTCCGGCCCGGTGCGCTCGAAATAGGCCCGCGGCGCTGGCAGAAGAAGCCCTCGCTTCTCCGGCGGGCCTGAACAACTCGACGGCGGCGACCTGCCGCGTGCCGACGCCGAGGTCGGCCCGCAGCTCAGAGCCCGGGCCCACCACGTCGTGCGTGGTGATGCGCCCTCCAAGGCTCACCGCGAAGCTGGAGGAATCGCGGTTGCTCAGCTCGAGGCCCAGTGGCGAGGAACGGCGGACCGTAGCTCTTGGGACGGACGCCGATCAGCGCTCCCGTCTTGCCGTCCTTCTCGGTGCCGGTATACGTCAGGAACTCGAAGCGGTCGCTGCCCGTCGCGGTCAGGATGTCCGTGCGCATCGTCTCGGGATCCAGCGTGGCGCCGACCTGATTCTGGAAGGCGCGGGCGATGGTCGCCTCGACGCGGGGCGAGAGCGGCGGCGGCAGCCCGACGAGATCGACGAACTGCACCATCGGCGCCGAGGTTCGCCGCCTCGGCGGCGCGGGCCGCCTGGAATCGCTCGTACTCCTCCGGGCCGAGGGCGAGCGGCGTCAGCTTGTCGGCCATCGCCTCGGCTGCGCGGCGTAGCCGCGCTGCCGCCAGGTCGTCGCTGCGCCGCCAGTCGGTGGACTCGAGCCCTTTCAGGTCGGGGTCGAGTGATCACGTCCGCCGACTTCGAGCGCCTCCGCGTCCCGGTGGCCATCATCGTATCGATCGTGCGACCCAGGAGCGCGAACAGCGACTCGGCTTCCTTCGTCGTTGACGGCATCGGCCCCGACGTTGACCGCGATCCGACGTGCCCGGCGCCCATGTCTCGCGCGACATCCGCGGGAATGTTGTTGAGGCGTGCCGCCGTCCACCAGCAGCCACTCGTCGTAGTTGACCGGCGTGAACACGCCGGGAATCGCCATCGTGGCGCGCATCGCCCGCGCGAGCGAGCCCTTGCTCAGCACGATCGCATCGCCCTTGCGGAGGTCGGTGGCGACGCAGCGGAACGGCGTGGGAAGGTCGTCGAAGCTTTTCAGATCCCAGTACGGCAGCGGCGATGCTGATCGAGCAGCAGCGAAACCCTGCTGTCCGGGATTGAGGCCGCCGGGCAGCTGGAATCCGCCGCTTCAGTCCGAACTCGAGCTGCGACGGATACGCACGCTTGTCCTGCTTGCGGCGGAACGTCTTGTACTTGAACGGCGAGTCGGCGACGAACATCGCGTCCCAGTCGGTCGTGCGCATCAACTGCGCGATCTCGTCCGGCGTCATGACCCGACGCGTACGCGCCGGCGATCAGCCCGCCCATGCTGGTGCTCGCTGATGACATCGATCGGAATGCGGTGTTCCTCGAACCAGCGCAGGACGCCGATGTGCGCCAGCCCCCGGCGGCGCCGCCGCCGAGCGCGAGGCCGATCCGCGGCCTGGCGACCGTGACTGTCGTCTGCGGCTGAGCTTGCTGAGCCGCGAGCGTGCTGACACCCCCAGCGCCCACGCCACGAGCGCGACGAGACACAGGGAGACGAGACCTGGACGGACTGAACCATTCACGGCCTCCGGCCTATAAAATACGCGCAATACGCGACGAGGTGTCCATGACGATCAACGAGTTCATCAAACCCTATCGTATCGATCACGGCCGCAAGTTCCGGATGAAGGACATCAGTCCGAAAGACACACGGCATCAAGTCGAAGGATCGCGCACAGGAGCTGCTCCGGAAGGGAGTCGAGCGGCTCAACGCCCTTGCAGGACAAGCTCTACGCGCAGGACCGCTGGTCCGTGCTGCTGGTCTTCCAGGCGATGGACGCGGCCGGCAAGGACGGCGCGATCAAGCACGTCATGTCGGGCGTCAACCCGCAGGGCTGCCAGGTGTTCTCGTTCAAGCAGCCCTCGGCCGAGGAGCTCGACCACGACTTCCTGTGGCGCTACGCACCGATGTCCTGCCCGAGCGCGGGCCGCATCGGCATCTTCAACCGCTCGTACTACGAGGAGGTCCTCGTGGTGCGCGTGCACCCCGAGATCCTCGATGCGCAGAAGCTGCCGGCCTCGGTCGTGCATCCAAGGACATCTGGAAGGAGGCGCGTTACGAAGACATCAACTGCTACGAGCGGCACTCTCACGAAACGGCGTGGCCATCCGCAAGTTCTTTCTCCACGTCTCGAAGGAGGAGCAGCGACAGCGGTTCCTGAGTCGGCTCGCACGTCGCCGGACAAGAACTGGAAGTTCTCGCTCGCCGACACCGAGGAGCGCAATCGCTGGGACGACTACCAGACCGCTTACGAAGAAGCCATTCCAGCGACACCGCCACCCCGCACGCGCCGTGGTTCGTCGTCCCCGCCGATCACAAGTGGTTCACCCGGCTGGTCGTTGCAGGGCGCGGCGATCGACGCGCGAGGCCTTCGAGCTGGCCTCATCCCAAGGTGGACGCCAACTAAGCGCGCAGAGCTGAAGCTGGTCGTCGAGCTCGAGCCCGAGGTCGGAGCGCAGGGGCAAGCAGGCAAGAAGGCGCCAGGGAGGCCAAGCAGGGCAAGCGGGGCAAGCGAGGGCAAGAAGGGCAAGAAGGGCAAGCAGGGCAAGGGAAGCGGGGCAATGCGGCAGTCGATGGTGGCGGCACGCTCGGGGAGACGGCGCCTGGCGCAGCGAGACTCGCGAACCGCCCATCGCGCAGTCGGGACCGAGGGCCGCGGCGCCACGACCGGACGGTTCAGCTAGCTGGGCATCTCACAGACGCGCTCTACGGTGTTGAGGCGGGAGCAGGTGGCGTCCTCGAGCTGCCGCCTCGCGGCGCGCTTGAACAGCGTATCCACCAGGCCTCGGCGAGCTGTGCGCGGGGCTCCAGCCGAGGCGAAGCACGGTAATCCGGATGGCGGTGCGGTCCGAGCGCAGCGCCTCGTGGCAGCTCCACTATGAGATCGAGATGCCGGCCCTGCACGCGCGGGCCGGTGTCCATCACCGTGTAGACGCCGTCGTAGCGCGTACCCGGCGCGTCCACCCGGACGACGGACCCCACCGGCAGCAGATCGAGTCCGCGGCAGCAATCCCGGATCGGACTTCCACCCTGAGGCCGTCGTGCTGCCCTTGCAGTAGGCCGTCGCCGAGAACAGCAGGCGCGAAGCCCGGCATCGGGGGACAGGGTGTCGCGCGTGGCCCGCTGTGCCGCGAAGCGCAGAGTCGAGGATGCGTGACCTCGCACAGCCACACGAACCCGATGGCGACGACCAGCGTCGCCAGGAGTTTGCGCCAGAGGGAGTTGGCCAGCATCAGGACACGAAGTGTTCGTAGCCGCCCGTTACCGCTTCCCGCCGCCCGTCAGGGTGGATGATAGCCACACCCGGGGTCCGCGTCACTACGCCGATGCGGGTGAGCTTCAGCCCCGTCAACCAGCCGTTCCGACGGCCTCAGCGGGCCCTTTCGCTTCGCCGGCGCCGTGAACAGCAGCTCGTAGTCGTCGCCGCCGGCGAGCGCCTCACGCACCGGATCGCGGCCCGCGGCCGCACGGTCTCGACGGTGTCGGGATGCATGGGCAGCGCCGCCGCGTCGATCTCCACGCCCAGGCCCGACGCGCGCGCGATGTGCGTCAGCCCATCCGCAAGGCCGTCGCTCAGATCGATCGCCGACGTCGCCGCTTTGATGCCGCGCGAGCAGGTGGCCCAGACGCAAACGTGGCTCAGGGCTGCAGGTAGCGTGCCACCGGGTGGAGGTCGCGGATGCGCGTCCATCCCCTCCCACGAATGCGAAGGTTTGCGAGGCCGGCCCTGGCGTCGCCGAGCGTGCCCGCTGACGAAGACGTAATCGCCCGGTCGCGCGTCCGGCGCGTGCAGCAGCCGGCGCCGATGCGCGTGGCCGACCGCCGTGACGTCCACCACGAGGGTCCGGCAATGCTCGTGACGTTGCCGCCGACGATGCGCGTGCGCGTGCGGGTGGCGAGCGCGAGCAGGCCGTCAACAGCGCGCGTCGAGATCGTCGGTGGGGAAGTCGGAAGGAAGCGCGAGCGACAGCGTCGCCAGGCGCGGCGTCGCGCCCATCGCGGCGAGGTCGCTCAGGGTTGACGGCGAGCGCGCGGTGGCCGATCGCCGTCGGGCGGCACGAAGCGCGCGATCGACGTGGACGCCGTCCACCACCGCGTCGGTGGTGATGACCTCGACGACGGTTCCGCGCGCGGCTCGTACGACCGCCGCATCGTCGCCGGCGTCGACGAGCAGCCAGTCGGGCGACGGCCGAGGCGCGAGCGGATCCGCTCGATGATGGCGTTCACCCAGGCTCGCGACGTCGGCTGCCGAGCCGAGTCGCCGGACCCGGCCCTGACGCTCGACCACTATTTGGCATAGTCGACGGCCCGGGTCTCCCGAATCACCGTCACCTTGATCTGGCCGGGATATTCGAGCTCGTTCTCGATGCGGCGCGCGATGTCCTTCGACAGCCAGACCGCCTCCTCGTCCGAGATCGCTCTCGCTTTCGACCATGATGCGGATCTCGCGGCCGGCCTGCAGCGCGAAGGCCTTCGACACGCCCTTGAACGAGTCGGCGATGCTCCTCGAGCTTCTCGAGCCGCTTCACGTAGGACTCGAGGATGTCGCGCCGCGCGCCGGGGCGCGCGGCCGAGATGCGCGTCGGCCGCCTGCACGATCATCGCTCCGAGCGACGGCCAGTCGATGTCCATGTGATGCGCGGCCATCGCCAGCAGCACCGGCTCGATCTCGCCGTGCTTGCGCAGGAAGTCGATGCCGAGCTCGCAGGTGGCGTGCCCTGCAGCTCGCGATCGATCGCCTTGCCGATGTCGTGCAGGAACGCCGCGCGCACGGCGACGTGCGCGTTGAGCCCGAGCTCCGTCGCCATGATGCCGGCGAGGAACGCGACTTCCTTCGAGTGGTTCAGCACGTTCTGGCCGTAGCTGGTGCGGTAACTGCAGGCGCCCCATCAGCCGCAGGATCTCCGGATGGAGGTCGTGCAGGCCCGAGCTCGAAGGCGGCGGCCTCGCCGTCCTTGCGGACGCGACTCTTCCATCTCCGCCTTCACCTTCTCGACGACCTCTTCGATGCGCGCCGGGATGGATGCGGCCGTCGGCGATCAGGCGCTCGATCGCCTGCCGCGCGACCTCGCGGCGGTACGGGTCGAAGCCGGAGAGGATGATCGCGCCCGGCGTGTCGTCGACGATGAGGTCGACGCCGGTGGCCGCTCGAGCGCGCGGATGTTGCGGCCCTCGCGGCCGATGATCCGGCCCTTCAGGTCGTCGCTGGGCAGGTCGACGACCGGAGACCGTGGTCTCGATCGTGTGTTCGGCGGCGCTGCGCTGGATGGTCTGCGTGATGATGGCGCGCGCGCGCTCGGCGGCCTGCTCGCGCGCTTCGGTCTCGAGCCGCTTGACCAGCCCGGCGGCGTCGCGCGCGCGTCGGCCTCGATCTGCTTCAGCAGCAGCTCGCGCGCTTCGTCGGCGCGTCAGGCCCGCCACGCGCTCGAGCTCGCTGCCGCAGCTCGCGGCGAGCCGCCTCGGATCCGCGCGGTTGCGGCGGTCACGCGCCTCTCGCGCGCGGCCAGTCGTCGCTCTGCGCCGCGACGAGACCCTTGTCCCGCGCGGTCGAGCGGCCGCTGCTGCTCGGTGGGCGCCGCTTCGCGCTGCGGCGAGCAGCTGCTCCATGCCGGCGATCTGCTGGCGCTGATCGCGGACGAACTGCTCGGACTCCGAGCGCGCAGCTCGTGGGCGCGTCTCCGCGCGCCTCGAGCATCGCTTCCTTGCGGCGCGTGTCGGCGTCGCGCTCGGCGTCGCGCAGGATCCGGGAGGCCTGTTCCTCGGCGCGGCCCACGGTCTCGGCCGCGATGCGCTTCCGGTTCGCGACCCAGTAGCGCGAACGACTGCGGCGGCGCCGGCGAAGGCGACGAGGAAGTCGAGGATGCACGCTGAGCGACTTGGGTGGACACGGTGTGGCGGCGGGCTTCAGCCCCGCGAGCCGGAGGAATTGGCCCCGCAGCGCCGTGTGGGGAGGTCGTTGAACCTGCGTAAGCAGGTGGAACCGCTGTGTGAAAACCGCCCGTCAGGCTTCCTCGCAGCGGAGGCATGCACACGGGCGGCGTCGCGATTCACTTGGTGTAAGCGTTGGCTCAAGCGAACCTCCTGAGCCATCACGCGAACCGCAGGGCCGGGCCCATTGTATCAGCGGAGGCGCGGATCGGAGGCAAGCGCCTGATCGAGCAGGCGTTCGAGCTCCCCGGCCCGGCTGCTCAGGACGGCGCTCCGATCTTCGCGTTCCACCCCGGTGCCGGAAAACCTCGTCGGCCAGGTTCAGGGCGGCCAGACGGCCACGCGCAGGAAGTCGGTGGTGTCGTTGGCCTCCGACGCGAGGCGCATCTTCTCGTCCACGTAGGCGGCCAGTTCCGCCACGTAGGCGGGATCCAGGGTGCTCCGCACGGGGCACGCGCAGCCCCTGGATGACCACCGGGACGACGCGTTCGGAGCCGTCAGACACGGGCGTGATGATCCACGGCCAGAGCGCTAGAGCGCGATCCCTTCGAGCTGCTCGAGCATGGTGGCCACACGCGCGCGCACCTGATCGCGCTCTTCGCGGAGCGACAGGATCTCGCCCGAGGCGTGCTGCGCGTCGGAGAGCCGTGTGTGCGCGGCTTCCAGCTCGCGCGACAGCCGCGCGCGTTGTCGTCGGCCAGCCTCGCGGCGTCGCCCTGAGGCGATCGATCATCGCGATGAGCAGCTTCACCTTCTCTTCGAGCCGATCGATCGGCTCGACGTCGACCATGCGGCCGGTTTTCACCATGCGAAGACTCCGAACTGGTGACGTGAGGGCGAACTGAGTGCGCACGGTCGCGGAGTGCGCACGTGCATTGCCCTTGAATACTGCGTCGTTACTGCGCCGTGCTGCTTTCGCCAGCGCGCCACAACCACTTCCGACATCGCGGCGTCCACCTCCGCATCGGTCAGTGTGCGATCGGGCGCCAGGAACGTCAACCGGGCATGACAGGCTCACCTGTCCATCCGGAATGCCCTTGCCCTGGTAGCGATCGAACTCGGCGACGCGCGCGAGCGTTGGCGGCGCTACGGATCGAATCGTGCCACGAAGCTGGCTCGCGGGCGCAAGGTGCTCGGCGACCAGAATCGACAGGTCGCGGACGATCGAGGGGGAAGCGCGGTAACGGCCGTGTGGCGCGAATGTCGAGCAGCGTGACCAGATCGGCGACGACGTCGAGATCGAGCTCGGCGACGTAGACCTCGTCCTGCACGGGGATGTCGCGCGCGGTGGCGAGCGCCGGCAGCAACTGGCCGACGAGGCCGAACTCGCGCGGCGCGCCATCCGGCGCAGCGGGCCGTGAGGAGCGCCGTGCGGCCCGGCACCAGGTGCGCGCGCGTTGCCGCCGCCGCCGAGAGCTCGAGGCCGAGCGCCGCGCCAATCGTTTCGGCGACGCCCTTGAGGTCGAACAGGTCCGCCTGACGCGTCGGTGCGCTCCAGTGCTCGGGGCCGCCTTCGCGCCGAGCCAGCCGAGCGCCAGCGCGCGATGCTCGCCCGCGCTCGAGAGGAAGCGCGTGCCCAGCTCGAACAGCCGGACGTCGCGGCGTCCGTGACGCCGGTTGTGGCTGAGCGAATCGACGAGACCCGGCAGCAGCGACGGCCTGCAGCACCGCGAAGGTCTCCGACAGCGGGTTGGCGATCGGCACCAGCTCGGTCGCCGGCGCAAACTCCTGCGCCGCCTTCTCGGCGATGAACGAGAACGTGACGCACCTCGTCGAAGCCGGCGGCCGCGGCCAGGCGGCGGACGGCGCGGTCCACTTCCAGCCGCCGCTCCGGCTTGGCCGGCACGGTCGTCAGCGCCGGGAACGTCGTCGGCAGACGGTCGTAGCCGAAGTGGCGGGCGACCTCTTCGATCAGGTCCACATCGCGCGCCACGTCAGTTCCGCCACGACGGCACGGACACCACCCAGCGGGAGTCGTCGTGCTCGCCGATGAGGAAGCCGAGGCCCGTCAGGATCCGGCGGATCTCCGTGACCGGCACCGCCGCGCCGAGCACCTGGGCGACCCGCGCCAGCTCCAGCCGTACCAGACGCGGGGCTCGCACGTCGCGGCTGGCATCGATCCAACCGCGGCGGACGGTCCCTGCGCCGATCTGCTCGAGCAGGGCGCACGCGCGCGCCAGCCCCTCGGGCGGCGCCGCGAAATCCGCACCGCGCTCGAAGCGCATGCGACGCTTCCGTCGACAGCCCGAGAGTCTTGCTGGTCCGCCGCACGGAGGTCGGCAGGAACCACGCGCTCTCGATGGCGATGGTCCTGGTCGCCGAGGACACTTCGCTGTCGGCACCGCCCATGACGCCCGCCAGCGCCTGCGCGCGCGCTTCGTCGGCGATCACGAGCATCTCGGCGTCGAGCTTCCGCTGCTGGCCGTCGAGCGTCTTCAGCGCTTCGCCGTTCCGTGCCAGCCGCACGCGCAGGTGCCGGCCCGCGAGCCGGTCCAGGTCGAACGCGTGCATCGGGTGCCCCAGCTCGAGGAGCACGTAGTTGGTGACGTCGACGATGTTGTTGATGGAGCGGATGCCGGCCGCGGTGAGCCGCTCGGCGAGCCAGGACGGCGACGGGCCGATGCGGACGTCAGCGACGGCGGCGCAGTAGCGCGGGCATCGCACGGCGTCCTCGATCGTGACGCGCAGGGCCTCGATCGAGTCGGGCGATACCGGGCCCAGGTCCGCATGCGCGGGCACGCGGCGCGCCGAGTCGTAGCGCGTCGCGACCTCGCGCGCCAGCCCGGTCAGGCTCAGGCAGTCGGGCCGGTTCGCCGTGATTTCGAAATCGATGACGGCGTCGTCGGCCGAAGCCACCTCGAAGCCCGCCATGTGCAGGTCGCGTGCGAGCTGGGCGGCGCTCACCGGCACGTCCACCAGCTCGCGCAGCCACGAGACGAGGACCTTCACAGCGGGAACTGCTCCAGGAAGCGCAGATCGTTTTCGTAGAACAGGCGGATGTCCTCCACGCCGTGCATCAGCAGCGCGAGCCGCTCGATGCCGACGCCGAAGGCGAAGCCCGTGATCTGTCGGCGTCGTAGCCTGACCGCCTCGAACACGGCCGGGTGCACCATGCCGCAGCCGAGGATCTCGATGAACCCCGTGCGCTTGCACATGGCGCAGCCCGATCCCTTGCACTGCTGGCAGCCGATGAACACGTCGGCGCTCGGCTCGGTGTAAGGGAAGAAGCTGGGGCGGAAGACCACGGGCGTCTCCGGCGTGAAGAGCTCGCGCAGGAACCCGATCAGCGTCCCCTTCAGGTCGCCCATCGTCACGCCCTCGCCGACCACGAGGCCTTCGACCTGCTGGAACATCGGCGTGTGCGTGAGGTCCAGGTTGTCGCGGCGGTAGACGCGGCCCGGCGCGATGATGCGCACGGGCGGCTTGTGCGACTCCATGTAGCGGATCTGCATCGCCGAGCGTGTGCGTGCGCAGCAGGGAGGCGGGACGTGACGTGTGTCGGCGCTTCAGCGCCGCTTGCGCGCGGCTCTGAGGGCCGCCGCCATCTGACGCGCAAACGGCTTCGCCAGGTACAGCGTGTCCTGCATGTCGCGCGCCGGGTGCTCCGGGGGCATGTTCAGCGCTTCGAAGTTGTGCCAGTCGTCTTCGGTCTCGGGGCCATCGATGATCTCTGTAGCCCTGGCGGGCGAAGATGGCCTCGATGCGCGTGCGCAACTGCGTCAGCGGATGAAGGCGGCCGAGGACGGCAGGCCGCCCCGGCAGCGTGACGTCCACGGCGCCGGCAGGCGGGCGCGACGAGGCGAGCGCGTCGCGCTTCGCGTCGATCGCGGCTTCGATCTCCTGCTTCAGTTCGTTCGCGAGGCGCCCGAGGGCAGGCCGCTCGTCCGCCGGCGCGTCGGCCACCGCCTTCATCAACCCGCCGATGGCGCCGCCCTTGCGGCCGAGATACTGGTCGCGGAGTGCCTTGAGATCCGTGTCAGCTGGCGGCTGATGCGAGCTCCGCGCGGAACTGCGCGCGGAGCGTGTTGATGAGGGACGACACGGCAGTGAGAGTGCGAAGTGTTAAGTGAGAAGTGCTAACCGGAATGGCGAGTGGGGAGTGGGCGTCATCGAGCGGTCTCACTTCTCGCTGTCACTCACCACTTCCAGCACTTCGCACTTCACAGCTTCGCCGGCTGCGTCGTCTTCACCTTCGCGACGAGCTTGCCGAACGCCGCCGAGTCCTTCACGGCGAGATCGGCCAGCTGCTTGCGGTCGAGGGCGATGCCGGCGGTCTTCAGCCCCGCGATGAACGGCGCGGTAGGTGAGCCCGTGCTCGCGGGCGGCGGCGTTGATGCGCACGACCCACAGGCGCCGGAAGTCCCGCTTCTTGTTGCGGCGGCCGACGAAGGCATACTTGAGCGCGGTATCGGCCGACTCTTTGGCGGCGCGATACAGCTTGCTCTTGTTGCCGAACATTCCCTTCGTGCGGCTCAGCAGCTTCTTGCGCTTCTGACGCCGGACGGTTCCACGCTTCACTCTCGGCATTACGTCTCCGGCTACAGACTTCAGGACTCACGGCACCACGGACTACAGACTGGACTAGCGAGACTCTCGGGCTACAGGTCTCAGGCCGTGGCTCCGGAATGCCCGTGCCCTCTGAAGCCCGCCGCCTATTTATACGGCAGCATCCGCGCGATGCGGTCCTGGTCCGGCTCCGACACCGCGTGCGATCCGCGCAGCGCGCGCTTCCGCTTCGTCGTCTTGCTGGTCAGGATGTGGCGCTTGAAAGCGGCGCCCGGGTGAACTTCCCGGTGCCCGTCTTCTTGAATCGCTTCGCTGCGCCGCGGTGCGTCTTCAGTTTCGGCATGATGACTCTTGCTCCACTCTTCCGGCGATTCGGCGGCCGGACTCGCGGTCGCGGCGGCCGGAGCCGGCGACGATCTGCGGGCCCCGTCGCCCGCCGGATTTCGCTTCGTGCCCACGCGCTGTGCCAGGATGGCGTGCATCTGGTTGCCTTCCTGGCGCGGCGCCGATTCCACGGTGACGCCACCTCGCCCAGATCGGTAATCAGCCGCTCCAGGATGCGCCGCCCGATCTCGGGTGCGCCATCTCGCGGCCGCGGAAGAAGATCGTCGCCTTGACCTTGTCGCCGTCGGCGAGGAAGCGCTCGATGTGCTTCTTCTTGAACTGGTAGTCGTGCTCGTCCACCTTCGGCCGGAACTTGATCTCCTTGACCTCGATGATCCTGCTGGTGCTTCTTCGCCTCGCGGGCGCGCTTCTGCTCCTGGTACTGGTACTTCGCCGAAGTCCATGATCCGGCAGACCGGCGGCACGGCAGTCGGGCGAGATCTCGACCAGGTCGAGCCCTTTCTGTCGCGCGATGGCCAGCGCCTGCGGCGGCGGCATGATGCCGAGCTGCTGACCGGTGTCGTCGATCACGCGGATCTCGCGCACCCGGATGCGCTCGTTGACGCGCACGCGATCGTCACGTCGCGGGCTGACCTCGGTCGAAAGCGATAAATGCCTCCTCTGACTGCCGCTCAGGCTCGATCGACCGGCGACGGATCCTTGCGCTACCGCGCCGCGAGCCGCGCACTTCCTCGCGCGTCGGCGCCGATGAAATCGTGCTACCGCCCGCGCCCCCAGATCGCCGCCCGCCCGCGTCCGCACCGGCCACCGTGCCCTCGGCGGCCTCGCGATCTCCGATCACCAGCATGTAGGGGATCTTCTGAAGCTGGGCTTCGCGGATCTTATAACCAATCTTCTCCTGCCGCTCGTCCAGCTCCACCCGCAGGCCTGGCCGCTGCCAGCGTCGCCTCGCATCGGCCGGGCGTACTCCACGTGGCGGTCGGCAATCGGCAGCGATCCGGCCTGCACCGGCGCCAGCCACAGCGGGAACGCGCCGTTGCAAGTGCTCGATCAGCAGCGCGATGAACCGCTCGAAGCTGCCGAAAATCGCCCGGTGGATCACCACCGGCCGGTGCTCGGCGTTGTCGGCGCCGATGTATTTCAGGTCGAAATCTCTGCGGCTGCTGGTAGTCGAGCTGGATCGTCGCGCACTGCCACTTCCGGCCCGAGCGCGTCGGTGATGTCGAAGTCGATCTTCGGCCCGTAGAACGCGCCGTCGCCTCTCGTTGATGTCGTAGCGCATGCCCGACCGCTCGAGCGCCGCCTTGAGCTGCGCCTCGGCGTGGTCCCACGTGGCCACCTCGCCGAGGAACTCGTCGGGCCGCGTCGACAGCTTCGGCCGAGTACGTCGAGGCCGAAGTCGCCGTAGACCCGCTGCACGAGCCGGATCAGCGCGCTCGACCTCCTCGCCGATCTGGTCCTGCGTGACGAAGCAATGCGCATCGTCCTGCGAGAACTGGCGCACGCGCGTCAGGCCCGACAGCACGCCCGGACGCTTCGTTGCGGTGCAGCGGCGTCTGCTCGTGATAGCCGGATCGGCAGGTCGCGGTAGCTGCGGCACCTCGCTGGCGTAGATCAGGAAGTGCCCGGGGCAGTTCATCGGCTTCATGCTCATCGTCTCGCCTTCCGACTCGATGAGGAACATGTTCTGGCGATAGTGCTTCCAGTGCCCCGAGCGCTCCCACAGCGCCTTGTTGAAGACGAGCGGCGTCTTCACCTCGACGTAGCCGGCCGGGGAACAGCACCTCGCGCATGTAGTTCGGCCAGCGTGTTGTAGAGCGTCGTGCCCTTCGCGAGCCAGAACGCCGCGCCCGGCGCCCACGGGTGGAACATGAAGAGGCCGAGTCTCGCGGCCGACCTTGCGGTGGTCGCGCTTCTTCGCCTCCTCGATCTGCTGCAGGTGCGCCTGCAGCTCCTTGTCGCGAGAAGAACGCCGTGCCGTAGACGCGCTGCATCGGCTGCGTTGCTGCGCGTCGCCCTTCCAGTACGCGTTCGACGTCGTCAGCAGCTTGAACGCCTTCAGCTTGCCGGACGACGGCACGTGCGGCCCGACGCAGAAGTCGACGAACGTGTCGCGGTCCTTGATCAGTGTAGCACGGAGACCTCGGACTGGCCCGCCGTCTTCTCCTCGATCAGCTGCACCTTCAGCGGCTCGCCGCGGCTCGCGAAGAACGCGCTTGGCTTCGCTCGCGCGGCCACATCTGCGCGCTCGTAGGGCAGATCGCGCCGCGGCCAGCTCCTTCATCTTCTTCTCGATCGCCTCGAGGTCCTCCGGCACGAACGGCCGCGGCGACGACGAAGTCGTAGAAGAAGCCTTCGTCGGTGGCCGGGCCGATGCCGCACTGCGTGCCGGGAAAGAGCGCCGTCACGGCCGCGGCCAGCAGGTGCGCCGTGCTGTGGCGATAGAGCATGCAGCGCTTCAGGGCTGCGGTCCGTGATGAGCCGCACCGACGCGTCGGACCGTCAGCGGGCAGGACAGGTCCACCAGCCGTGTCGTTCACCGACGCGGCGAGGGCCGCGGCGGCCAGGCGTGGCGAGATCGCGGCCGCGACATCGCGAACCGGTGCACCGGCGGCGACCTGCTGCTGCGATCCGTCTGGAAGTGTGACTGTCACCTGGCTCATCGACCGTGCGTAACTTCGCCCCGCGGATGGGGATCCTTCCATCGTCCCCGTGCTCCGCAGAGGCACTGTCCGGTTCGTCGGATCTCACTCGGGTTTCGCCGGGAGCCGATCGATGGCCGGGACCGCCCTTGATGGTAGGCACGGGCGGACTCAGACCGCCGACCTCCTGCGTGTCAGGCAGGCGCTCTAACCAACTGAGCTACGCGCCTATAGCCGTCTGGGGCGGGCACTTGGACGAACGATCAGTATAGCAACCGGCTGGAAAAGGCGTCAAACTTGGGCTTGCTTCGGGCGGTTCCGGGCACGGGCAGCGCACCTGGCGCTCAGAACTGGGCTGCCGCACATGGCACTCAGCGCTCAGCACCGGTGCGGGCGCGTTCTAGCGAACAGCCTTCTTGAGGGCAGTTCCGGCGGTGAAGCGGGCACGCGGCGCTTCGGGACCTTGATCGCGGCGCCCGTCTGGGGTTCCGCGCGGTGCGCGCCTTGCGCATGCGACGTCTTGAACGTGCCGAAACCGACGAAGGTGATCGAGTCGCCCTTCTTCAGCGCCTTGGTGATGCCGTCGATGAACGAGTCGACTGCGGCGGCTGCCGCGCGTCTTCGACAGCTCGACGTCTTTCGCGATCTTGGAAACGAGATCCTGTTTGTTCACGTGTGCCCTCCCTGACGCCGGGCGCACCCGGCGACACCAAGCCGCCCGATCGCGCACGCCGGCACGAAACCTTCGGGCGTTATACGCGACGGTCTGATCACTGTCAAGCGAGATTCGCCCGATTTTGAGCCGAATCCCGCGCGTCGCGCGCGATCTCGCGCGGCGGCCTTCACCGCGCCGGCGAGACGCTCGAGCGCCTTGTCGAGAATCGGATCGGTGTCCGGTGCCTTCTCGCCGAAGTCGACGTCGGGCTCGGCGACTTCGAGATCGGGCGTGATGCCCTTTCGTGGATCGACGTGCCGCCCGGCGCCAGGTAGCGCGTGGTGGAGAGCCAGAGTCCGCTGCCGTCGGGGAGCCTCACGAGCTCCTGCGTCGCCGCGCGTCCGATGGTGTGCTCGCCGACGACGTCGGCACGCTTGTGACCGGCGAGCGCGGCCGCGAGAACACCTCCGCGGCCTGCGCGATGTCCCGTTGGTCACGAGCAGCGTCACCGGGCAGCGTGATCGCACCGTCGCCGCTTGCGGCGGTGACGTCTACTTGGTCCGCTGCGGCTTTCGCGGCTGACGATGACGCCGTCGCCGACGAACAGGCGCGCCGGCGCGATGCCCAGCTCGGGGCCGCCGTCGCCCGTGTTGCGGAGGTCGATCACCAGGTGCGCAGCGCCATCCTTCTTCAGCGTGGCAACGGCCTGCTCGCGTCGTCAGTCGGCCGTGCGATCGGTGAAACGAGGCCGATACGCAGCAGGCCGACTCCCGGCTTCACGATCCTGCCGGTCACCTCGGGGCGCCGTGTCGGCCTCGCGCACCAGTTCCACCGTGCGCGTCTCGGCGGCGTTGCCGCGAATCACCGGTGAGCTTCACCTTCGATCCGGGCGCGCCGCGCAGCAGCCGCGCGCCGGTCCGCGCCGACATCTCACGCGTCGGCTGGTCGTCGATCAGCGCGGATGAAGTCGCCGGTCCTGAGGCCGGCCTTCGCCCGCGGGCGATCCGTCGCGCGCGGCAATCACGCCGCAGCCAGTGCTGACCGCGTCAGCTCGACGCCGATCCCGCCCTTCGGGTCCGCGGTCTTCCGCAGCACCGACGCCAGTTTCCTCGGGGGTGAGCCACGCAGAATCCGCGTCGAGGCCCTCGGCGAGGCCGCGCATCGCGCCGTGCATGATGCGGTCGGGCTCCACCGACTCGACGTAGTTGTTGAGGATGAGCGTCACCACCTCATCGAAGGTCTTCATCGGCCCGTAGCTCTCCTGCGTCCCATGGCGCGGCTGAGCACGCCGCCGACGACGACGAGCAGGATCACGGGCGTCGAGATGAGCAGGACGATGAGGCGCGAGCGAGAGTCACGGACCGCCTTCAATACCGGGGTTTCAGCCATTGTAGCGGGTCCACGGCCTTACCGTCGACGCGCATCTCGAAATACAGGGCCGGTTGGCCGGCCGGCGCGGACCCCACCAGCCCCACGCGCGCGCCCCGATCGACGTGACGCTCCCGCTGTGACGGCCACCGACGACGAGATAGCCGTAGAGCGAGTAGGCGTGCGCCCCATGGTCGAGTATGACCAGCGTGCCGAAGCCGCTGAACGGCGAGAGCAAACGCGACCGATGCCTTCATGTGGACTGGCCGGTCACGGGGCGCGCCGGCGGGCGCGGCGATCTCGATACCGCTGCGCGTGATGGCGGTGCCGAATCGCGACCCGCGCCCGGGCCGAACCGCGCCGTGACTCGTCCACGGCTGGCCACTCGAGCGCACGCCCTGGAAGGGACGAATGGGCACGGTCGCGCCGTTTGCCGGGAGGCCGAGACGGTGTCGGACGGCTTCTGCTGCGCGCTCTGCAGCTCGCTCGACGAAGCGCGCGTTCAGGTCGCGCTGGGCGTCGATCCCGATCGATCAGGGCCGTCCGCGCGCCGAGACGGCGGCCGTCACGGCCAGCGCGGCCTTCCGTGCATCGGCTTCGGCCGTGGCCGCGCGGGTCCGGCGCGTCTCCAGCTCGGCGCGGATCGCGCGAAGCGAAGGCCAGCGTGGACTGGTGCGCGCGCACGCGCTCCTATCGATCGCGGCCAGCGACGCCACGGTTCGATACGCCGCGCCCCAGCTCGCGCACGTTGTCCACGCTCAGGAGCAGGCGCACGTAGCCGCCGCCCCCGAGCTTGTAGAGTTCCACGAGGCGCCGCGAGAGGCCCGGCGTCTCATCTGCGGCGCGCTGCTCGACGGCGGTGAGATGCGTCGTCGTGTCTGCGAGGTCCTGGGTAGCCGCGGCGAGCGCCTGATCGGCATCTTTCCGGAGTTCCGCGGTGATGATCGCGCTCGAGCTCGGCCCGGCGAAGGTCGGTGAGGAGCGACTTCTCACGCGCGGCGAGCTCGTCGGCCTCGCGGCGCAGCGCGCGCAGCTCATCTGGATGCGCACCTGCTCGGTGGGAGGCGGCTGCAGGCCTGCGGCCTGGTCCGAGGCAACCAGCATCGACGCGACGATCGCTGCTGCGAGCGCAAGCGCCCAGGCACAGGACATTGCGCACAACCGTGCCATCAAAGGGCGCAATCGTCGCATCGTCAATTCGTCATTCGTCATTCGTCGTTCGTCAGCCCGTATTACCATTCAGCCGTGCGCGCGTGGCCATCGACTTCGGGGACGACGAGTGGGGCTGGCGGTGAGCGACGCCAGCCGCACGCTCGCGCGGCCGCTGGAGACGCTCACGCGACCGCACGGGTCCAGCGACGCACATGGTAGTCGCCGCGGTGCTCGATGCGGTGGAGAAACTGGAGCGTGACGCCGAACCGGTCGACACGCTCGTCGTCGGCGATGCCGCGCCGGCTCGACGGGTCGCCCAACGAGCAGACGCCGAAGGCGGAGCAGTTCGTCGCGGCGCTGCGCGCGGCGACCACGCGGACCGTGGTTGGCGCAGGACGAGCGGCTCACCAGCCATGAGGCCGACCAGCGGCTGGCGCTCCGCGAGCGCGACTGGAGGAAACGCAAGGCCCGCCTCGACGCCGCGCAGCCGCTGTCATCCTGCAGGAGTTCCTCGATACCGCCAGGCCTGGCCGATGCCTACCGACCAATGCGCCGACTGATTCTCGTCATCGTGCTGCTGGCGGCGATTGCCGCCGCCGTGGCCGGGGTCTACTACGCCCGCGTGGACGAGAAGTTCCAGGGCTATCCGGGCGTCGATCAGTCTCGTCGAGATCGCGCCGGGCACCAGGTCGCACGCGATCGGCCGCGCGCTCGTCCAGGCCGGGGTCGTCCGCGACGAGGTGGACGTTCCGGCTCGCGGTCTTCCTGACAGGCACCGAGCGCCAGCTGAAGGCGGGGGAGTATCGCTTCGCCGGAGCGATCTCGGCGAAGGACGTCGCGCGCACGCTGGCACGCGGCGACATCTACCTGCGGCCCATCACGTTCCCGGAGGGGCTGACGCTGAAGGAGATGGCGCGCATCTACGAGTCGCGCGGCCTGGGATCGGCCGACGCCTTCCTGAAAGCCGCGTCGGATCCGACGGGCATCCGCGCGCTCGATCCTGCCGCAAAGGAACCTCGAAGCAGTACTGTTTCCCGAGACGTACGACGTGCCGCGCAAGATGGACGCGGGGCAGCTGGTGGCGCAGATGATGGCGCGGTTCCTCGCAATCTTCGACGAGAAGATGCGCCTCGAAGCCGCCTCGCAGCGGCCTGTCGCCCGCGACGCCGTCACGCTTGCGTCGATCGTCGAGAAGGAGTCGGCGAGCCCGGAGGAGCGGCCGACGGTCGCGGCCGTCTACTCGAACCGCCTGCGCATCGGCATGGGCCTGCAGTGCGATCCCACCGTCATCTACGCGCTCGAGCGCGTCGGGAAGCTTACAGCGGCAACCTGACGAAGAAGGACCTCGCAGTTCGATTCGCCCTACAACACCTACCGTCACTCGGGCCTGCCGCTCCGGCCCGATCGCGGCACCTGGCCGCTCATCCCTCGAAGCTGTGCTCAGTCCTGCGCCGGTGGACTATCTCTACTTCGTCAGCCGCAACGACGGCACGCACGTCTTCGCCACGACGCTCGCGGAGCACAACAAGAACGTCAAGGAGTGGCAGGTCGATTACTTCAAGAAACGCGTAACGGCGAAATGACAAGTAGGAAGTGTGGAAACTTTCCAGCACGAAACACTGCTTGCTTCTCATTTCCCATTTCCACTTCCTATTGCCTCGGTTCCCGGCAGCGCAACGTGGTGATGTGGTCGACCATGCGCGCGATTTCTGCCGGGCCTGGCGCGAGGCCGGGCAGCAGGCGCGCCGATGCCACCTGGGTTGGCCTTGGGAGAGCTAACGTTCGCCCCAGCCCGAGCTTCTCTCTGAGGGGCTTGTCGACGTGCGCTGCGCGTGGCGGAGCTGACGGGGCGAACGGGCTGGTCCAGCTCGCGTGATGCGGACGACATCGCCGGGATTGAGCATGTGACCGGCCTGGGCCGTCGAAGGTCGCAAACACCTCGACCCGCGGAATCGGCGATCGGCATGACGTCGATCGCAGACGTGCCGGGAATGACGATGGGACGGTTGGCGAGCGTGTGCGGCGCGATCGGGGTGAGCACGATCGCGTCGACGTCGGGATGGACGATCGGCCCCGCGGCGGCGAGGTTAGTAGGCCGTTGAGCCAGTCGGGCTCGCGAGGATCACCCCGTCGCCCTTCACGCGCGTGACGAAGTCGCCATCCACGCTGATGGCCAGTTCGACGACGCGCGAGATCGCGCCGCGCGTGACGACGACGTCGTTGAGGGCAGATGACTGTCGCGCTCGACGCCGTCAGCGATCGTGCGCGCGCGCAGCAGACGCCGTTCGTGGATGTGCGCGCGGCCCTCGAGCGCCGCCTCGAGCGCGGGCAACAGTTCTTCCAGCGTGATCTCGGTGAGGAACCCGAGGCGGCCGAAGTTCACGCCGAGGATCGGAATGGCCACGCCAGCCGCGCCGACCGAGCCCGCCATGCCGAGCAGCGTTCCGTCGCCGCCGAGCACCAGCACCAGATCGACGCGCCGCGGCAGCTCCTCGCGTGAGCAGGATTCGTAGCCGGCGAGTCCGTCGAGCGTCGCCGTGTCGGTGTCCACCACGGGGACAACGCCGCGAGCCTCCAGCCATCCGCCCACCTTCACGAGATGCGGCGCTGCTGCCGCGAGCCCGCGCTTGGCGACCAGGCCAATCCGGCGCGGGGTCACGACGGCCTCCGGAAGTGCAGCAGGAACTCCTGGTTCCCGGTGGCGCCGGTGATCGGCGAAGGCGTCTCGTGCACGGGCTCAATCCTACTGCACGGCCCGCCTCCTTCACCGCGGTCATGACGCGCATGTGAACGGCCGGATCGAGCACCAGGCCGCCGGACTGCACCTCGTCCCGTCCGGCCTCGAATTGCGGCTTCACCAGGGCGACGACGTCGCCGTCCGCCGCAAGCAACAGAGGCACGACCGGCAGGATGTGCCGCAGCGAGATGAACGAGACATCGATGGTGATGACGTCGAACGGGCCCGGCAGATCCGCGGGCGTCAGGAATCGCGCGTTGACGTGCTCGCGGACGGTCACGCGCGGGTCGGTGCGCAGCCGCCAGTCGAGCTGTCCATGTCCAACGTCGAGCGCGACGACGTGGCGCGCGCCGCGCTGCAGCAGGACGTCGGTGAATCCCCCGGTCGACGCGCCGATGTCCAGTGCGGACCTGCCGTCGGCAGCAATGTTGAACGTGTCGAGCGCGTGGGCGAGCTTGATGCCGCCGCGGCTCACATACGGATGGTCCGGCGTGTCGAGAACGATGTCGGCCGTCTCGTCGACGGCGGTGCCGGCCTTCACTGCCGGCGACCCATCGACGCGCACCTGGCCGGCGAGGATCAGCGACCGCGCGCGCTCTCGACGGCGCCAGCCCGCGCGCGACGAGCAGCACATCAAGACGCTGGCGCATTGCCCGTGCTGGGTGCTGAGTGCTGGAGTGCCGCGTGCGGTGCTTCGTGCTGCGTGCTGAGTTCACGTGCTGCGTGCTTCGTGCGTCGCACTGGGCACGTGGCACCAGGCACCGCACCTGCGCACCCAGCACCCAGCACTCGGCACGGGCACGGACACCGACTGGTTCTCTCCGAGTCCCGGCGGTGCCGGCTTCAACTGCCCGCGCTCGTTGAGAATCTCGACGCGCCGCTCGGCATCCTCCAGCCGCGCGTGGCAGAAGCGCGAGAGCTCGACGCCGCGCTCGTAGAGCGCCAGCGACGCCTCGAGCGTCAGGTCGCCGGCTTCGAGCTTCTTCACGATCTCTTCGAGCTCGGCGAGCGCGGCCTCGAAATCCTTGACGGTGGTTTCCATCATCGCTTTCCGAACGGCCGAACTGAAGTTCGGCCCTACGCATCGTTGTCGTCATCGCTCGTCAATCCGCATTCGTCATTCGTCATTCCGTCATTCGTTCCGCTCTACCCGACAGGCAATCTCGCCCTCGCCAAGCGTCACCTGCACGGCATCGCCTCGGCGCGACATCCTCGGCGCGCCGGATGATGCGCGTGCGCGAGCCATCCCAGCAGACCGCGTAACCGCGCCCCAGGACCGCCAGCGGGCTGAGCGGAGTTGAGCTGGCCCGCCAGGCGTGCCGAAGCGTGCGGTCAGCCGAGCCCGACCTGCACGCGCTCCGCCGGCCAGCCGCGCGTCGATGGTCTTCAGCCGGCCGCGCGTCTCGGCGAGCCGGGCGCGCGGATCGTAGCGCGCGAGCTGGCGCGTCAGCGCGCCGACCCGGCGATCGCCGCGCGCGACGCAGTCGCTCATCGCGTGCCGCAGCGATTGCGCGAGCTCCGAGATGTGACGGCCACGCATGGCCAGCGTCGCCGGCACGCGCGCCAGGCCGCGCCGGCTCTGAGCGCGTGAACCCGCCCTCGCGCGCCGAGCAGGCGGCTCCTGAGCGCAGAGGTCAGCCGCTCGAGGTGCCGATCGATCCGGCGGATGAACTCGTCCTTCCGGGTGACCACCATCTCGGCGGCCGCCGATGGCGTCGGCGCGCGATGGTCCGCGACGAAATCGGCGATCGTCGTGTCGGTCTCGTGGCCGACGGCGGAGATGACCGGCACGGGCGAGGCCGCGATCGCGCGGGCGACCTGTTCCTCGTTGAACGCCCAGAGGTCTTCCATCGATCCGCCGCCGCGCCCGACGATCACCACGTCCACGCTCGTCGAGGCGCGTGATCGGCCGCGAGGCCGCGCGCGATGTCGTCGGCGGCGCCCTCGCCCTGCACGCGCCGGACGGATGACGATCTGCGCGTTGGGATAGCGGCGCTCGAGCACCGTCAGGATGTCGCGGATCGCCGCGCCGTCGAGCGAGGTGACGACCCCGATGCGGCGGGGCAGGAGCGGCAGCGGCCGCTTGCGCGACTGCTCGAAGAGGCCTTCCGCGGCTGCAGGCGGGTTCGTCAGCTGCTCGAACGCGAGCTGCAGCGCGCCCAGGCCGCGCGGCTCGAACGTACTCGCAGATGATCTGATACTCGCCCTTGGCGTCGTAGACGCTGACGCGGCCGCGCGCGATCACGTGCTGGCCGTCCTCGGGCTTGAACTTCAGGTAGCGCGAGCGGCCGAGCGGAACATCACGCCCTTGATCTGCGAGCTGGCGTCCTTCAGCGTGAAGTAGATGTGGCCCGTGTGCCAGAGCCGGCAGTTCGTCGAGCTCGCCCTCGACATAGACATCGGCGAAGCCCGTTTCGAGGACACCGCGGATGTCCGCCGTGCAGCTCGCCGTGACGCTGTAAGGGTGTGTCCGCGAGCTGGCTGGCGCCGTGGCTCCGGGAACGGGCCGCTCTTCGTCGAAGCGGCAGATCGAAGAGGGACGACATCAGCCTCGTCCGGCGCCGCCTTCTCGCTCGTCAGGCAGATCGGCGGCGAGGCGCGTCCAGTTCGTCGAGGATCAGGCTGAGACGCGTGATGCCGGTCGCCTTGCCGCTCGCGTCGTCCGCCGTGACGACGCACGCCGTGCAGGATCGGATCGCCGGAGGCCGCTTCGAACCGCACCGGCATGCCTGACGGGAACTCCTGAATCACCGGCGCCTTCTCGACGCCAATCACGCCGTCGTGCGGGCCGGTCATGCCGACGTCCGTGATGTACGCGGTGCCGCCGGGCAGCACGCGCTCGTCGGCGGTCTGCACGTGCGTGTGCGTGCCGACGACGGCCGTCACCCGGCCATCGAGAAACCAGCCCATCGCGATCTTCTCGGACGTCGCCTCGGCGTGGAAGTCCACGAAGATGATGCGCGTGCGCTCGGCGAGCGCAGGTCACCTCGCGGTCGGCGGCGCGGAACGGATCGTCCAGATTCGCCATGTGGACGCGGCCCATCACGTTGAGCACGCCCACGCTGCGCCCGTCGGCGGTCCGCGCCACGTAGCTGCCGCGCCCCGGCGCGTCGGGGTAGTTCACCGGGCGAATCAGCCGCGGCTCGACGCCGATGTACTCGAAGACTTCCTTCTTGTCCCAGACGTGATTGCCGGACGTGATGACATCCACGCCCTGCGCGATCAGGCTGTCGCCGATCTCGCGCGTGATGCCGTTGCCGCCGGCCGAGTTCTCGCCGTTGGCGATGACCAGATTGATCCCGTGATGCGCGACGAGCGCGCCAACGCCCACCCGCACCAGGTCGCGTCCGGGGCGGCCGACGATGTCGCCGATGAAGAGCAGTTTCATTGAGCCTTGATGGGAATCTGGACGCCGCGCCCGCGCCGTTCGCCCAGCTTCGGCAGCGTCACGCGCAGCTCGCCGCTGACCAGCGTCGCGGTCACGCGCGAGCCGTCGAAGGCGCCAGCCACGCGCACCGCGCGTGCGAAGCGGCCCGAGCCGCGCTCGACGAGGTGATAGCCGCCGGTGCGCACGCCGGGCGAGCCGGCCCACTTTTCGCCGACGACCAGGACGACCTCGCCTTTCAGCAGGACCTTGACCGACGCGAGGGGCACGCCGGGCAGGTCCATCAGGACCTGGACCGCCTCATCCGTTTCCAGCACGTCGAGCGGCGGCACGCAGTCGCCGACTGCCGCCGCAAGCGCGCGCCGAGGCGTGGCCCAGCTCCTGGAACAGCCGCCGGACATCGTCGGCGAGGTCGCCGAGCTCGCCTGATAGCAGGACGGAAGGCCAACCCACCATGGGGCTTCGGGGATCGCACAGATTGGCAGGCGCTCGCTTCGCTCGCGCAGGTGCCGGCTCTCGCCGTGGCGCGCGCGCTCGCTCGGGGCGCTCAGCCTGCGGCGGTGCGGCTCGCTTCGCTGCGCTAGGATGGCCGAGCAAAGCTCGGCCCCAGCGACGATAAGCTCGGCCTGCGCGGAAGACGTCGGCGCATGTAGGGCCGAGCTTCAGCTCGGCCGCTGCAGGACCGGAACCTCAGAGCCGGCTCCGGCATTAAATGAGTGTATGTAACTAAGATTTTATTATTGACATACACTCACTACGACGCTAAAGTGAGGAAAATCCCACGTTCGGGAGGTATCGGACTCATGCCGGGCAAAGTGATTGGAATCGACCTCGGAACGACCAACTCGGTCGTCGCGGTCATGGAGGGCGGCGAGCCCGCGGTCATCGTCAACCAGGAAGGCGCGCGGACGACGCCGTCGGTCGTGGCGATTCACCAAGGACGGCGAGCGCCTCGTTGGCCAGGTGGCCAAGCGGCAGGCCGTCACGAACCCCGAGAACACGGTCTTCTCGATCAAGCGCTTCATGGGCCGCCGGCACGACGAGGTCGCGCAGCGAGTCGTCGCCGCGTGCCGCTACAAGGTCGCGCGCGCCGACAACGGCGATGCGTGGGTCGAGGTCCGCGGCCGGAAGCTACTCGCCGCCGGAGATCTCGGCGATGGTCCTGCAGAAGCTGAAGCAGGCCGCAGAGGACTACCTCGGTGAGAAGCTCACCGACGCGGTCATCACCGTGCCCGCGTATTTCAACGACACGCAGCGGCAGGCCACGAAGGACGCCGGCAAGATCGCCGGCCTCAACGTGCCTGCGCATCATCAACGAGCCCACCGCGGCGGCGCTCGCCTACGGCCTCGACAAGAAGAAGCGACGAGACCATCGCGGTCTACGACTTCGGCGGCGGCACGTTCGACATCTCGATCCTCGAGGTGGGCGACGGCGTCGTCGAGGTGAAGTCGACCAACGGCGACACGCACCTCGGCGGCGACGATCTCGATCAGCGTGTCATCGAGTGGCTCATTGCGGAGTTCAAGAAGGCCGAAGGCATCGACCTCGGCAAGGACCGGATGGCGCTCCAGCGGCTGAAGGAAGCCGCCGAGAAGGCCAAGATCGAGCTGTCCACCGGTGCTCGAGACGGAGCTCAACCTGCCGTTCATCAGCGCGGATCAGACCGGGCCGAAGCACCTCGTGCTGAAGCTCACGCGGGCGAAGTTCGAGCAGCTCGTCGACGACCTGCTGCAGAAGATCGATGGGGCCCGTTCGAGCAGGCGCTGCGCCGACGCGGGCGTGCGAGCCGAACGCAGATCGACGAAGTCGTGCTGGTCGGCGGCTCGACGCGCATGCCGCAGCGTGCAGCAGCTGGTGAAGGACTACTTCGGCAAGGAGCCCCACAAGGGCGTCAACCCCGACGAAGTGGTGGCGGTCGGCGCGGCGATCCAGGGCGGCGTGCTCACGGGCGACGTCAAGGACCTGCTGCTGCTCGACGTGACGCCGCTGTCGCTCGGCATCGAGACGCTCGGCGGCGTGATGACGACGCTGATCCCGCGCAACACGACGATCCCGACGCGGAAGAGCGAGATCTTCTCGACGGCGGCCGACAACCAGACCAGCGTCGAGGTGCACGTGCTGCAGGGCGAGCGCCAGCTGGCGCGCGACAACCGGACGCTCGGCAAGTTCCACCTGGTCGGGCCTGCCGCCGGCGCCGCGCGGCGTGCCGCAGATCGAAGTCACCTTCGACATCGACGCCAACGGCATCGTCAACGTCTCGGCGAAGGACAAGGCGACCGGCAAGGAGCAGAAGATCGCGATCACCGGCTCGTCCGGGCTTGCGCAAGAACGAAGTCGAGAAGCTCGTTCGCGACGCCGAGGCCCATGCGGCCGAGGACAAGTCGAAGCGCGAGCTGATCGACGCCCGCAACCAGGCCGAATCGCTGGCCTGGTCGGTGGAGAAGACGCTGAACGAGAACCGCACGAAGGTGCCGGTCTCGGCAGTGTCGCGCCATCGACGCCGCCATCGCAGTGGTCCGCGAAGCGGTGAAGGGCGACGACGTGGCGGTGATCACGCGCGCGACCGACGACCTGCAGAAGGCGAGCCACGCCGATGGCGCGAGGCGCTCTATCAGGGTGCGGAAGGTGCGCAGGGTGCGGAAGGTGCTCAGTGCGCAGGGCGCGTCGAACCGTCCGGCCGAGGGTGAAGTGGTCGACGCCGAGTTCGCGGAAACGAAGTAAGCCGTGGGTCAGGACTGCAGTCCGCACGGTGCGGGACCGATGGACCACGGTCCGCGGGAGCGTTCGTGGAAGCTGAGAAGCTTCAGCCGTGTGGAGGAAGGAGCAACGATGACTCTTGTTCGATTTGATCCGTTTCGTGAGATGGCCATCCTTCAGAATCGTGTGAACCGTGCGTTCGGCGACATCGGCCGGCGTTACGACGACGAGGCGTTCGCGCGCGGCGCGTGGGTGCCGCCGGTGGACATCTTCGAGAACGAGAAGCACGAGATCGTCCTGAAGGCGGAGCTGCCCGACCTGAACCGCGAGGACATCGAGCTGAAGGTGGAGAACAGCACCCTCACGCTCGGCGGCCACAAGAAGGCCAGCCACGAGGTGAAGGACGAGCAGTATCACCGCATCGAGCGGAGCTTCGGCAGCTTCAGCCGGACGTCTCACCCTGCCCGCCACGGTCGACACCGGCCGGATCGCGGCGGAGCATAAAGAACGGCGTGCTGACGGTGACGCTGCCGCAGCGCGAGGACGCCAGAAGCCGAAGCAGATCGAAGTGAAAGTGAACTAAGGTCCATGGGTCCATGCGTCCATGGGTCTAGGCGTCCGCAGGCCCCTTGGACCCCATGGACCTATGGACTCATGGACCCATGGACTCGTGCACCCTAAGTCCCGCTATCCTTAGGCACTTCATGGCAATCGAAGATGTCAAGCGATCTGACCGGGGCGGAGGATTCCGCGGCCGCTCCCCAGGTCATCGAGCCCGTCGATCCGCCCAGCAGCCGCTTTCTTTACGTGGACGTCTCGGCGATGCGCGCCAAGCAGCTTCGCCGGGGCGCGCTGCCGCGCCTGGGGTCCACCGAGACCCAGCACCCCCTGAAGGCCGAGCGCATCGCGATGGAAGAGGTTCGCAAGGGCCTGGTGAGCTACGACTTGCCGGCGTTCAAACCGCGCGCGTTCACCGATTAGGCGGATGCGGGGCTGAGGCCCCGCCGCCACCAGGCTCCCCGAAACATTTCTCAAGCCGTTTCCCGTAAAAGCTGAGCATATCCCGTCGGGCCGTTCCCGGCGGCTCGTCGTGTGTCGACGCGAGACCGCGGGTGCCGGGCGAGGGTGCAGAGGCTTTCAGCCGTGTTCGCGATGCTTCGCACTCGTCATGATGGCGCTGGTCACCGCCGCCGTCGTGTCGGCTGGCGCGTTGGGTACTGGCGCGTGGCGTTCTGGACGGTGCTGCTGCCAGTCCGCCTGGTCTTCGGCCTGCTCTTCGTGCCGTTCTGGATTGCCAGGACGGTGCTGAAGATGGCGTTCGGCGTGATCCTGCTGCCGATCCCGCTGGTGGGTGGCCTGCTCGTGGCGGTGGTGGCCGCGATCGCGGCGCTCGTCGCGGTAGTGACGCCGCCCTGCCGCTGCTCGTGGTGGCGTTCCTGATCTGGGCCGTGTTCCGCAGCTTCAGGCCAGCGACGGCGGCCTGACGAGCGCCCGATCCTTCGTCCACTCCGTGCGGCGTTCGTAGGCGCCGGCGATCCGGAGCAGCGTCGCTTCATCGAAGGCCCTGCCGGTCAGCTGGATGCCGATCGGCAGGCGCCCGCCCGAAAACCGCACGGCACGCTGATCGCCGGCAGGCCCGACAGGTTCGCGCTGACGGTGAACACGTCCGCCAGTACATCTGCAGCGGGTCGTCCGTCTTCTCGCCCAATCCGAAAGCCGGCGTCGGGCTCGTCGGCATCGCGACGACGTCAACGCGCGCGAACGCCTGCTCGTAGTCGCGGCGGATCAGCGTGCGGACCTGCTGCGCCTTCAGGTAGTAGGCGTCGTAGTAGCCCGGCGCTCAGCACGTAAGTGCCCAGCATGATCCGGCGCTTCACCTCCGCGCCGAACCCTCGTCTCGCGTTCTGAAGTACATCGTCTCCAGCGTGCGCGCGTCCGGCGTCCGGTAGCCGTAGCCGCACGCCGTCGTAGCGCGCCAGGTTCGAGCTCGCTTCGGCAGTGGCCACCAGGTAGTAGACAGGAATCGCATAGCGGCGCGTGCGGCAGATCGATGTCCACCAGCGTGGCCCCGCTCGACGCCATCAGGTCCAGCGCGGCGTCGAAAGCCGCGCGCACCTCGGTGTCCACGCCCTCGCCGACGAACGCGCGCGGCACGCCGATGCGCGCACCCGCAAGATCGCCTGACAGCGCCGCACGGTAGTCCGGCGACGGCGGTGCGCGCGGCCGTCGCGTCGCGCGGATCCGGACCGGCCAGCACTGACAGCAAGGTCGCGGCGTCACCGACCGTGCGCGTGAACGGAGCCGATCTGATCGAGCGACGAGGCGAACGCCAGCAGCCCGTAGCGGGACACGCGGCCGTAGGTCGGCTTCAGTCCGACGACGCCGCACAGCGACGGCCGGCTGACGGATCGATCCGCCCGGTGTCGGAGCCCGAGCGCGCAGCGGCACCATGCCGGCGGCGACGGCGACCGCCGATCCGCCGCTCGATCCGCCGGGCGTGCGCGTCGGATCCCACGGGTTGCGCGCCGGTCCGAACGCGCGAGTTCTCGTTGGACGAGCCCATCGCGAACTCGTCGCAGTTGGTCTTGCCGACGATGACCGCTCCGGCGCGCTCGAGCCGCTCCACCACGGTGGCGTCGTAGCGGCGGCAGGTAGCCCTCGAGGATCTTCGACGACGCGGTCGTGGCGAGGCCACGAGTGCACATGTTGTCTTTGATCGCGATGGGGACGCCGTGCAGCGGCCCGCGCTCGGAAGGCGCGAGACGGTCCAGCGCCTCGGCACGGGCCAGCGCACTGCTCGGTCGCAACCAGGATTGAAATGCGTTCAGCGTACGAGTTCTGCGCCTCGATGCTCTCGAGGCTCGCCAGGCACACGTCTCGAACCGGCAGCTCTCCGCTCGCGAGCGCCTCGCGAACGCCGTCGATCGTCGTCAGGTCGAGCGACGCCATCAGCCGATGACCTGTGGCACGCGGAAGAGGCCGGCCTCCTGCGCTCGCGTCCGGAGCGGCGGCGACGGCCCGTCACGATCGAGGACACGGCACGCGCACGTCGGTTCGTTCGATCGGTTCGCCCGCCAGCACGTGCGAGGTCGGAGGAACGCCGGTCGTGTCCGACGGCCTGCACCTGCTCGGCGTAGTGGAGGATGTCACCGAGTTGCCGCGTGAAGGTCTCGACCTCCGACTCGGTCAGCTCCAGGTGCGCGAGCGCGGCCACGCGCAACACGTCGTCGCGCGTCAGTGATCCGGACATGAACGCTGATGCTAGCATAGCGACCCGAGACGCCATGAACCCGACTGGCGGCCCCTTCTCCTCTACGCCGGCTGGCCTTCGCCGGCACGTGGTACGCGGGCGATCCAGATCGCCTCGCGGACGACGTGGACGCTGCGCTCGCCGCCGCCGGGTGTCAGCGTCGTCCCGCGCGCGCGCCGTGGTGTCGCCGCACGCGGGACTCATCTATTCCGGTCACGTCGCCGCGCACCTGGCTATCGGCGCGCTCGGCTCGAGTCCGCGCGAGGCCGTCGTCCTGGTAGGGCCCTCGCACTACGAGGCGTTCCCGCGGCTGCGCCATGCTCCGACAGGGCGCGCTCGAGACGCCGTGGGGCACGCTGCCGATCGCCGAGTCGCTGGCCGACGCACTGGCCGCGACGACCAGCCTCGTCTCGCGCGCCTTCGAGCAAATCCACGCGCGCGAGCACTCGCTCGAGCTGCAGTTGCCGTTTCTGGCGCGCGTGCTGCCCGACACGCCCGTCATTCCGATCCTCACCGGGCGACCAGTCCCGCAGTGTCGCCTTCGGGCTTGGCGATGCGCTCGCCGAGACCTTCCGCCGGCCGCGATGTCGCGCTCGTGGCGAGCAGCGACCTCTCGCACTACCAGGACGCCGTCACGGCGCAGAGGATGGATCGCGTCGTGCTCGATCCGCTGGACGCATTGACCCGGAGCGATTGATGGCGGCGCTCGAGCGCGAGCCGCATCACGCGTGCGGCGGCGGCCCGATGGTGGCCGTGCTGCGGGCGGCGCGACGGCATGGGCGCCACGGCGGGCGGCGTGCTCAAATACGCGGACTCCGGCGACGTCTCTGGCGACAAATCGTCCGTCGTCGGCTACGTGAGCGCCGCATTCGGCGAAGCCGGGCGCATGACGACGACGAACGTGACCGACGGCGCCGCGCTGGTCGCCCTCGCGCGCACGGCGCTCGAAGCCGCGGTGCGGCGGCACGCCGCGCCGGACCCGCCGCAGACGCCGTTGTTTCAGCGACGGGCCGGGGCCTTCGTCACGCTGCGAAAGCAGCACGAACTTCGCGGGTGCATCGGCCAGCCCAGAGCCGCAACGATCCGCTCGGCTCCAGTCATCGTTCACGTGCGCCGCCGCGGCGCTCGAGGACCCGCGATTTCCTCCGGTCGAGGCGGCCGAGTCGCCGTCGATCGCCGTCGAGATCCTCGGTGCTCACACCGCTCGTCGAAGGTGTCGGATCCGGAGGCCGTCGGAAGTCGGACGTCACGGACTGGTCATCGCGCGCCGGGCGTCGCGGTTTGCTGCTTCCACAGGTGCCGGCGGAGTGGCACTGGTCGCGCGAGGAGTTTCTGGAGCAGACCTGCCGCAAGGCAGGCCTGCCGAGGGACGCGTGGCGCCACGGCGCCGACGTGTTCTCGTTCGAGGCCGAGATCTTCGACGAGGAAGCGTTGATGAAACGGCCGGCGCTCTGCCCGGCCTGCGGCCAGGCCCATGCGGTCGCTCACGCTCGACGCGCACTACGGCGAGCAAGTGACGATCGACCTCTGCGGCGAGTGTCGTGGGTTCTGGTTCGACGGCATGGAGCACCTGCGCCTCGCCGCCTCCGCCACCGCTCAGCCTGTTCGAGATCATCGACGCCGAACGCGGTGAGCGGCACGCGCTGCCCGACAGGCAGACCTGCCCGCGCTGCCGCCTGACGCTTCGCGCCACCGAGGATCGCCAGCGCAGCACCACGTTCCACTACCGGCGCTGTCCGTCCGGCGACGGCCGCTTCATGACGTTCGTGGATTTCCTGCGCGAGAAGGATTTCGTCCGGCCGCTCGATCCGAGGCAGGTTGCGCGAGCTCCGCTCGCGGATGCAGTCGATCACGTGCTCGAACTGCGGCGCGACGCTCGACCTGAACAGGGACACGGCCTGCGGCTACCGCCGCACGCCGCCGATGATGATCGACTTCTGAGCAGGTGGGGAAGGTTGTCCAGCAGCTGCGCGACGAGGCGTCACGGCCCGCCGTCGATCCCACAGGATCTCGCGCCGGTGCTCAGCCTGCTGCGCGACGGCTGGCAACCGGATGGCGAGCACGAGCCCGTCGAAGGCGGTCTCGGCCAGGTCGTCGCGATCCTGCGGAGGATATCGCCGGAAATGGCCGAGCTGAAGCTCGGCCCTACTGCCCTAATCGTTATTCGTCATTCGTCCTTCGTCTTCGTCCAATCCTACGGCCCCAGCCCTTCCCGCAGGACTGCACCGCCCGGCGCGATGACCACCGTCGCCACGAAGGGCGGACGCATCTGCGGTTCGTCTTCGAACTGGAACGGCCCGCCGACGAATCGCACGTCCACCAGTTGCACGCGATGGGAGCCATCCGGCTGCGTCACCGACCGCGTGGCCGGCAGCCGGGAGAAGTTGAGGAACACGCGCGCCGTCGTCGTGCGACGCGCTTCGGCCACCCACTGATCGGTCTCACTCGGAATCCAGAAGCGCTCGGATGGACGGTCGGGCGTGCAGCAGCGAGATCTGCCGGAGTTCGTAGCCCATCCGGCTGCTGGCGGACGAGCTGCCAGGTGAATGGCGAGAAGAACGTCGGAAGCGCAGCGGCCTGGCAGGCAGACGCCCTGGACCCGCGGCAGCCGACTCGATCACCGCTGGATGTCGCGACAGCACAGGCGCTGTTGCACATGGCGCGGCTGTTCCGTCCGCGCGGGTCGAGGTCGCGATGTTGAGCGCGCGCTGCTGAGCTACGCGCGCGCCCCGCGCAGAGCAACGCAGACACAATGCCAGCGCTCCTCGCGACAGGAACACGCGCTGGCCGCGTCGAACCTGCGCGGCGATCGTGCCGCCGATCAGCAAGGACCCACGAGTTGCACATCGACGATCCGGCAGCCAGTCGAGCGCGTACTACGTGGTGTCGAACGGGCTGAACAGCCGCACACCGCATCGACGTCGGCAGATCCATCAGGACGTGGAGGGCGGTGCCGACGAGCGCGACGCCGATCCAGCCCGCCGATCGACGCGACGGATGCCGTCTTTCCGCGCACGCGCTGCACGCTCCAGACGATGAGCGCGCTGACCAGCGCAAGGCCGAGTCACGCCGAGCACGCGTGCGTCGGGCCGCGATGCGCGGCCAGATACGGCACCGCTCCGCCTGTGATGGCCGAGATGATGTCGAGGTCGGGCGCGTTCGACGCGATCACCATGGCCGCGGTGGCGCCGGGTGTGCGGCGTCCGACGCCCGCACGGACCAGCGTGATCGCCGACGAGCGTGTGTGTGATGTTATCCAACCTCGCTAATATACCGTCATGCGTCCACGCGCTGCGCTGCTCGCGCTCCTGATCGCCGTTCTGCTGCTGCCCGTGCGCACGGTCGCCTGGGGGTTCGACGTCCACCGTTACATCACCGACAAGGCGATCGATCTGCTGCCGGACATGGGCTTCGTCCGTTCTACGAGAAGCACCGCGCCTTCATCGTCGAGCACGCCGTCGATCCCGACCTGTGGCGGACGGCCGGTGGGAGGACGAGTCGCCCCGGCATTTCGTCGATCTGGATGCCTATGGCCCGCCGCCGTTTGCCGCTCTGCCGCGCGACTACGATCGCGCCGTCGAACGGTGGGGAGCGAGTTCGTCACGAAGAACGGCCTGCTGCCGTGGCGCACCGCCGAGATCTTCGGCCAGCTGCAGCGGGCCTTCGAGCAGCAGCAGGCGCGCGGCGGGGCGGCTACGCGCTCGAGAACGTGAAATCTTCTCGGCCGTTCTCGCGCACTACGTTCGCGGATGGCCACGTGCCACTGCACGCGGTGATGAACTACGACGGGCAGTTGACCGGGCAGCAGGGCATTCACGCGCGGTGGGAAACCGACCTCGTCCTGCGCGTGCTTCCGACCCTGCGGCTGTCGCCGGCGCCGCCGATGCCCATCCAGGACCCACGGACCTACATGTTCGACGTGCTCGAGTCGAGCTTCCCCGGTGCCGAGCGCATTCTCGCGGCCGATGCGCTCGCAATCAAAGGCAGCGGACGCCTACGACGACGAGTATTTCCGCACCCTCGATCGCGAGACTCGTCCGCTGCTCGAGCAGCAGCTCTCGAAATCGATCTCCGCCGTGGCCTCGATGATCTTTGGCGCCTGGGAAGCGGCCGGGCGGCCGCCGCTGCCGCTCGATCCGCCGGCCGAAGTGAAGAGGTGCGGCGTCCTACTGGATGAGGTTTCATCCGCGTGCGGTCGGGCGGACAGTTCGATCGCGGTCAGCGTCACCTCCGGCCGTCCAGGCTGGGCGACGCGAACGTCATGCGTGCCCGCGGGCAGCACCAGCAGCAGATAGTCCTGCTCCGCGCACGCGGATTGCGCGGGCGACGGATGGGCATCACCCGGCTTCGAGACGGTCACGGTCACGCCAGCCGGATCCGGCACCTGCCTTCCGGACCACCTGAGTTGCAGCGCGCCGAACCTGTTCGAGAAGTTTGATGACTTCGAGATGGCGGCCCGCTTCGTCCGGGGTGCGCCATGATCACGAGGTGCTCCGCCCAGCGGACGCTGACGACGTGTCCGCTCTCCTGGCGGATCGCCTGCACGTCGTAGATGCGCTGCCTGAGATCGAGCGCGAGGTCACTGCCAAGTCGACGACGATGCCCGTCTCGGTAGATCCCGAGGGCCGCACGCGGAGGCGCGTGACGCCGCTGACCTCGCTCGTGCCGTCGAAGACGCGGAACTCCGCGCGAATGGACGCGCCGGGCGGCGCGGCCTGTGCCAGCTGCTGCCGTTGACGCCGCGGCCAGGGCCGCAGCCGCGAGAAAACACGCGGGATCCGGCACGCGCGGATTATAGCAACCGTCCGGTCGACGCCGGAGAGCTGTGCTACCGTGGTCGGGCGGGCATGGACGTGTTTCTGATTCCGGTCGGCCCCGACCGGCACGAACTCTACTGCGAGACGCCCGACGAGGATCCTCTCCGCCGCCTCCGATCACGATCGCGGCTTCTTCCGCGGCCTGATGCGACGCTTCCGCGAGATGCTGGCCAGCGCCGAGCGTGAACGCCAGTCCGAGCCTGCGCCAGACGCGTCGTCCAGCCTGATGGCGCGCCTGAAATCCCGCGCAAAGCGGATGATCGCGGAGACCATCGCCGAGCAGCGGTTGCTCTGGCAGATGCGACGCCAGTCCGCGGCGCGGCTGACCTACCCGGCCGACATCGACGAGTCGCGCGCGATGCCGATCGTCCGCAAGACGCTGCAGTCCGACTTCGAGAAACACCGCTGGTGGTTCGCCGTCAACTGCGTGCTCTTCGCGTTCGGTGCGCTGCTCACGCTGCTGCCGGGGCCGAACCTGGTCGCGTACTACTTCGCCTTCCGGCTCGTGGGACACTTCCTGTCCCTCGCGGAGCGCGGCAGGGCCTTCGGGGCGTCGCGTGGACGACGGCGTCGAGTGCACCGCTGGCGGAGCTGCGGGCGCTGGCGAAGGCCGACCGCGTCGAGCGGCGGCCGCGGGTGGATCAGGTCGCCGCCTCGCTGCAGCTCGAACACCTGACGCGGTTCTTCGACCGGGTCGCGTGATACTCGCTATAGTCCCCAATTCGTGAAGCTTCGCGACCTGGCCGACCGGCTGCACTGCCGCCTCGAGGGCGATGGCGAGATCGACATCGTGCGCGTCGCCGGCCTGGAGCAGGCGGGTCCGGGCGACCTGACATTCCCGGCCAACCCGCGCTACGCACAGGCCGGCTGCGGCGACGCGTGCCTCGGCCATCATCCTGGCCGAGGATGCCGCGCCGGCACCGTGCGCGATGCTGCGCGCCGCGCATCCGATACCGCGCGCGTGTTCGCCGAGGTCCTCGCGCTGTTCGGGCGCGACGAGCGGCCACCTGCCGGCGTGCACCCGTCGTCTGTCGTCGCGCCGGACGCGCGCATCGGCCGTGACGTCGCGATCGGCCCGCTCGTGGTCGCCGGCTCGAAGGCCCTGCATCGGCGATCGGGTCGTCCTCCACCCGCACGTCGTCGTCGGCCCCGAAGCGCAGATCGGCAACGACACCATCCTTCACGCCCGCGTCTCGGTTCGCGACCGTTCGGTCGTCGGCGCGCGCGTCGTCGTGCAGGATGGAGCGGTGATTGGCAGTGACGGGTTCGGCTTCGTCACCGACAACGAGGGTGTTCATCACAAGATCCCGCAGCAGAGCTACGTCGTCATCGAAGACGACGCGGAGATCAGGGCGAATACGACCATCGATCGGCCGGCAGTGGGGAGACGCACGGATCCGGCGAGGGACGAAAATCGACAACCTAGGTGCAGATTGCCCACGGAGTGCAGGTTGGTGAATACACGCTGCCTGCCGCCCAGAGTCGGCATTGCCGGCAGCTCGAGATCGGCAGCCACGTCGTGCTGGCTGGACAGGTGGGTGTGGCCGGTCACCTCGACATCGGGGACAAGGTGAAAGCGACTGCGCAGACCGGGATCCCCAGCCCGGTCGAGGCCGGCGCGTTCATCTCCGGGTTATCCCGCCATCGACAACCGCGACTGGCTCAAGTCGTCAGCCGGTTTTCAGATCGCTGCCCGAGCTGAGGCGGCTGAGTCGCCGACCCTCGAAGCGCGCCTCGCCGCTATTGATCCACAGATTACACGAGATTCCACAGATTCGGAGAAATCCAAATCTGGGGAATCCAAATCTGCGGAGTCCACCAGTAACATCCAACGAGTCCAGGGGAAATCAACTCACCGAAAAGTCCAAGGGATCTCCTGCCGCTGACGCGAAGAAATCGCCACGTTGAGCTCGGTGCGTGGTTGCACAAACTGCATCGCCTGGGTCCGCTTCGATAGACATTTCTCAACTGCCGGCCTGGCACTTGATGATGGTTCTGCCGTGGTCATGGTCGAACCTCATAGGTGCCGTTCGGGATCCTCAGACCTACTCGATCATTGGAGCCGCGATGGAGGTCCATCGCGTTTCCGTCGTGGGTTTCTCGAAGGCGCCGTATTCAGCAGCGGTCTGGAAGGTCGAACTTCACCTTCGCGGATTCCATTTGACCAGCCGAGGTGTCATTTCCTCTCGAGTACAGGGACAGTTCGCTGGCGCTGGCGCACCGTCCAGATCTGATCTGCTTCGGTCCATCATCGTCGAAGTGAAGTGCGCTCCCATCACCGGAGGACTCCAGTTCGCGCAGGCGATCAACTACCTTCGCGCTTCCGGTCTGCGACGGCGCGCTGGTACTTCAACTTCGGCACCACGAGCTCCTGGCTACAAGCGACTCGTCTTCGGGCCCGATCCTTCCCGGCTTTCCGATTTCCATGGTCCCTGACCTCACCAAATGCTGTGGAAATCTGTGAAATCTGTGGACCCTATTCTGTGAAATCTGCCGCTCGGAGAGGCGTATGACATAATCTGGCGGAATGACTTTGGCCGTTGGCGACTGACTGCCACGCTTCACCGCCATCTCGATTCTCTCGGTCCCCTCGGTCGCCCCCGCTGCCGTTCGCCCGCCCAAGCTTCGTATGCGGATCACGACGCTTTCGGAACGGCCTGACCGTGGTGCTGCTCGGAGGATCACTCGACGCCGATCGTGCACGCTGCAGATGTGAGTATCACGTCGGCTCGAAGAACGAGCGGCCGGGCCGCACCGGCTTCGCGCACCTGTTCGAGCACATGATGTTCAAGGGCTCGAAGAACGTCGAGCCGGAAGCGCACACGTCGTTCATCTCGAGCGTCGGCGGCCAGAGCAACGCCTACACGACCGAAGACGCGACGGTCTTCTGGGAAACGCGTGCCGTCGCAGTATCTGCCGCTGGTGCTCGTGGCTCGAAGCCGATCGCATGGCGACGCTGCGCATCGACGAGGACGACGTTCAGAGCGCGAGCGCGAGGTGGTCAAGGAAGAGCGGCGGATGCGCGTCGAGAACCAGCCCTACGGCCGGCTGCAGCGAGATCATCTACGACCAGGCGTTCACGGTCCATCCCGTACAAGCACCCGGTCATCGGCAGCATGAAGGATCTCGAGGCCGCCTCGGTCGAGGACGTGCGCGACTTCTACCGCACCTACTACGTGCCGAACAACGCGACGCTGGCGCTCGTCGGCGACTTCGATATCGACGGCAGGCGCTGCAGCTCGTGCACGCAGTATCTCGGCCGCGTGCCGAAGCCGAGCAGCCCGGTGCCGCGCGACATCCCGCAAGAGCCGCCGCAGACGAAGGAGAAGCGCGTCACGGCTCGAGGAGGCCTGGCCGCTGCCCGGCGGTCGTCGTCGCGTCACCACATCACCTACGACGGCAACCCGGACTCGTATCCGCTGCACATCGCGTCGAAGATCCTGTCCGGACGGCCAGAGCTCGCGCATCTATCGCAAGCTGGTCTACGACAAGCGGCATGGCGCTGGCGGCCTTCGGCGGCGGCAACATCATCGAGCGATCCGAACCTGTTCTTCGCGGTGGCGATCGTGCAGCCGGGGCACCAGCCGGAGGACGTCGAAGACGCGCTGATCGCCGAGCTCGATCGCACTGCGCGACCGAGCCGGTCGAGCCGGCACGAGCTGCAGCGCGCCAAGAACCAGTTCGCGCGCGACTACATCGTCGGCCGCGAGATCGAACCAGGACAAGGCGGCGCAGCTCGCGCCACGCCGTCGTCATCCACAGCGACATCAAGACGGCCGACGGCGAGTTCGACATCTTCCAGAACATCACGGCGGCCGACGTCCAGCGCGTGGCGCAGACCTACTTCGTGCCGACCAGAACCGGCTGGTGATGTACGTGATGCCGAAGACGCAGGCGCAAGATAGCGAATGACAAGAATTGACTGATGCGAGATACCCTGTGGAGCAGAACCTTAGTTCTGCTTTTCGCGGAACGAAGATGCATGATGAGGAGCGTCGCGTTGAAGGCAGTCTTGCTCGCTGGGCGCGATGCTGATGCGTCGGTCGGCCTCTACGCGCAGGCGGCGGAACTCGGCCGGTCGAGCGCGCCGCCGCGTGCCAGCCGCTGCCGGCGCGTGACGTCAAGTTCCCGCCCTACGAGATTCGCACGCTCCAGAACGGCTCTGCAGGTCGTCGTCGTCCAGCACCACGAGCAGCCCATCGCTGACGCCGCGGATGCGTGGTTCGCTCGGGCGCTGCGTCGATCCGTCGCAGAAACGGGGCGTCGCCGTCCTCGACAGCTGCGCTGCTCGATCGAGGAACGGCGACGAAAGCGCCGAGCAGATGTGCCACACCGCCGATCGACTCGATCGGCGGCGGGCCTCGGCACCAGGCGCGGGCTCGGACCTCTCCTACGCCAGCTATCCTGGTGATGAAGGACGGCTCTGTCGCTCGGCTTCAGAAGCTGCTCAGCGACGTGGTTCCGCAACCCGGCGTTCACAGAGCGACGAGCTCAGGCGGCAGCGCCAGCGAGGCCATTCCGGGCCTCAGGGTCAGCTACGAAGACCCGGACTACGTCGCCGGCCTCGTGTTTCGATCGGCTGGTCTGCGGTGTTCCATCCGTACGGCCTGCCCAACAATCGGGCACGCCGGAATCGCTCCAGTCGATCATGAGTCGACGCACCTGCGCGCGTTTCACAAGGCGTTACGCACCCAACAACGCGATCCTCGCCGTTGTCGGCGACGTGACGCCGCAGGAGGCGTTTTCAGGCGCCGAGCGCGCGTTCGGCAGACTGGGCGTCGCACGACGCCGAGGCCGACGACGCCGGTGCACCGCCCGCGCCCACACGCCGGGCGATCGTCGTGGACAAGCCCGATGCCGTGCAGACCGACTGCGCGTCGGGGAGCTGGCGCTGCCTCGCAAGCACCCCGACTACCCTGGCTCTACGACCTGACGATGAAGACATCCTTGGCGGGGAAGGCGCGAAGCCTTCGCCTGCAGCGCGTGCTGTGCGATCC